>ERZ824488.35-NODE-35-length-161009-cov-27.706276_pt1 | contig 161009 bp, 170 predicted proteins | sample MGYA00519936_ERZ824488 | MGnify/ENA primary metagenome ERZ824488 (study PRJEB31778, sample SAMEA3449153) | human gut metagenome | biome: human gut; feature: human-associated habitat; material: faeces | place: United Kingdom | collected 2010/2012 ...
TACTGTATTAGTTTTTGTCATTTTACCAGCAACTAAACCTACAACATATCCTGATTGCTCTTCATTGAATGATATACAAACTACATTTTCAGGTGTTTTATCACCATAATCAACGTCAACTATAGCAAATTTTTGATCTGGATAATTTTTTGCCGCTTTTAATAAAGCTGCTTGCATTGGGAATCCTGTTGCAAGGATTAAATCATTCCCTCCATCTACTGTTAGTTACGTAGTCAGCTTCTTGTTTTGATTCTATATAACTTGCTTTTATTCCTAAATCTTTCTCTGCTTTTTGAAGTCCTTCCCAAGCACTTTGGTTGAAACTTCCATCAGTTACTCCACCTACACTAGTAACCATTGTAATTTTTAACCCTTTGTCATTTGATGAGTTATTATCTGAACCACATCCAACTACTGATAAGGCTGTCATCATAAGTACTGTTATTAAACATGTAATTTTTTTCAATGTTTTTTATCCTCCCTTGTGATATAATACTTTTCTATTAACTTAACTATAATATCAAATAATCATTATAAGATATTATGGCATATGACATATTTTTTGAAAAAATACGAGGATATAAACATGATAAAAGTAAATGATAAAAGTAAATTAAACTATTATATAAAAAAATTTGCAATTAATGAAATATTCACCGAAAATATAGAAGATAATATGGAACTTCATTATTTTAAAAAGGGATCTCATATATGTACTAAGGGGGAAATTTTAGATTATTTTTATTTTTTTGTAAAAGGTAGAGCTAAAGTATATATATCTACACCTAATGGAAAGTCTCTATTAATTAGATTTTACTCTCCTATTCAAGTAATTGGAGATGTGGAAATAACATGTGATGAGAGTATCGATTGTAATATACAGGCCATAGAAGACTGTATCTGTATAGGAATTCCTCTACATATAATTCATCATGTGTCTACTTATGATCATAAGTTTTTAAGCTTTATATGTAAACATTTAAGTTATAAATTAACTTCCACGTCAGCATCAACATCTTTAAATGTGCTCTATCCTTTGGAAAATAGATTAGCAAGTTATTTACTTGCTCTTTATCCAAATTACTTAAATCCAGAAGATAAAGTTGTTACAGATAATTTTACACAACTAGCAGAACTTCTTGGAGCAGATTATAGGCATTTTCTAAGAATTGTTGATAAACTTTGTTCTAAAAATATTATAAAAAAGGAAAATAGATCTTTAGTTATAGTAAATAGAGAGGAATTAAAAAAATTGGCAGTGGATTTATACAATTAAACTTTAATTTATAAATATATTAATAATATATAATTTCTTTACAATTATAAAAGATGCTTTAAATGAAATATTCCTTTAAAGCATCTTTATTTATAATATAAGTCTTTTTAGTATCCTTTAGTTTCTTGTTTTGTACCTGTAGCTATTGCTATAGATGCAGATGCACCTATTCTAGTTGCACCATTTTCAACCATATTCATGGCATCTTCTCTAGTTCTAACACCACCAGATGCTTTAACTCCCATATCACTTCCTACAGTTTTTCTCATTAATGCTATATCATGTGATGTAGCTCCACCTGTAGAAAATCCAGTTGAAGTTTTTACAAAATCAGCTCCTGCTTCTTTTGATAATTCACAAGCTATTACTTTTTCTTCGTCAGTTAATAAACAAGTTTCGATTATAACTTTTACTAAAGCTTTATCTTTGGCAGCATCAACTACTGCTTTTATATCATTTTTAACATATTCTAAATCTCTATCTTTTAATTTCCCTATATTTATAACCATATCAACTTCAGTTGCGCCATTTTCTATAGTATTTTTTACTTCAAAAGCTTTAACTTCTGATGTAGTAGCTCCTAAAGGGAATCCTATAACTGTACAAACATCAACATCACAACCTTTTAACTCTTCACTTGCTAATTTAACCATTGATGGGTTTACGCAAACTGATGCAAAGTTAAATTCTTTTGCTTCTGCACATAATTTTATTATTTCTGCTTGCGTTGCATCTGCTTTTAATAAAGTATGGTCTATTATATTTGCTAATTCTTTATTGTTCATTTTTTACCTCCCAAGAAATTTAAATAGTAATAGTTTACTCAATACAAAATAATATTACTATAGTTTCAATTAAAATATAATTAATATGAGTAATCGTTTACTCATTTTCCAAATTGATTTTCTCATATTTATTTTTACATGTCAATTATATATTTACAAATTTTTGTTCATATTTACAATAATAATCAACTTTGATATGATAACTTTATAAAAATCGCTCATTTTAGAGGAGAACTTATGAAAAAAAATAAAAAAATTTCTATTAAACAAATAGCTCAGCTCAGTGGAGTTTCTGTAGCTACAGTTTCTAGAGTTATAAATAATAATGGTCGTTTCTCTGAAGAAACCCGCCAGAGAGTTTTAGATACAATAAAAAAATATGATTATACAACAAATATGGCTGCAAAAAGTTTAAGAGTTAGTAAATCAAAAACAATAGGTGTCATAGTACCTGATATAAACAACTTATTTTTTGCTGAACTTGTACTAGAAATAGAAAATTTCTTTTTTGATGAAGGTTATTCTGTTTTTATATGCAATACAGGACAAAATGAAACTAAGGAAAAAGAATATTTCAAAAGCTTAGATTCAAAAATGGTTGATGGTATAATTTGTATCTCAAGTAACCTTGTAAATCCTGCTGATTATGTTAAAAGAAATATTCCTATTGTATATCTTAATAATACTGATATGAAAGAATATTACTCTGTAGAATGCAATCATTATGAAGGTGGTTATTTGGCAGGTAAAGAATTAATAAAAAAAAATTGCAAACGTATAGTTTTGCTTACAAATAATAAAACAGCCTCTTCTGTAAATAGTAAAATTCAAGGATTTAAAGATGCTTTACAAAAATATAATATTCCTACTTATCCTGAACTTATTTTTAGATTAGATGTTAAGGAAGGTATTTTTGAAGATTCATTACACACTATAAATAAAATAATAGAAGATAATATTGATCGTATTATTCTTAAACTTCAAGGAAATGAAATCTAAATTTGTAATTGTAGAATGACCAGAAATACAATCTTATATAGATAAAGAAGGATTTGATAATAATTGTTGCCTTATTAATGATGATACTTGACTTGATCAATATGGGGCACTTAGTTACTTTGTCAATGAAGAGTGGAAACACAAAGTAGATGAAAAAATATATTCTCAAAGTTATCATAAACTATAGAAATCATGTCTACGCACTGTACACTTACAATTAAATTATCTAATAGAAATTACAAAGGGATATATTGTCATTTTGACGGAGATATTGCTTTAGAAACTTTAAATAACTTTTGAACAAAAGAAGAAGATGTTCAAAAACTAATAGATAAAGGGCATATAAGTAGTTTAGGTAAAAATATTAGTAGTACTGCATTTTATACAGACCGAGGACAAGATCTAAATTTTTATTCTGGAGATACTATTAAGTGAAGAGAACCTTATAATTATATTTATATACCTAACAAACAGCAATGATATTTATATAAAATGAATATAAGTGATATTAACGCTCCATACTTAGAAAAAACTATTTTCTTTAAATATATCTTATATACAACTATCAATAATATAGAATTTACAAGTGATATATTAAATGGGGTAGTTATTACTGATTCTTCGAGTTATTCTTCAATTATCTCGTCTTATATAACAGATATTCATCATGATTTAATGTTAGATTATGATGCATCTTTTGTAATACTTTCTACCGAATGCGATACAAAATATTAACTTCAGAAATAGATGCTACTTCAATGGACAAATATACATATCTTAAAGATATTGAGAAGGTACCTATCCAACATCTAGAAAATAAACGCATTAAAGGATTCTACTGTAATTGAAACGAGTATACGTTTTGAATAAGTGAAAATGATTTTAACAAAATATGTATAATAGAAAAATATGATAAAGAAATATAGAAAGAAACCTATTGAAATAGACGCTATTCAATATACAGGTAATAACGTTAGCGAAATTGAAAATTTTGTAGGAACTAATCTTTTACATTATAATACTCAAGAAGAAAATAATTATCAACTAGGAATTCCAACTTCAGAAGGTATAATGAAAGCTTCTATAGGAGATTACATTATTAGAGGAGCTAAAGGTGAATTCTATCCTTGTAAGCCTGATATATTTAAAATAACATACGATGAAGTACAATGTTAATTAGAAATAAAACAGTATATATATTTGATATAGAGGTGTTTCCAAATGTATTTCATTGTTCTGTTAAAAATACTGAAACAAAAGAAATAACGCATTTAGAAATTTCTTCTAAACGTAATGATTTGATGAAAATTGTAGATCTCTTTTGGCAAATTAAAACAGAAGACCAGAAGAGTATTTGAAACAAAAATTATACTACTGATCTACAATTTAATGTCGATAAAATAATGTGCGGATAAATTTGAAATTTTCTAAATGTCCCTGTTACTATGTAACAGAAAATCGGGTGAATTGCTGGAAACTCCCTCTGGGACAATCAGCAGCGAAGCTACAGAAGTACATAAAAGTATGTAGAACGTTCAACGACTAATTCTTGAGTAGTACAAACAATAATAGAAACACGAGCGCCCGACTTAATCTTTTATAGATTAAGATGATATAGTCTGAACTATATAGTAATATATAGAATTATTAGTTAAATGCTAATAAGTTAACAAATTGATAATATTTTGCATTATGATACCCCAATTATCAATTATATTATCGATTATCATCAAATCATGCAATATAAGACATATAGAGAAATCTGTCAATCAATTTATAACTTAAATCGTCTTATAATTACATCTACTGATGGAAATTTTACATCCTGAAGTAAATGAAAATATAAAGTTTATTTTGAGTCATTAGATCTATTAACAATGTTATATTCTCAAAAGCTAAGAGTAGGATTGAAAGAAATGCAGGTAACTATGCAGTATCATAATGTCCAAGAATATGATGGGGATTTTTGCTCTGATTTACCTGTTTCAGAAATTCCAAATATGGTTAGTTATTGTGATAATGATGTTAATAGTACTGAAGCACTACTTTATAGATGTAAAAAAGATATTGATTTAAGAATTGCTATTGAAGATGAATATGGAGTAAAGGTATTAAATAAAGATGGAGTAAACATTGGAATGAAAATTATTACTCAAAAGTACCTTGAAAAAACAGGACAAACTTGGAATCAAATTAAAGATTTAAGATCTCCTTGTGATCGTATTGATCTTAGCAAAGTTATCCTTCCGTTTATTAAGTTTGAAACACCTGTTCTTAAATTATTATTAACAGAAATGAAACAACAAACAGTGTCTCCAGGTCGGAAAGGATATGAAAAACATTTTTTACTAGATAATTTAGAATATTGTGTAGGAGTTGGTGGTATACATAGTGTCAATAAGCCTGAAGAAATTATCCCTAATACTGATGAGGTATTAATTGATTGTGATGTTGCGTCACTATACCCTAGTATGATAATTGAACATGAATTTTATCCTCCTCACTTAGGTAAAGAATTCTTAGAAGTTTATACACAAATTAAAAACGAACGAATTGAAGCTAAACATAATGGAAATAAGATTAAGAACGAAACACTAAAATTAGCTCTTAATGGACTCTCAGGTTGAAATTAATAAAATTTAAACTTTTATTTGCATTTAAACCAAACTTCAATTATATTTGTAATATTATTAAAAATTTAATATTATGAATATAAAGACAGAAAATTTATCAAATTTAACTAAAATTGGAGTATATAAAATACTTAATAAAACAAATCAAAAGTATTATATTGGTAGTACAATAGATTCATTTAGTAAAAGACTAGAACATCATTATCATGCATTATTACGAGGAAATCATAAAAATTCGCATCTACAAAACGCATGAAATAAATACGGTGAAGAATCGTTTGAATTTATAATTCTTGAAATATGTGAATTTGAACAAGTTCGTGAAAGAGAACAATTTTATATTGATTTAATTCCAGAAAATATGGGATACAACATAAATCCTATAGCCACTGGTCCTTGTCTAACTGAAGAATCTATTACGAAACAAGTTGCTTCTAGAAAAGAATTTTATAAAGAGTGTTTAGTATATTATGAACGTTTTAAGGAAGGAGAAATTGGTATCGATCAGATACCTAAAAAGTTTCAAAAACGAATAAAATCGTATGCTGAATTAATACCTTGAAATAAAGGTAAACATTATACATCTACTGAACATTTAAAAGTTCCAAAAGTAAATCGAGGTGATAGATCTAGTGACCGAATTACTAAACGAACTAACGCGCCAATAGTATATGTATATGATGTAAACAAGAACTTTATTGACTCTTTTAGAAGTGCAAAAGATCTAGAAGAACTATCTCCAAATTTAGATTTACCACTAAACTCTAGATTTAAAAAACCTAGAAGTAATGCTAACCCAAATACGTTATACTCAGTTAGTATAAATAAAGCGATAAAAGAAAATAAAACTTATAAAGGTTTATATTTTTATAATCAGCCCCTTCATCCAGGAATGGATGATGTGAATGAACCAAAATCGGTGAACGTCTGAAACGATAACACCGAGGTAACAGTAGAATGTAACGATTCTTCTGCACCGTACAGCGTAGAAACTGAAACTTCTAATGAAGAATAAAATGTTTCCAAGAGTGGTTCTCTCCAGAACGGAGTAAAATGTACGCGGGACTGCATAGAATAGAAATATGCAGAAGTTAAGATAAAAAGCTTAACGATAACATAATCGAACCTTCAAAATGAGCATAATTTTTGTTATAGTCCGTTTACAGTTATGCAGATTAGGATTAATGGCCAATTATTACTCCTTATGTTAGCAGAACAGCTGATTAAAGTTGGCGCAACTATTAAACAAGCAAACACTAAGTGACCGTTGGTGTTTTAAAATCTCGTTAATTGCGGGAAACTCGCGAAGGTTATCTAACTACAACATAATTAGTAATAATAAGTGTGAATGTTTAAAAATAGATAATTATGTGACAATCCGCAGCCAAGTATCTTAAATTTTTTGTTTAAGATAAAGGTTCACAGACTATCCGAAAGGAGTACACTATAATAGTGGAAAAGCGAGATATATAATTTTTTGTACAGATGGTTTGTTTAAAATGTCAAAAAGTGTTATTTTTTGTATAAATTAAAAAATAATTATTTATGATAAGAGAAATACTTTTTGATATTAACAATTTAAATAAAACCTTACTAGAAAGTAAAGGTGTTTACAAGATTACTAATAAGATTAATGGGAATTTTTATATAGGAAGTACTATTCGTTCTTTTAAAGATCGATTTAAAGAGCATTGCGGCAAATTCATGTTATTTCTTAATAGAGGAGGTAGATTAGATAATCCAATATTATGAAAAGCATATGAAAAATACGGTATAGAAAACTTTCAGGTTGATATACTTAAAGTAATGAATAACGCAACACTTAATGAAATATTAGAACAAGAAGAAAAGTATATCAATGAATTAAAACCTTTATATAATATCTGTCAGAATCCAACTAAAGGTGGGATTCCGAATAAAAATAAAAAGTTAACTGATTCTTGAAAAGAACACATTAGAGAAAAATCTAAATTATACAAGCATAGTCCTGAAACTCTTGAAAAGGTAACTAAAAATAATAAAGAAAACGCTTGCAAAATCGAAATTAGCAATAATCATGAAAAAATATTATTTAATTCTTGAATCGAATTTGCAAACTTCTTTCATTTAACTGGAATTCCTGCTGGGAATAGTTCTGTTAAAAAAGCTTTAGAAACAGGTTGTGAATACAAAGGATGAAAAATAAAAAAGCTTTCTCAACAAAGAAAACAAATTAAGCTATATTATGAAGATAATATTATTGTTCTAAAGTCTTTTGCAGAATGTGACAGATTTTTAAATATGTGAAGAGGATATACTAGTACTCAGTATAATCGAAACAACTTTATTTTAAAAGAAAAGTACAAGTATGAAATTATATAAAGATATAGTCGGGTTTATGTTGAAAGACATAATGTAAAGGACGGTCTATTTTATGTAATCAAACGATCTAATTTAGAAAAAGTACAAAAAGTTTATAAAGAATGAGAATCTTTAACAAAACTAACTTTAGAAGAAGATCGTTTTGAAGCAATGTTTCAATTTGCAATTAATGATTATTTAGCTATTAAAGAAGGTTATTCAAAAACACATGATCCTAGTTTACTTAAAACAAAGGGATTATTTATAGATCAAGTAAAACTTGGTAAAGGGATGGCAGCTACTATTATACCTGAAGCTATAATTAAACGATTAGCTGATAATATTCCTGTTGAGGAGACAATTAGAAACTGTCAAGATATTCATAAGTTTCTAACTTATCAAAAAGTTAGTAAGGATTACTCAGTAGAATATGATGGAAAACTTATACAGCGAATAAATCGCTATTATGTATCGACCGATGGCTCTTGGCTTTATAAATGTAAAATTGATCATAACGGCAACCGTTATAAATATATTAAACTATTAACTGATTCAGGAGTAACTATTTTAAATAAGATTGAACCTAACATGCCTTTACCAAAAAATATAAATTATCGTTATTATATTGCCGCTGCTCAGAAAATAGTTAACTGCTTTAAACAAAAACAATTAACCCTATTTTAAAATGATTAATAAGAACTTCATTCAATCTCTTCTTGAATCAGATAATTATTATTTCAGTGGAATTTAAACAACTACTGCTCTATCTACAGATAAAATGCAGGTTTCTTGATTTATAATTAAGTTAGCTCATAGAGGAACTATTATCAAGGGACAACGAGTATTAATAAATAAGGCATATGGATCGTGGACTCTTCAGATTAGATTCTGTGATCCATATTCTGCTGATGAAATAGATTTATTTGAAGAACCGATATCTATATCCGAAGAAGATATTGAATTAATTAAACAACTTAAAGTAACTCAAAATAAACATGATTAAACTAATTAAATTTGGTGCTGACTTTTGTGCGCCTTGTCACGCAATGTCTACAATTCTTGAAGAAATTCAACCTCAATTTAAGGATCAAATTCAAATAGAAGAGGTAGATACTAATACAGCAGAGCACGATCTATTAGTTAAATATAAAATTAGAAACATTCCTGTTTTAGTTATTGAAAAGGATGGAGTTGAGGTATGGAGACATATAGGAACTATTTCTAAAGAAGATTTAGAAAGTAAAATAAAAGAATATATTTAATTATATTGACTAGATATGAGATTAATTAAACCATCTTTTGAAATAATTGAACAAGAACCAGGTTTAGAAGGAATATATAAGGCTATTGAACTTGCAGGAAGAAATTGCTACAAATCTGAATCTAATATAAAAGAAGGAAGTGCAAAAGAATTTGTAGATCGTATGGTTAAGTCCAAGCACCTTGCTATGTGTGAACACGGTACTGTATATCTTAAGATAGATAATAGAGAAAATAGCTTGTATAAAGACTATCTTGATGCTTCTACCTTCTACTACGATAATCATTATTCAAGAGTAGAGACAAACAAACTTGAAAATTCTCATAATACTACATTTTATGTAACTACTAACTTTAGAGTATTAGTAGAAAACGGTAGACTTAATGATCTAAAATATCTTTGTGAGCCTACAGAATTTCATGAGGAAAGAATTATGGTACGTTTTATTTGCGATAGAGGAGTATCTCATGAGTTTGTACGCAATAGAGGAGCGTTTGGTAATGCTTTTGCCCAGGAAAGTACTCGTTATTGCAATTATTCTAAGAATAAATTTGGTAATGAACTTACTTTTATTATTCCCTGTTGGATGGATGTTAATAAATTTCCAAAACATACTATTATTAGTCATGATGACTATGGAGATTTAATTAGTGAATATTATTTTCATCTTAATGGAAAGGAAACTTCTTATTTTAAACCCTATAAAATTACTCCTGAAGCTAATTTTATAACTGCTTTACAAATATCAGAACAACTTTATTTAGAATTATTACTTCAAGGCCAAACTCCTCAACAAGCAAGAGCAATATTACCTAATGCCTTAAAGACGGAACTTATAATGACAGGATATATTTCCGATTGGAAACATTTCTTCAAACTAAGAGATTCCAAAGCAGCTCATCCTCAAGCTTATGAATTAGCTCATCCTTTACACGAAGAGTTTATTAAAAGAGGTTATCTAAACTAGATATAAAAATGTTAGAATTACTACTAAAAATAGCGCAAGAAAAAGTAGGTTGTGATTTTGATTATTATAAAGGTTATAATTTACTTAAAGATAGTTTAGAAGGACTTGATGAACAAACCATTAATAAATTATTAACTGGAGAATATTCGTTAAAATATACTGATAATAACAAAGGAGAAGTTGTAGATGTACCTCAAACAAATCCCTTGAATATTTTATCTTTAATAGAATGTAAGCTTAATAGTATTGCTGATGCTTATAAAGATATTCAATTTGGACAATTTGTTTACTGGAAGAAAAGCATTACTATTGATATTACAGATTATATTAAATTAACGGATTCATCTCAGAACTATATTACCACATTATTAGATGATCCGATTATATACGCTTATAATAGTCTAAAAGAAAGTTTAGACAAAGATCTATTTACATTTGCTAATATTAGTATAATTATTGAGAAATTATTTCCTAATAATACTGATATATCGGATCGAGTTTCTAAAGCTTCTAAACAACTACGAGAGACTATTTATAAGCTAAATCATCCAAGTAGTATTGCAACATTATATGATAAAGGAAAACTTGATCGATATATTATTACTCAACTAGAATTAGATAAATTAAGTGAAATACATCCGTCTCTACTTTGTTGTAATGCAGGATATTTTGCACCTGATGGAAAATATTATGGTTTAAATGGAACTAAAGCAAATTTTTTACATATAAAGATTGCAGATTTACTTCAACAACAAGAGATTATTCCAAAGGATTGTAATACTCCAGATAGGTGGTTAGAAGAACATGGATGGATTAAACAATCAGGTTCGATGTTGTTATATGGTGGGTATTTTTATAATATATCTATTACTAAAGAACAGATAACTTCTATAGAACGAATCCTTAGCCAAAGTTATAATTATATTGAACTTCAACATATTGAAAATTCAATTCCTGTAACAAGATTATCCGAGATAGAGGATATTCAATTACGAAAACATTTTAGTTAATGCAAAAAATAATCTCCGTTCAGGGGAACAAGTGAAGTGGTAAGGATACTGTAGCAAAAATGTTACAATATCTTCTTAGTACTCCTAAAATATTACATAAATATGATTTATACTGTAGATTAAAATGATTTAAAAAAGATTATAAAATCGTACGTTATGCTGATAAAATGAAAGAAATGTTAGCAATATTATTAAATACAAACGTACAAAATTTTGAAGATAGAGAGTTTAAAGAGCAGTATTATGTAGATTTTAATACGTTGCAGTTAATTCACGTTGATGAATCTAATATTAATACTTTTAAAGATAAAATATTGTCAGATACAAGATTTACAAAAGAAATCAAACGTGTAAATCCAAATTTGACAAAAAACTATTTTCTATCTATTAGACAAATATTACAATATTTTGGAACAGAAATTATGCGTTTTTATTTTGGAGATAGGTTATGAATTCTGTCTACTTTAAATAATAGAGGATCGAATATTATTATTTCTGACCAAAGATTTATTATTGAAAATATTACTACATATAATTTAGGTGCTGTTATTATTCATATAACTCGACCTGGCTGTGAAAAAAGTTCTCATTCTTCTGAAACAGAATTAGATAAACTTTATCAAGATAAAGCCTATTCTTATTTAATTGAAAATAACGGAACATTGAGAGATTTATTTAATAATTGTAAAAAATTAGTTCAAGATGGCTTGTTCGATTAAAAGATGTCCTATTTGTGAATCAAATAAAATTTCTCATGAGTATCAAGATGCAGTTTATGGGAAATATATACGTGTATTTAATCAAGGCACTAAAGCTGAGAAATGTACAGTTTGTAATAATGGTACTCCAAAACGAAAATAATAACATATAAAATAAAAATACCCTACATGCTTCGGCGTGTAGGGTATTTTTTTTTAAAATAATGATGTAGCTGTACCTAGTTCTCGAAGTGCTCCAAAATTAGATGTTACACCTTCTCATAGGTTTTTATCACCTGTAATAACATCTCCAACATTATTAAACATGTTTTTAAATATACTATATGCGGGAGGATTTAAGTCTCCAATCATTCCGCCTATAATATTTTGTACAGGACCATCTTGAAAAGATCCATAAAGGGCACTTGCAGTTCAACGTTTTATTCACGGTTCCTCTTTGATATCATCTCAAGAAAATAGAGCTTTTACTAATAAACCTAATAATAACATAAGTAACATATCATGTAAGAAAAGGAATAGATTTGCTCTTTTTATATCGTCTTTTCATAGTTTATTAAACTCAGATGTATTAAGAGTAGATAATGCTTTTAAATACGAAAACATAGACCACATTATTCCTTCCTGAGGTCTACCTACTCATTCATAGAAATATTCTCATTTATCTCCTTCTTTAAGTTCATTCTCAAGTATAATATCTACTATAGGCTGTCCATTTTCATCAAACGTAATTCGTCTTACAAATTTATTTCCATTTTCATCGACTGCTATTTTATAACTCCCCTGATCATAGGTACCAGGCTTTAGTACTCACTGTTCTAGTTTTGCAGATATAAAAGTTCGGAATTGTAGAAAAAAAGATCCTAAAAACATGTGCTTTGCTAACATTTGAGTATTTTTATCATAATGTCCAAAACACATATCAGCAAATGATTTAATGCTAGCAGATTCTCTTGCTGTATAAGCTTTAGGTAAAGCATCTCCATCTTTTAGGTTATACCCTTCTCTATTAAACTGTTCTAGCATTGTGATATATAAAGCATGTTGTTTACGGTATTCTTCACTATTTACGTTAGGATTAGCAGAATGTAATAAACTGAAACGTTTATCCTTTTTAAAATCATATACTAATTCTTCGTTAACAACACTATGTGCATCAAAACATCCATCATGCATCATCTTTGCAACCAATATTGTCATTCGATGTAACATATCAGGAGCTCTTGAAAACATATATAACTGATTACTATCAAAGTTTAAGATTCCCATTTTACTTAAACTCATCTCTCGATGTAATTGATCAGCATCAGAATTTGCCATACCGTATTGTCAATTCATATACTCTAACAGTGTAATTTTTCCAATAGACTTTGGAGCTTCCTTTAATACTGTCGTTATTGCTTTGGTAAAATCTTTCATAGTAAATTGATCCTTACCATAAATTCCAGCAGCAGTTCTAGATAATCCAATTCAGATGCCTTGTAATGTTTCTCTAATACCTGATTTAAGGTTAAATCCAAGTGTAGTAGCTGTTGCTACTTGTTTTAGCATAGCCATAAACTTATATGCTGGTTGAAGTCCCTCGTCCATTATAGGTTCGTTATAGATATTTAATTGAGTATACTTTTTTATAAATTCAATCAAACTATCTACCTTTTGACCATAAAAGAATTCTTGACACAATAATCCAATTTTAAATCCTTGAATTAAAGGAAGAAATTTAGAACTTACCTCTTCTGTTACGTATACATGTAAATAACTTCTAATAAGATCTTCAAGATTAGTTTCCATACTCTCTACACCTTCATCGTTAAGTATCTTGTTACGTGTAGATTGATCAATTCTAAATTTATTATATACTTCTAAACTATCTCGTTCATAATTAGTTTTTTCCTCCTCTTGAGCATTAAAAAGTTGTCTAAAATTAGTTGCTTCTTGATAACTAAATTTTAAAGCTTTTCATACTCCTCCTTGTTTAGCTTGAGATTGAAATGAACCAATCATTAATGGAACTTGATAATATTCTCCAGATGCTTTTGCCTCTTCAATCGCAGTCTCATTACCTCTAAATTTAATTTCATTAACTATTTCTAGAAATGTTGAAACTAATTCTTTGTCTGCTCCTGTTAATTCTTCAGGATGTTTTAAAGAAAATTCTTTTGCGATTTTTCCATTAGCATCTTTAACAAATAGATCATCATAAAATCTAATTTCCCCTCCAAATGCTTTTATTTGATGATGTGCCTTATAAAAACGTTGAAATACTCCTTGAATTTTTTTATTTCATTTTAATTCTTCTTTACGAATCTGTTCCTCATGTAATGCAATCAATCTACCCATTTCTTGGATATTTTTTGAATCAGCATTACTAATACTAGTTATATTGATTCCTAAACTTACTCCTCCTTTAAATCCAATTCAATTACTCGGGTCTTTTTCAATATAGTATCTGTATCCATTTAACTGATTTAATGCTTTTAATAATAAACTGTACGATACTCATATTGGATCATTAGGATTAGGCTTTTCGTTTACTAATTTGCGATATTTATTACGTAGTGCTTTAATTCTACTAAGCACTCATTCTTTTTTACTTTCTAAGGTATTTTCATCAGGACCTATAGTTCAATTCATTAATTTATTTCATTCTTCCTCTTGAATTAAGTCATTAACTGTAAATAATACAGATTCTAATGTATTTAGAAAGTTATTTGATGATAAATTGTTTTTAATGTTTGCAATTCTACAAAGTCTACTAAAATTATCTAGTAAAGTTTCATTATATTCTTCTACTCCTTGTGAAGTTCAAATATTTAAACTTTTAATTCGGCTAATTTTAGTTCCAGAAATTAAATTACTGTACTCATTTAAGTAAATCATTACTTTCATTAAATCAATATTACCATTAGTAGCAGGTAAAACAGTCTTAGGATCAATACCTTTATCTGTTAGAAAAGTACCTAATATAGATGTACCTTTAGCTAATTTAAGAGTTTGATTTAATTCATTATTAGTAATAGAAACAATCTCTGTAACTCCTTCTTTTTCAAAAATAAATATACCTAAATCGTTTAAAATACTATTTTTTCTAAATAGCCATTTTTGATCAATATACTGTTTAAAATGTTTTTCTAAAAATACATCTTTATTAACACTATCGTCTGGAGAAAGTTCGCTTGTTGTTATTTCCCCACGTATCGCAGCTTCAATTCGATCTGCTAATGTTGCTAGTTCTCCTGCTTTACGTTCATTAATTCTATTAATATATGATAACAGTTCTTTTTCTAATTCAGATTCATTTTTAGCATAATATACTTTGCGATTATATTTATCTCAAAATTTATATATACCCTTAGCAGATTCTTCTGTATTTTTTGGAATACGTTTTACAAAAGTTGGAGAGTTCCTATAATACTCGTATGTTGAATTAGTAGTTTGAACTTTTCTAGATAAGGTTACATCGGGGAATAGTGTATTAAATGGTTTGGCTATTTTATCAATTAAATCAATATTTGTATCTTCATTTGGACGAATTGGAACAATTTTCTTAACATTTTCGTAAATTTTTCCACCAGGCTCCGTGCCTCTAGGATTTCTTACAATTTTTGTAGAATCAAAAATAATTTCATTTAAATTCTCTACTGTTAAACCATTAGTATTGTAAGATAAATCTAATTGAATTGGAACTACATTTATATCTGCGGTTTTAATTCCATATTGTTCTAAAATCATCTTGTAGAAGGTCATTTGATATGATGCAGAAAGTTTTTTAGTACTATGTCAAGTATTATTTAACTTATTAATATCATTTCGCATCATATCTCAGTCTCCAACTCCTTTACGGGATACTTTGAAATCATATATATGCGCTATTCCATTCTCATCTATAACTAACATATCGATTCGTCCGTTAATAGAATTAATTGGACTGTTATCTTCAATAACTTTCCCATTATTATCTATTAAATAACGATTACCTTTACGATAATTTTCATTAAGTTCCCGAGATTTAACAGCTAATTCTGTAAATATTTTTGCTTCATTACCGTATCTACGTTTTATATCAGCAATAAATTCTTTAAATTCACTAACAAATTCTTCCTGCTGTTCTATACTAAATAAGGAACTTTTAAAATTAGATTCTCTACCTTCAATAACAGCTTGTGCTAAATTATGAATTTCTGTTCCATAATTAGTAAGTTGTTTTCAAGAGGTTTCTTCCTGTAATACTAAATCTTTAGCTGTACTTTCAGATAAACCCGTAGCTAATCATTCTTTGATACGCTTTTCTCTTCAAGCTTTAATATTAAATGGAGTAATAATATGTTTACTTAAGTCGGTAGGATCTCCAAATTCAGTAATGGCTCTAGTAACAGAAATAGAATTAGGAATTTTTAATATAACTTCACTATCTCCATCTTCGTTAATACGGATATTTTCTACAGCACTTTCTTTATATTCTAATTTAGCAAAATTCAAGTTATTTAAAGTTGCTGCCTGTGGAGTAGTTGAAAATGTTCTATCTAATTTAACAGTAACATTTTTATCCGCATATTGTGATTTAAGAAAGGAGTCCAACTCAAAATCAGAGTTGAACGTCCTTTCCTTTCCATCTATATTAATTGTAAATATACATTTACTCATAGCAATCCTCTTTTATTGTTTTATCTGAAATTAAACTATTTTTAATAGTAGCTAATTTTTGATTCAATTTTATATATTCTATATTAACTAGATCTGTAAATCCTCCCGATATAATTCCACTACTAAAAGTTTCTAATAAATTTTCTAATGAAGAATTCATTAAACTTTGTATATTAATATCTCCTGTATTAATATCGAATACCTGATTAATTACAGTTTTAGTAATATTGTCTGTATCAGTTAATAAATTATTCTCGGGTCATTCGTAAACCTTATTTTTAAAATATTCTCCCAATATTGTTGCAAATACTTCTTCGTCAAGATCAGATCCATGTTTATTTGCATACATCGGATTACTTGCGATCTCGTTGTATTTTGGATGCGTAACAATACTAGATAATATATTATAATAAACCTCTGGACTATTCTCTTTAATTCCTGCTAATACTAAATGTGTAAACTCGTGTAATGGAGCAGTTATACTAGCTTTATCTATGTTAATAAATACAATTCCATCTTGTATAAAAGCTTCAGAGTTTCGAATAGATATATCGTCACTAGTATTTATATCATTATCTGTAATAACTTGTATTTGTGATTCAGGATATATATTTCTTAGTCGACTTGTTATTGCATTTAGAATTTCTGCTGAATTTAACTCTTGATGATAATAAGAAGTTGTCCTAGGTTTAATTTCAACCAGTTTGTTCTTAGCTAAATTTGCATTGTTACCTTCTAGAAATGGCATATTTAAAGTAAAATATGAAGTATCTATATTATGCAAATTAACTTCTTGTCTATTTACAGATATTATTCCAGCGTCATTATCTCGTTCAATATTTAACTTTTTTGGATTATTAGTAACAATACCTAAACGATACTTAGCATCTCTAATATCATAATTAATAGATTTATCCATAGAATAATCTAAATTTGATAAATATGAATAAAATTGAGTTGCTAATAAATTACTTGAATTAATTTTTGTAATATCTTCAAATAACCTCGTAAATGATCTTTGTCCAAATGCATCTTTGTTCACAACTAAATTATATAAATAGAATAAATCGATAACATTTCATCCATCAAACGTCTTTCCATTTAATAAGTTAAAATCGTGTAATATTGCTTCATACAATGTTTGATTTCTTAAAGACTTATCTATTTGCATCATATTTAGAGGTAACTTATAAAATACATTTGGTTTATCGGAGTATGGATTATTTATAGTTCCTCATGTTAATAATTTAATAAATAAATTATTTGCAAAATTTGGATCGGATTTTAAAGTTGGAATAATATATTCGTCCATTAAACGTTTAAATGTTGCTATATTTTCAACATTATTTAAACTAATTTCAAATCCTTCAATAGAGTTTGTTTTAACTATTCCAAATTTATTTGCAAAATATTTTTGTCCAACTGGAACGTGTATTGATCTATCTAGAGTTTGAATTCAATTATATATAAATACATCATTTATATATTTAGATAATTCTCTATATTCGATTGCATTTAATTTATTATCTGGAGAAACTAGTTCGTTAGCTATTTTAGTTTCAAAATAATTTTTTGCTGCTAAACTATCAATTGCAGTTCTATCTAGATATAATACCTGAAACATTTCTTTGAAATGTGGAACTGTAGTAATAGCTTCTAATATATTAAATGTTGATTTAACTTTTTCGTATCTATTTATATATTCTCGCTGTTTTATAGGATCATTTAAGAATAGCATTAAATCAAAGTTTGGATTCTGATCAAATCGCTTATTAACAAAGGCTTCAATTCTTTTAATATAATTATATTTATCAAAAGAATTAGTTCTGATACCTTGATTTATTCCAGCCATTGCTCCAAGAATAGATTGTTCCTCAGTTGCAGGTAATACTTTATTTACAATAAATCGTAAATTATCAAGTTGTTCCTGTAAATTAGAGATATTATCTAATTGAAGTTTTCTTGTTATAAAAGATTTAACTACTTTATATGAATTAATATAATCCTCTTTAGTTAATTTAATATTCGAAATAATATTTACTCCATCTTCTTCAGACTCATCGAAGAATTCATCAAAGAATTCTTCAGAATAATCACTATATTCTGCGAATAGTTCTTCATCAACATCTTCACTTAGATAAGCAGATTTACGTTTAGGAATATTATTTAAGATATTATTTTCAAGTTCTTCTAACTTATTAGCATCGTTAATAACAGTTTCTCAAAAATATTTCCTATCTACAAACGGCTCAATTAGTTTAAAGAAAGACGTTTCACTTAAATAAGGTAATATATGTTCTCCTAAATAAAAATTAATTGCAGATTCGATGGAAAATTTATACGTACTTTTATCAAATATATCTCCATCTGTAACCTTTACTACGTAATTAAATATAGGAGAGGTCATTATGTCTGCAATTTGATCGAACGACATACCAGTTATCAACAAGTGTGTATAAATATCTACGAACTTAGCACTTGCATTAATTTTTGCTAATATAAGCTCTTTAGCATTATCCGTTGCTGCTGAAAGAAGAGCACTTATAGATAAAGAAGCATCAGATACATTTGCAGTATCTCTAAGTTGCTCTATTTGTTGTTTAATATTAAATACAGTTCCATTACTTAATGTAATAGTTTCAATTTGATTATCTTTTAAGAATTTTACAATAGGGTCTAGATTAATATTTGCTACAATTCCATGATTATGTATTCGAGTAGTAAACATTAACCGATCAAGTAATTCTACTGCTTCATCATTCTTTCCCGTTTTTAATAGGTCAATAAGTTCACGATATTTAGTATTGTAATAGTTAGAAAGTAAGAAATATACTTTAAGCGATACCGCAGTAATACCAATCACTTCTTTACCTACCATATTTTGTTCTTGCATAACAAACTTACTTGCGGGATTATCAGAAGTTCTTAATTTTTCTTCTTTTCCTAATGCTGATTTCTGAGCAGCCTTTTGAGGATCATCCATATTAATAGGAATGTGTAGATTAATTTGATTCTTTAGATTTAAAACTACATCTAAAATTCCATCAACAACTCTATTTTTTAAACCCTCGTTTATTTGCTCTGTAGTAAGTTCTGTTTGTGCATGTTTATTTAAGTCTCTCAAAAATATATAACGACTGTTTGGTTCTACCGATTCGTCAAATGCAATACTATTGTAGTCTCCTTCTAAAATCGATTTAAATATTTTTAAATTTCCATTTAACAGCACATCATCTACTTCCTCTTTCGTTACATAATATCCATTTTCATTATCAATAGTATAGTGTTTGTGATTTGGTAAAGGAAGTTGTCTAACTTCATTTAAATCATATGTATCTGCTAATCTTGAAGGATAATATAAAGTTCCATCGTTTTTAATAGAATATCCAAGTATATACTGTTTATCAATCATGGTGTTAGCTGTATATTTCTATACAGATCAGACTATATCTTATCTTAATATATTATTCATTAAGACCTCTCCATTTCCACTTTTTCAAGTGTACCTTCGACAGTATTTTCATCTGTCTCTTTTAATAACTTCATATATTTTTCACACTCTATTTTATCAGGAATTACCTTATACATCATATGGGGACACATATAAGGTTTAATTATTTCTATTAGCTTTCGTCCTTCTCTAGCGCAAAAACTAATTATATAAGATTGTTGTCGTTTATCAAAAACCTTTGTAGGATATAAATCTCACTCAGTATTAAAATATTTAATTATATCCTCAGCTTGTTCTAATTTGCAATAAGTAGATATAGTAATATAAAATCCTGCATAAACTCTATCTCCATTTTTATTAATTCTAGAACGTCTTGATAACGAACCGTCGTCCATAATTCAAATTGCTAAACCTTGAGGACCAAGTCTTTTCAATAATTTACTATTATATTTTGTTCTTCCGTTTTCATACTCAACTCTTCGAAGAACTTTACAAAAATCTGATACAGAAGTTTGAAATCCGTATCTAGTTACTGCTTTACCTTTAGAATAACCATTTACTTGTTCTCATTCTCTAAAAATACCTACTTTAACTCCATTATCCTTAAGTAGTTTTCATTTTCAGTAACAGTATTCTTTTTGTGCTTTGCAATGATTTATATTTAAATAACCTTTTGTATGTATATGTCCATCCCCAATAGACATAGCAATTATTAAATTTCTTCCTGTTTTATTTAAGCGTGTTTTTAATTGTTTCATACTATTAAAGTCGAATTATTAAGTTATTAATATTAGTCGTTGAACCTTCCATTTTTATATGGCTTGGCTGCTGATTGTCTTCGCCATAACGCGGTCAGAGTTTCCAGCAATTAAAAGAGTTTTAATACGACATGATAAGTTTATCGTAATCGGAGCCTTCCATTCACGTAACTACTTTAGCTACATAAACATCATTTACTTCACTATCTGTAAACATTACAATCTCCATAGGAGCAAATGACTGCATTGATTGTGACGGTATGCGAGTACCTACATGAAGTAAAGACTTTTCAAATGCTTCATATTGATTAAACGCTAATTGTTTTATTCTTTGATTAAAGTTATATATTTCATTTTGGTTTAAACTTACGTAACTAATATCTGCTGTTGGATTGATTTTAGCTTCATGCAAGTTTCCTTCACTATTTCTGGTATGTAAAGTGATAGGAATATTATTTTCTATATTATAACGAAATTGATAAGGTAATAATTTTTTAGTATTTTCACTAGTATAATTAAATTGATATGTACTAATTAATCCTGATTTTCTTAATTCACCTAATCGATCTATAGAATTTATAATAATTAAATCATGAACATTTCCATTTGTATCTGTATACTTATAAAATTGTTTCTCATCATTTGTTGAAAATTCTTTTTCATTATAGTATACAATATTATCAATAATTTTAAAATCAGGATTTGGAGTAATACTACCTGTAAATACTTTTGGAACTTCTTCTGTTCTCAAAACTTTTACATAGAATTGTTTTCCTGTTCCATCAAATAATATAATATCATATGTTAATTTATCTGAATTTCCAATATTATAGTTACTTTGCATTCGATTATAAAAGAAATTTTCTTTTTCTTGTCTAATCTGAGCAATAGAGTCTCCTTTTTGCAATCTAAATTGTTGAGCTTGCCTTTTTCCCATTACAATTTGAGTTGGAGTAACATTAACATTAGATACTTTAACAACTTTAACATTTGGGTTAGTAATACCAAAAGCAGTATTATTAATAATAGATTGATTATCAGCTAAACTATTTAGTTGCAATTGTATTTTTTGTTGTAAATCAGATAATAGACTATCTATATTTAACGGTATATTATCGATTGGATGTAAACCTAATGCAGATGATAGTAATGTTTTTTCATACTCTGTTAAATCTTCCCAGTTCTTTAATTGTTTTCTACGAGAACTTAAATAATAAGATGCTCTTACTGCATCTAAGTCATATATACTAAAACGTTTATTTATTTCATTTCCAAATCCATCTAAGCCTACAACTACATCAAAAAATGTATTTGACTGTTTTAGATTTTTAGGTTTAATTGTTCAGTTATAATATTGTTGTCCTAAAGTTGCTTGGTGCTTATATAAATCGTATTTCTCTAAGGAATCAATTTTAATAACAGTAGGATTATCTTCTTCATTAAATATTACAATTGTATCTTCGAAATCAATATCATTTGGCTCAATTGGAATTATAAAAGGATTTATTTCTCCATCAATAATAGGTTCTGTTAAAGCACGTTCAACTTTACTTTTTATAATATTTCCGTTTTCATCGTATAAATGATCAATACCTTTTGTATTTACTAAATTATATAATTCTTCATACTGATAATTAAGTCCATCAATATTATAGTATTGAATCATATTATGAGAAGGAACTAGTACAGATGCTATACCAGAATATTTACGTCTAATTCCACTTTTAACTAAGTTAGATGTTGTAGTAGCAATAAAAGCTCCATTAATTGTTGCTGCGCTAAATGGTAGTTTATAATCTAAATTTGCATTTTTAAAACTTTCATTAGCTAAATAAACAAATGATTGTGCTAACCCTAAAGTATCTTTGTCATCATTCATAAAAGCTTTAATTAATGATCTACCTAATATAGTATACAGTTGATCTTTATCTTTAGCTTTAATTGTTTCTGACAAATCATTCATGGATTCTTTAACAATCTGACCAATTTCTTTATAAATCTGAGTTACTAACTCATGTGTAAATCCATTTTGCTCCAAAGCACTAATCATTTGCGTCATTTCAGTAACCTCTGACATGTCTAAATGGTGGTCAGCGTTCATTTGAACTCCTCCAAACTTAGTAGACATTTCAATAGTAGTAAATGCATCAGAGTTACTTCATTTACTTGAATCATTTATATTTCCTGCTCCAGCTTTGATTGCAGATTTATTAACTAAATAAGCAATAAACTTATCTTTTAATTGCTCTTTGTTAACGATATTTTCAAGTATATCAATATTAGATTCAGAATATTCTAAACGATTTATATCTTCATTAAATTTCATTGCTCAAGATCCACCAAATACTTGATCAATATCGTATAATGTATTTATTATATGAGTTGTCTGAATAGTATTGTTTGTTTCTAATCCATTAGATTCAACTTCGGTTAGATCTCTAGCAACTTCAATTAATCCATTTGGATCTAAAATCGTTTTAATTGAATTTATTTTATAATATTTATTAGTTCGAATATCTTTAAAGTATACAGGATCAAATGTATTATAATAATTTTCTAAAATAATAGATTTGTTAATTGGAATACTATGCATTTTTTTAAAGATATTTTCTAATGAAATATCTGAACCATAAGAAATGCGTCTTCTTTCATTACTTATATCAAAAACAGCCCATTTTAATAAAGTTGGTCTACCATACCGAGAATCGATATCATGCATAATAGTTTTTTTATCGCGCCCAACTCTTGCATCTAAGAGTGAATTATTTTCTGCTCTAGATTCAAGTGGACTTGATAAACCAGATCCATCCATAGTATCTAATCCAGTATTTTCATCTCCTAACATATTTCAGGCTGTTCCTGCTTCATCGTTAATTACAGCAATTTTAATATTTGAAGCAACTCCATTTTCTAAATTTTGAGCAAATGGATGATAAGTAGCTCCAAATATTACCATACGTTTATATTGAGCAATTAGTCGATTAGCTTCACTAAATTCAAAATATTCTTTGCTATCTAACTTTCCGTCTTTGTTTTTATTCGGATGTGCATAAACACCTCCTATCATCATATTATTATACTCATTTGATAATAGAGTATCAGTAATAAAATATGATTCTAAAATGGGATTTAGTTTAACTTTTCATTTTGGATTAAGTAAAGCATCAAAATCAACTATTTTATTAAGATTAATTCTTTTACCTTTTTCATCAGTTACTTCAGCTAATGTAATTTCTCCATTTCTTTTATTAACTAATGATTTAAATTCAGGTTTATTAAATGTTTGAGAAATAAAACTATCCTGATTAATATTTAAATTAAAGTTATTTACAAGTAAGTCCTTTAGGAATTTTCTTTTTTCTCTATCTAAACGTTCTAACGTTTTATTTTGATCGTTATAGACTTTAAAAAAGTTTTTAATAGTTTCGTTAGTTCGAGGGTATTTACTTAAGGCAGTTTTATATGCATGTATATCTAAAAAGAAATCAACTCTCTTAGCATTAAATGCAGATTGAATACTTTTTAAACTGTGATTATATTTCACAATGAACTCATCAATCTGTTCTAATGATGTAAATTCTGTATCAAAAGCAAGACTATAGTCAAACAATATATTCTGAACTAATGCATTTATTTGATTTTTTCTAGTTTCTCCTAAAAGATGATATAAAGGATCTAAAGTTCCATCTCCTTTTAAATAGTTATTTAAAATTTCTTTAATGTTTACTTCTCCTAGAGAAGTATTGATGGTTTTACCTATATTATATGTTATTAGAAAATGTTTATTTTTATCAGAAAAAGTAGTCGGTTGTAAATAAATTAATCCCTCTAAATTATCTACTAGATTTTGATAAAAATCGTGCATGATAGATAATCTTGCAACTTCACTAACTTTTAAATTAGCAGGTTTTTTAATTTTTCCATTAATGTTTATATCAGATCGAATTCTAGGAGATAATAAAAAGCCGCTTTCAATATTTTGTACTATTAAATTATGTGCAGCTACATTATTTGGATGTTCAATTGTTTCTGTAGGTGGATTAATTAGTCTATCAAATATTTCGTTATGATTATATACTAAACTAATAATTTGATATAATGGCAAGTTATTTCCCTCTGCATTTTTAATAATATTAATAGTATCCGAACCATTTGTTATACTTAATACATTAGCTACTTTTCATATATCTTCTGTAAATGGAACTAAATTAACAAGATCGTGTTCTTTAGTTAAAATATCACTATTGTTTCCATCTAATAACGTCGTAGCTAACAATGGAACAAATAGTTCTGTTTTTGTATATTTTTCAACAGGATATACCTGAGGAATAATTTCAGCTATATTTTCTGGAATTATAAAAGACATAAAGTTATATATCAGATCGTTCAAAGATTGATCATTAATTTCTCCAAACGATCTATATATCATTTTGCCATTTTGATTTAATTCATAAGTAATAGTAAATGTAATAGGTATATTATCTATAATAGATTCAATAACAATTCTATCATTACCTATAGTAATTCCGTACTGATTTAATTTTTCTTTAAATAAATCAGGATTAGATCTTCAATAAAAACCTGATGCCTGAATTAAACTTCTAATATCGTATGCTTGCTGCGATACTGGTCGTTCTTTTAAATCTCTGCTAGCAATTGTCTTTTTTTGTGGATCAAAGCCATATGCTGTATATTGCGATGGCACTGTTTTAAAAGCCATTTGAGTAAACATAGCTTTTATTTCAGAAGACATTTGAGGCGAATATATAAATTTCTTAATACCTCGTAATTTATCTAATAAATATGTTCTATAATTTTTAGATATAATTCGGTTTGAAAGTATATTATTTATATATGCGTCTATTAACACAGACATATCTGCTTTAACTCCTTTGTTTAATTCTGAACGATATTCTATTAAATTTTCATTTTCTTGAATAGTCTTAATAAGTTTTGTCATTACAGAATTAAATCCTGTTAAAGTAATACTAGTATTATCTATTTCTAAACCAACTGCATTTACTTCAGGAAAGTAGTCTAACAATATTTTTGATAAATCACTAGCATGGTCTTCCGCGTTTGTATCTTCATTAGTACTAAAGCCAGTATAGTGTATTACATTAGGACCTCTGTATATATAACGATCTACATAAGACGAATTTGTCTTTGTATATTTTGGATTAATAATAATAAACGGAATCTCACTCTGCAATAACTTATCAAACTGAGTTAAAATTACATATGCGTCATATGCATTATTAAAAGCACTATTACGATCAATTAATTCTGAATTAAACACAGTTTCAAAATTAGTTAATATTTCTGAAACTCTATTATCAAAATCTGCAAGATTCTCTAAATTTAATGTTATAGATTCAGAATTACCTAAATATTTTGAAATATTAGAAGCTAATGTTTTTTTATAATTTAAAATAGAATCATTTAAAAAAGTGATATCAAATTCTTGTTTCTTTTCATTAGCATTAATAAACTCCTCAGAATATCTATTAAATATAGAACTTTCGATTAATTTAGCTCGAAATTGTCTTAACATATTTGAATACTGTCCATTATTTCCGATGTAAAAATCAGGAGTAGAATCAGTTTCTGTATTTAATTTTAATCCTAGTTTATTATCTACTTGATCTATGTTATTAATAGTTAACGGAGAGGTGCTAATAACAGCACCTTCCGTAAACATATTATATAACCTATCTGAGTCATTAAAGAATTCATCTAGAAACTCTTTAAATGATTCAGGTTTAGTTGTTTGCATCCGTTTTACTAACGGCAAAAATTTTGCAGAGTAATTACATTTAGCACTCATTATTCTTTAATCTTTCTAATAAATAATTTTGAACATATTCATCTAATATAAGCAAGTTTTCACCTAATAGTTCAGGTTGTTTAAATATTTGATAATACATATTAGCTGTTTCAGCAGATATTTCTTTATTAGAAAATAGATCACTTAAATAGTTTGTTATAGACTTTCTTATATTAGAAGGTATTATATCTTTAATACTAATAAAGTATTCATACATTTGTTTATAACTGTTAAATGAATCAAATCTAAGTAATTCTCACTTATTATTGATCTTTGTTATTGTATGCCCACTAGTTTCATTTTGCAAAGATATATAAAATGGAATAAAATTCAAAGTATATGTTGGATTATCCTGAATCCGAACAAAATTATTTGAAGGTAAATTTGCGTTTTCTAATTTATTTTTAATTAGATTATCAATATCCTTTACAGTAATAAGCCTATATTCACCTGTTATAGAATCTATTTCTATTTGAGAATATGTAATATCGTTAGTTAAACGTTTCAATCTATCATTAATTTTTTCAATATTTTGATTAATATCTAAATTAGTTTCAGGAGATAGATTATTTTCTTTTAAAAACGTATTAAATCTATTTAACTGTTCAACTTGTTCTTTTTGTTGATCAATTTCTTCTTGCTGAATAGGTGTTTTAATAATTTGTGTCTTATCGATTGCGTATACAGGCCCATGAAATTTGGATATATCTACTTTATAGTCTTTACGAGGATCTGTTAGGCCAAATATGTATTGAGCAATCGGTTCTTCGGTTCTATGATCCTGTGCATAAATGCCATTTTTAAATAGACTAGATGTTGTTATAATATCATTAAGAACATCTAAATTTTCAATTCCAACAGATAGCGCATCTAATGTTTCACTTGCTGTATATCCTCACACAGAATTAACTGGAACTCACTTATATGCTCCATTAGACTCTATGTATCGTTGATAATTATATCGAACTAAGTAAGTCTGTAATGTTTTAGGATCAATGTATTCTCTAAAATTTAATTCATACATATCTCCTAATTTTTCAATTAACAAATAAAGATTATCAATTGAATTACTTGAAACAGAAGTTATTTTCTTATCAATACTTTTAATTTTTTTATTGTCGAGACTATATAATACAAATTGATCATATTCTTGTTTTACTAAGAATGATTTTACTTCATTTTGTCCTGAATCCTTGTTCAAATAATTTAGTGTAAACATAATTCCAGGAACATTTTTATAACTACTTTCTTTAGGAGTTCTATTAGATTGATTATCTCTTTCCTTAGTTATATGCAATCTTAAATTATTAAATAGAGTTTTTCTTATCCCTGAATTAGATTTTGCTAAGTTTAATATTTCCGTTGTAATTTGTCCTGCTCTAGTAGTATAAACAACTTGATGCTTCTGTTTTGCATATTCAGCATAAACTTTATTTATTGGTTCGCCTAATTTTTTAGCCTGATCTAATGCGGTTTGTCTTTCTGCTATTTTAGCTCTAGAATCTGTAATAATTTCAGACAATTGCTTTACTTGTTGAACTCCAAATAATACAAATCGAGCATCAGATTGAACTAAATACGTAACGTTATTTTCAGAATCTAAAGTTGGATGCATATCCTTCTTAAATTCCATATTATTAAGCATAAGATCACTACTAATTAAACCCATTGCCTTACCAGTAATTGCTTTTGCAACGGTGCGAGTGCGTTCATCTTTAATAGAATCTAACTCTTCATCTTTAACTACAAAGGTAATATAATAGGGAAGTATTGTAAAATAATTATTAGCATTTAAGTTATAAACATCTCGATTTACTATACCATCGGAATCGTACGTTATATCTTGGACCATTTTAATATCACCATTGTAGTCTCCAAAACTATTAATAGTTAAAAGAATTGGAATGCGTACACTTCTAATTCTTTTATTATCATTAATTGATATATCGGCTACCAATAATCCTTGTTTACCCCTATTATATGGAACAATCTTTAACTTAGCATCTTGTAACGAATTAACAATAGCTTTATTTTTATTTCTATTACTAGGAGCTAATTGATTTAATGAAATTTCTAAACGATTTTTTGTTTGATTATGTGTTTTATAATGCCCATGTAAAAAATAATTTGATAAACGATAAACATACTGTATATACTTTGATTTAGGAATAGATTTTCTAAATTCAAATTGTTTATAAATAGATTTATCATTCTCATTTACATCATAATCTCATAAATTATTTGTAAATCAATCTAAGGTTAAATCAGACTCTATTGTTATATCTGTATTACTTGGTCTTAATAATGGAGCACTTTTTACAATAGAAGTACTCTCATCAATTTTAGAATAAACTTTTGGTTTAGATTCTAAATTTGTCTCAGAAACAGTATCTTCAATTGCATTCTCTAGTGAAATTTCTCCTGACGGAACTGTATTTTGAGATGATAATTGGGTTTCGTTTAGATTACGTTCACCAATATCACTATTAGCAATAGTTGGTTCTGATTTTTGAGATTTATCAATAGGAGTATTTACTACTGTAGGTTGATTCTCCTTTTGATCTTTATCAATTGTTGTTTGAGCAATAGGAGTTTCAGGCGTAGAAAACTCTGGTTCATAAGTTAAGTTAGAATATACTGGATTACTTTCGATATTTAAAAGCGATCGTAGTCTTCAATTTTTAAACGCGTCAATATCATTTTGTTTAATTTCAATGTTATTATTAACCGTTTCATCAAACTGTGTAGTTATATTTAAAGTATTTCTAAGATATTTATCGCTATCTAATATAACTGATCCTAGTGTTGAACGTTGTGTTAAAGTATATAGATTACGTAATGTACCTCACTCTTGAGCTTTATTTCTTCATTCTTTATCAATAACAACATAGTCAAATTCAGATCCTTGAACTGCATCTAAATTAATAACTTTAGCATTTTGTGGCAATCCTGTATATTTTTTAGGATTATCTGTTATGATTGCTATATCGTTTGATAAATGTGATAATTTGTTAATATAGTCTAAAAGTTGATCATTTGTATCTACAATTTTCTCTCCAACAAAAGTATTATTGTTTTCGTAATATTCTAATTTAATTCCGCTATTTCAATAAGATTTTGTATGATTCGACAACTGGATTGAATCAATATCGGGATTATCTTCATAGTATTTAATTCCTTTTTCTAATATTGCATTTAATGTTATATAATTATCATTTTTTGCAATATTATTTGGACGTAAAGTAGCGGTTAGATTTGGAGATTTAATTAGATATGTATCTTCAATCCCTCCAACTACAGTTTTTGAATTAATTGTAATTATAGAACTATCTTGTTTTTTATCTCCAAATGCATATACCATTACATTATTTGTAATAGCTCAATTAGATATTAATTCTAATTCAGGGCGAGTAAAATGACTTATCTCATCAATAAATAAAATTTTATTTGGAGTATTATCAAATAAACTAGTTACCTTTGGAATTATAAAGTCTTTTAATGTGATATAATTATTATGTAATTCATAATCGTCGGTAGTTAACTCTCTTCCAAGGATAGCTTTAATAAAATCAGCTTTATTAAATATTTTACTATTATCTGCTTTAATTGAAGTTGCTAACTTACTAGCTTGCTCAGAAGTTGGAGCTAATGAAATAAAGGAACTTGTTTCATTAAACAGTGTTTTTAATAAATAACCTACAGCAGTAGTTTTACCTGTTCCTGCTCCTCCAAATGTGCAATAAAAATTATATAGCTTTAATTTATTTTTAATATAGTCGCTTAAATTTGGATCACTTGGAACTAAACTATTAATAATTTTATTAAATAGTTCCTTGTTGTAATTCATTGCGTATCCGATTCTTACAGCATGTTCCTGTGAAAAAATTGGAATTTTATCAAACTCATCACTAGATATAATTGGTTTTAGAGCTGCATAAAAATTTTGACTCGGAGTAATTATAATAGATGCTAAATACATTAATACATCATAATTAGTTATAATATTATCATTATTAGTATTTAGATCAGTAGATTTTTGTTTATACAACTCTTTATCGTCAAATAATGCAATTAATTTATTCGCTAAATCATCATTAGTAAGTTTCTGTTCATAAATTGTTTCAAATACCTCTGTCTCAAATTTAATTACCGAATCCTCAAAAGTATTAAAATTTTCTTCAGTAACTTCTTCTGTGGGTTTATACTTATTTCAAATTTCATTTAAATTAATATGAAACATATCAAATACTCTTTGTTTAATAAGACTTTTCTTATTTGTTAAAGAATTAACAAATAATTGTTTCATATTAATTGTAATATCTTTTTGAACACGAGCTTTTTGTTCTTGATTTTTCTGCGATACTTCGAGTAAAATATTTAGTTTATTTTCTAATAATTCAATATCGTTTGATAGATTATAAAATGTTTCAAAATCAATTTCAGGTAAAGATAAATTTCCTAGGTATTTATTAATAGAATTATTTATACCTTCTCCATCAAAGTCTACACTAGCATTTAATATAGATTTTATTCCCTTAAGAAATAATAATAATTGTTCTAATTGAGTTTTAGCGTTTTTATCCTGAATAATATAATCTTTAATATTTTTACTTGCTATAAATTTGTTATGTTCATTTGCAATAATGTTTAATAATTGACTAGGTTGCCCACCTAAACTAATTGCAAATACATTCAATAATTCATATATAGGAGACGCCTTAACTTGGGATCTAATGTTATAATATTCATTTAAATATTCATCTAAACGATAAGTTCCAATTCTTGGAAATACATAATTAAAGAAATCTTCAATTTGATTTTCATCTAAATCAGTTTGTTCTAATTGGTTCCTTATTTCAGCAAATTTAGATAACACTTGTTCAGGATCCTCATCTAAAGATGCTTGTAATTCATCTAACAAATTATTGAAGTTTTCATATCCAGTTATACTATAGTCAAATGAAACTGGATTTCCCATTAATTCTAAGTTGGGATTATTTTTATATAAATTTTGAAGTCAGGTAATATAACGTTGTTTATAAGACAAACTATTTTCGTCTTGCTGTTTTTTAACAGAGCGTAATAAAGTTAATACGTCTAAATCTCCAAAATCTGCTGATAAATTATTATTTTTTAGATAACTATAAAAATTTAATATTGACTGAGCATAACTATCTATATCAGTTGTTGTAGATGATATTGGACGATGTAATATATCTTGTCCTTCAGTAGATATTGGATTAGTAATAAGTAATGCTGTATTTTCAGTATATTGTTTTTGAATATTCTGGAGTATTTCTTTTTCCGAAATCAGTTTATTTATTTCCTCAGAATTTTTTTCCTCATTACCTTTAAGTTCCTCTATTTTAGCATTAATAGCATCTAAGTTATTTGTAATTCTACCTAATGTAGAATAACGTAAACCGTATATATTATCTGCAACTTTTGTTTCGTCATTTATTTTTAGTAGAGAGTCTTTTAACTGTTGACTTAAATTTAAAAATAAATCGTATGCTTTATAAACTTTAGCTTTTTCATCTAATTGCGTATATGCACTAAAATTTTCTTTAGCCGTTTTTTGTAAATCTTCATTTAGTAAATCTAAGTCTTTTCCATACATGGTTTTTACATAATCGTGCAGACCCATATTTACAAATGCCTGATTTATAGCACTATTAGTTGCAAAAATAGCTTGTCCAAAATAATATCCAGTACGTTCTCCATTTAATATAGCGTCTCTACGTGCACGTAAATTATTGATTTCTTGATTTAATTTTTGTATTTCTAAATTTTGTGCATTTTGTTCTGCAATTGCTTTTTGCGTTTCATTAGTAATAGGAGTGTTTGGAGTAGGTTGATTTAATTTAGATAATTCTGCAGATTTACGAACAATTTGTTCTGTAATGTTATTAAAATCACTAAATATTTGTGTAGTAACTCCTGATGCTAGTACGGCTTCGGCTACTTTATCATAAGGTCTCCCTTCTTGATCATATACTTGAAGTTTTTTTAATGTTTCATCAGATACTTTTAAACCTTCTGATGACATTAACTTATCTACTCTATCAATGTAATCAAGTAATTGATCATATACAACATCGTTTTGACTTTCTCCCTCCTCTGCGTTATGAAACTTAATTTGAGTTTCATCTCCAGTGTTTACTAACTCATATGTTTTTCCTGATAAGTTTACATCGCCTAATTTGCCCTTTTTATGTAAACGAGCTAATTCATTTCTTATATCATCAGTACGTCCTTGACGTATTAAATAAACAATTTCTTGAGCAGTTTGATTATCAGATGTAGTAGCTAAATTACTACTAATTCCGTGTAATCTATTTTGTCATTTTCCATGTAGTTGAAATACGGGTCCTCCAATTGCACCTCCAAAGAAAGACATAGCATAACGTTGAGCAGCATCGCTAGCTGATCAACCAAAATCTAAACGTCTTTCACTTTCAGTCATATCAATGCCTAAAGCATCTCCTGCAGCAAACAAAGCTTTGGTTAAATCAGAAGTTACTTCTTCCATTACCTCTTCTGTTGCTTCATTTAATGCAGAATCAACCAATTCATTACTACTATACTTTGCAAATTGATTTTGAAAAAATTGCTTTCCTCTAACGATAAAATTGGCAGCTTGTTTAGGAGTTGTAACAGATCATTTTGTTAAGTTTTCTTTTACCTCTTGCGCTAAATCTTTAACTGCTTTTTTAGCTGGATTTTGGTCTAAATACGTTCCTTTGAATAAGAAATTTCTAAAGTAATCCATATTCATTAATCCATACATTCCTCCCATAACACTTAACATACCTAAACCTGCAACAGCATCAGTTGCTCCAGCATTTTTAAATTCTGAATAAGCTTGTTGAGAAGATGTACCTGCCATATAAGCAAGTGCTAGATTTCTACCTAATTTTTGTACTCGAACTGATTCTGGAGCTCCAGTTAAAATTCTTGGTATTTGTCCAATAACTCTTTGTTGGAAAAGTTGTAAAGATGTATCTTCAATCATCTTTCCAAGATTTTCTCAACTAAACATATTTTGTTGAGAATAATCAGAAACGTTAGAATCAAACCTAGCTGCATAACCTTCTATTTGATTTAATTTTTTAATAAAATCTGAATCATTATCTCCTCCAATAATTCCGTTAATACTTTTCATTAAAGTAGGAATTAATTGCGCTAATTCAGTTCCTGCAGATAAAGCTCCATACACTGATCCAACATACGGTATTAACATAGGACCTACCTTAAATACTAGTTTTGATATAGTTCCTCCTAAACTTTTATCTAAACCATCAGAATCAAAAAAATCATATTTGTTTCACGCAGATCCGTCTACTGTTAAAGTATCTTCAATACCTAAAACTTGCTTACCATATATTTCTCGATTACCTAATGTTTCATAATAAGTATCTCCATCTTCATTAAATTTGAGATCTCCTTTCTTATGCTGTAACGTTCGTCCATCAACTACATGTGTTCCATCTTCATCTCATGTAGCTAATACTAATGTAGGTCTATTTAAAGCTTTTCAAATTCCACCTTTTTCATTTGGAGTTCAATCTTCAAACTTCTGAGTTTCTCAATTAAATACTTTATTCTGTTGAGCTATTTCTCTAAAACTCATTGTTTGATTACCTCTACCAAATACATATTCTAATCCAGCAGAACGTCTTTCAGGATTTGCAACCTTTTGTATTGAAGGCAAATTATCTTTTACTTTACTTCCTGCAGGAGCAAAATAATCGAATGGATCATATTCATAAGTTTCTAAGAGTTTATTTTCAAACTTATTATTTGCATAATCATTATAGACAGTTAAGGCACTCTGATAGAAACGATTAAATTTATTTTCATCAAATTGTCCATTCTCATTTTTAAAAGCATCAATTACTTCAGGAATATTTTTATAATATTCTCTAGTATTTATACTTGTATTATCTGGAGTAATATCATTATTAGCAAAATCCTGTAGAGTCATATTAGGTTGGAATAGCAGTGTTGCAAACCAATCGTTCTTCTTATTCTCCATATTATTGCTTAAATTAAAAATTTGTTTTTATTGCATTTTGATTACGTTTAGCAATTGCTTGATTTAATATATCTCTATAGTTAGATGTTGGAACTAATTCATTATTTGATTGATATGTCGCTATTTTTGTATCTACAATAGGCATAAATATAGAAGATTTATACATACTTCACCTACTAGACTTAGCTTCATTTGCTGGTTTTTTAGATTTAGTGGAGAAACTCTCTCCATAATTGATTTGCGTATCATAATAATCGGTAATTTCTTTACCTTGTTCTGTAGGTAAATGGCTAATTCATTTCGAATCTTCATCTAAAGGCATTACTCTACTACTTGCATACCCAGTCATTATAATAAATGGTTTAACTGCGTTTGTATTAAATACAAAATTTCCTGTTTGTGAATCATAAGTTACATCTAAACCTAGAGTTTTCGCCTTTTCAAATTTTTCAACATTAGTAATATCAGGGAAATCGTTTAAAAATTTTTGAAATTCTTCAAATCGTTCTTGAGATTCAAAATCAGGTTTATATGATCCATCTTGCTCAATAGTATATGGAAGTAGCACTCTATTAACCTGACTCGTACCGTCTCACAATACTTTATTAATATCTATATCCCTCACTTTTTGATCTCCAAAATATATAGATGATTTATCTACAATTTTCCCGATATCTGCTTTATCAAGTAATTGTTGTAAATTAGTTTGAGGTACTATATTGCCATTTTTATCTACAGGAGCACCATATGATTGAGCATAAGCACTAATTGCTATTTTTGAATCTGCTGGACTTAGTAACATTTGACGACCTTCAATAATTCTTCCATTTGCAAGAGCTTCTAATTGACTAAGCTCTGTTTCATCTGGTTTTTTAGAACTACCACTACTTAAACTATCAGTCATTTCTTTTTGGAATGCTAATTCTCTAGAATGTGTAGTATGTTCAGTTAACGCTAATCCAAGTAAATTTAATACTTCTGTTTTTGAATTTGGATTTCCGCCTTCTGCCGCAGTTTTAACTCTTAAAGCATGTAACATGTTACTAGGAAGTGTAGTATATAGATACTCTAATGCTCTTTCTGTACCTTGATCTTTATTTGTTATTTTATAATATCCATCGGGTCCTCCCATTAATAAACTTCTAAAACCATCTTCGATTTGTTCCTTGTTTTTTAAGGTATATCCTTCAATCGTTTTAGTTCCAAAATCTTTTATAATACCTTTCAGATAATTAACAATACTTTCCATTCCAACTGAATTAGAAAGATTATTTAATATATCTTGTCGATATGCTAATTCAGGTTGATGTTCTCTTAAACTTAAGAGCTGTGAATTAGTTAAAGCTTGGTATTTATCTTTATTAGAATAATATTCTGAAGGATCTACTGTTGAAATTCCATCATTTTCAGAATATACATACATTCTACCTTTATCATCAACAGCTGCTTCTGCTCATGATCTTTCTTTGGATAGCTGTTCTGTAGCAGCATCATATAATTGTTTATTAAATTTAGTTCTATTTGCTAATGAACGTAGTTTAATAATATCTGAAACATTATAACTTTGATTAGTCGCCCCAAATAAGTTAGCAGAAAAATTTTTACTTTTATCTAATACAGCATTTGCTTGACGCAAAAATGTATCTACATCTGTTGGAATTCCATTTTCTGATATAATTTCTAATGCCTCTTTTGTAAATGTATCATCATTTGACAAGGTATTATTTGAAGTAGCAGTAGATATATTTCCTTGAACATTCTCATATGCATTATTAGGAATAAAGGGGGTATAGTATATACCCCCTGCATTATATTTTCTTATTTTCATGAGATGTTGCTTTTATAAATAATCTAACTATATTATTATTAAGTGATTTAACTGCTTCATTAGCAGCCTTATTCTGTTGTATTCATATTTCTTCGTGTGCAGGTCTGTGATAACGATTATATGAACTTACTTTTCCTCCTTTTCTTTGAGATAAAACGTTAGTATATGTTTCCGCATTAAATTGTGGACGCTTAAACAATGAATTATAGTAAGGAATTAATGATTTAACCTTTAAATTATAAAGTTGATTTTGGATACTATTATATTCTTCAGGTTTATATTCACTTAATCAGCTTTCAAAGGAATAATTATCTCGTATGTCTTTGTTAGCATCATCTTTATATCAGGTATCAAACTGGTCTCTATAAGGCTTCATCAAATCTCTCATTTGTCCGCTTAACTCGTGCTCTAATTTTCCTTGCAATAAAGTTGAATTAATAGCATTACGTTTTTCTTCATTTAATGCATTTTTAGCTCTTTTTTCCATTAATCAATTATTAAAGGATGTAAAATCATTAGCTAATTTGGAAGCTTTATTTTGTGCTAACTGCATATTAACATTAGCAATTATTTGTCTATTTTGATTAGCGACATCTGCTCTTACTTGAGCATAACGTCTTTTTAAATCATTATTTCTGTTTAAATAATCGCTAAACAATTCAGAAGTTTTTAATCTTCCTTCTAATCGAGTTTGATTTGCTTGAGATTGACCTTGTTGTTCTAAAGCATTTGCTAATACAGCATCAGAAGTGACAGGTTTATAGTTTTCTTCTCTAACTGCTTTATTTTCATAAGCAATAGGTACTCCATAAGTATTAAAACTATCGTAAATTTCTTGAGGTGCACTTAATGTAGCATTGTATCCAGATCTAATTCCTTTTTCTATTTCATCATGGAATTTACGATTATAAACTCTTGATCCTATTAATCCTGTTAAACTATATAGACTATCCTGATCAATTTTTGGAAGTTTTGCATTTATTGTTTGAGTTCCTCGTCCTAATTTTGAAACAAAATCAAATAATCCTCCAGGAGCAAATTTCTGGATTTTACCTCCACTTTTATGTGAACGTAAATATTGTATTAATTCCTTCATATCATCAGTTTCGTATTCTGTACCGCGAGGTGTATTTACAAAATATCTATAAGTTAAATTGCCTTCACTGTCTAGACCATCCTGTATTTTAGTTGGAACTATTTGATTTTTTATAGCTTTTTCTGTTGCTTTTTTTGATAAACCAATAGGTGTAAAGGATTGTTCTCTTCCAGCATAAGGTGAATGAAACAATAAAAATCCATTATTTAATGTTGTATTATTTCGCACCTGTCCATATACAGGAACCTGTTCTCCAGTTCATCCACTTTCTTTAGATCCAATAACAAATCTTGTTCCGAACTTGTCGGGGTTATCTATTTGATAACGAGCAATTGCTCTATTTCGCATAGTTTGCATCATACGTGGTCAAAAGCCTTTCGCAGTATATTGTGCTTCTCTAATCTCTCTTGGAGCTGCTTTGAAACGGTTAACAAACTTTTTACCTCTTTGTTTAGTAGAATCTGTTATTTTACTTACATTTAGTTTTGCTAATTCTGATTTACTAATTAATTCTTTACTTGCTTTATCATAATCAACTTTTCCATTCTCTCCAACATATTTTTCAGCTAATGTGGCATCATTTTTTAGTTTTTCATCAACTAAAGCTTGTTTTCTTGTTTCTATATTATTAACTGGCGTTACCTTATTTTCTTTTGGAAGTTTTTTAGTTGCTAAACGTTTATCAAATGCTAAACGTTTTAATCCTATCACAGATTGTAAACCAGTTGCAACATTTCTAAGATCATCTATAGTTCATTCTTTTCCATCTTCTGTTAAATTAGATAACGATTGTGCCGCATTTACAAGTCCAGCGGCTGCAAAAGTACTACCAATTAATTTAGCAGAATTTTTAAGAACTTTAATTGTTTTAGCTGTTTTTCCAGCAATTCCTACACCTGGAATTAAAGTAATCGCATCTAATCCTAAGCTACCTAATGCTCTTCCAGCATCACCTCAATCAAGACCGTCACGCTTTACGTCGCTAACAAACTGTGAAATTGTTGAACCAAACCCTAATCCTGCAGCAACTGGATTTCCTCCTGTTGGAATTGAAGCAATCAAAGCACTTAAATCTCCAGCAATAGCTCCTAACTGTCATTTATCTGCAGGTGTTAGTTCTCCTTCTTTAAAAATATTTTTAACAGATGCTTCTTGTGTAATATCTGATAGATTATTAATAACAGTTTGCTTAGGTTCAGAGTTTACACCTTTAGTTGTAATTTCTTTAAATACATTTCCAAATTGATATTTTGGAATTTTACCTCCAGTTTTATATTGCTGTTGAACGTAATTTGCATTAGCCTGTTGTAAGGCGGTACGTCCTTTATATTCATTAGAACTCCCTTTTGGACCTTCAAATAACATATTTATATTAGCTCTAGTAGCTGGAACTCTTCTATCCTTTATAGCGCTAAATAAATCTAAGTTTTTAACTTGTTTATAATCATTCCCAACTTGTATATAAATAGCTCCGTCATCACCTCTATAAATTCCATAATTAATCTTATCATTTTGATCTATAAGTTCTCCATAACGAGCTACTTTTAAATTATTAGAAACTTTTTGTCAATCAAAACGATTAAACTTTGCAGGATTTCCTTGATTAATTGCAGAACGCAATTTATACGGAATTTGTGATACATCAGTATATTCAAAGTAATGTGATCCATCGGTATTTTCTCTATTAGGATCATAAGCAATATAATGAATTTTTTGAGGGATACCTGATAAATGTCTAGGATCATTAGGATTTATATATGCCTGTAAACTTGCTCCGTTTGGTAAATCATATGCGTTACTTAATGTTGTTGCATATAAAGATTGCCCTGGATTTAGTTTAACATTTCGAGTAGCAGTTCACAGTGTAGGATGATAATGTTGTTCTCTATTAAATTCACTTCATGTAACATTATTTGGTCAGTATTGTACTCCTGCTGAATTAATTGCATCAAAATCAAACTTGTTTCAGGCATTTCTAAATGGTTGAAAAATAGTTCCGATGTTATCTACATTTCGTTCTACTTCTTCTGGAGAATATAAAAATCCATTATATCCAAATCAATTTTGATATTTAGTTCCAGCTAATGGAGATGACTCTGTAAATACTGCCTTATCATATCCATTAAACAAGTCTTGTCAATTATCTATTCTTATTCTTCCGTTAATATTTGAAAATTTTGCATCTTTTCAAGTATCCTTCTTTAATCCTAGAGCCTGTCGAATTTTCTGAGACTCAATTTCTTCTTGTTGTTGAGAAGTAAGTATTTGTTCATTTGATTGATTTTGAAGAATACGAAGATCATTTAATACTTTTCAGTCATTTTCAGTTAATGTTCCAGATTGAATTCTATCTCTAATTGCAGCTAATTCTCCACTATATTTATTATAATAATCTCTAACCGCATTAATATTAATTCCAGATACATTATAAGATTCGTCTCCTTTATCTCCTAATTCAAAATAATTAATAAGATTATTAATATCACTAATTATAGCTGTATTAGATGGACGATTAGAATATATCTTTTTTCCATTTTTGTCAGTAATATAGTCTATATATCTATCTGTAAAATTAATATTTGTTTTTTCTAAAGGTTGTGCTTTAGGTGCTTCTGGAGCAATATACCGAAAGTTTCGCAATGAATCTAAAGCTCTAGCAGCGTTATCTACTTTTGAACCAAATATAGAATCAAATCACATTCCAGCTTTAGAACGATCGCGATTCATTCGACGTTCCTGTCTGTTATTCAAACCTTGTAATTGAACATTTGGACTAACCTCATTATTTAATGAACTGAATGTAACGTCTTCACCTCGATTTAAAGCATCAATAACTCCTTTAAAATATGGCTGTTGAGAAGAATTTAAGTTAGATTTGCCAAAATTTAATAATTGATCTATAAATCCTTCGTTATTTGCATCATACGAAGTTCCATCAATTATCAAGTGACCTCTCTTAGGGGGCATTTGATTACTTGCTACTGCCATTGGCCCCCCATTATCAAATTTTCTTATTACTTGTGACATAATTATTGTAGCTATATATTAAAAATGGAAGACTAGAACAGATCCAATCTTCCATTTTATCTGTTGTATTACTTCTTACAACCACCTTTACGTTTCATTTTACCACCTTTTTTAAATACAGGTTCTCCTTGTGGTGCGCCAACTTCTCCTGCTCCATTTTGAGCTTGTTGTACAATCATTATAAACCCTTGGCAAACTCCCATTGCAGCTTGGCAATCTTGAGTTTGTAAAGCTTGTACTGCAAGTTGATATAGTTCCATTAAAGGATCTTGTACAGTTTGTTCTGGTGCTGGTTGTACTTGTCCAGCAGGCATTTGGCCACCTGATTGAAATTTTTTTATAAGCATACTTAAAATTTTTAATTTATATTGTTATTTACTAAATATCTCTAACCATTTGTCAATTGCATCTATTCTGATATTTGATTTTCAAAATTAGTAATATTTTCAGTAAATACAAAGTAAAAATAGTTTAATTCTCGATTTTTTGAAAGTTAACTATTTTTTATTATATTTGCACTATAACCTAAAAATAATAATCAGAATGTATTTCATTCTCTACGGAGATGCTACATTAATAATATAAAACAAATAGGTTAGTCGAAAAGCCGAGTATTTTTACTCGGCTTTTTTCATTTCTACATAACTAGGATCGTTATTATCTTGTATTTTTAAATATTTAAAGACTTGTTTCCCAAGACGCTTGTAGTCTGAATCTTTTTTAGATTTATATGCTCGCCGAGCGCCTTTAACTAATATTCTAGTATTTGGTCTACTAAAAATACGTTCTCCTCCGAGTAATTCAAATTGAGAAGTTCCATCAGATCCAATTACATGCATTGTAGACAGACTTTCTTCTCAGTCTTCATCATCAAAGTCAACATCATCTCCAGGTTTTATCCCTGAGTTTTGATTTACTTCTAAAACGTATTTAACATTATCTTCACTTATAAATTCTTCTGAAAACGGAATCCCCTGTTTAACAGATATTACTTCTTCATCTTCATCGATAAAAACAATATCTAAAGGTATTTCTGTATCTTTCATCCAAAAATCTACATGCTGCGGATTATCATATACAAATAACATTCCTTCATCATCGTCCATTTCAATAACATCTTGTAAACCTTTTACTTTCTCTTCTTCGGTTTCAGCTACTAGAACTTCATATTCTTTATCTTCTATTTCGATTGTTATTTGTTTCATATTTTCTATATAATTAAATTCTCCACCTGCTTTATGTATAGGAATAGAGTTATATTTATTGTAAAAATACCGCGCTGCCTTTTTTCTTATCCTAGCTTTTATATTATTTAACGGTCTTTCAAATGTATTTGTAAAGATTAATGCTGCTTCTTCTGGAGTTTTGTTATTTCAATTTATATTATTAAATTTTTCATAAGAATAATCTAACCATTTTGGGTTAAATTGTTTTATGCTTTTTTCATACTCATCAGCTTTGTATGTTCCTCCATTTTTATCTACATATAAACGTATTTCTACTTCTTTACCAGTTTTATCCTTTTCTTTTTTAACAATAATTGGAAGTTTTAATACTTCTCTAGTTCTATTATATTCTTTTATTCATTTGTCGTTATTAAAATCAGATAAATATTCTAAAACAAATGTAATTTGATTTTCTCCTGTATCTGATAACCGTTTTTGTTTTAATCAAGATTTATATGCATCTAATTTATCATTCATTAATTGAGCAATACCTTCTGCTCCAGATTTATTTACGCTTTTGTGATTTAATCGTGACTCTTGATACAATGTTCCTAAAATACCAGCAGTTAGATTAGAATTTTGTGTTATTTTATAAATGTGGTTTCATAATTTTTTTTCTTCTTGTTCACTAACATCAGGTATAATATCAACATTTAATTCTTTTTTTCAATCAATATTTTTATAATTTTCAGTAAATCATTTAGCGGTTTCTTCATCTGGCATTCTAACATAATTTTCATTATCTAATGCAGATTCCATACCCGCATTAAATTTATAAGGAGGTTTAGTAAAGTCAACTAATTCATTATCTATTTCTTGTATTTCTGGATATACAAAAAATCCTGTATTATCGTTTCCATATGCCATTTTATGTGTAGAAAATGTTTTTCCATTATCTTCTCAATTAGGAATCCCATATTTCTTATCTAACTTATCTAGACGATACGTAAATGGCGCATCGGAATTAAATATTAATGAAATCAAATCTTTTGGATCTGGCATTCTATTTAATATTTTTTGTTATTCCACTTTTATCTTCAGTATCTTTTATTAAAGCTATGGATAATAACTTACCAGCTTTAATCATTGCTTCTTCAGTTCCCTCTTTATATAATTGTTCGAGTTGTTCTGTTAGCTCTTTATTTAGTATTAATTCACCGCCTTCTATTTCTGCGTGTTGTATAATATTACCATCAGAATATGAAATGACAGGAATACCTTTTTTAGTAATACATCCTTTTAAATTTGAGTTAGTATTTTCTAAATTATTTTTTCGTGCATGTAACGAACCTTCAACAATTATGTTTAGTTTACCTCCAGTTTTATATATTGGTAAATTCGTTGTTAAATTTAATAGTATTTCTCTAGCTTTTTCTAATACTGGTATTTTCATTCCTGTTTTTCCTACTAGCATCCTATTTGGATTTAAACCTTGAAAACGTATATAGTTTTGACTAGCTAAATCACTTCCATAAGTGTTTTGTTTTCTTAATTTATTTTCAGTAGATATATCAGTAATTAATTCATTATATCTATTAGCTTGATCAATAAACCTGTTTGCTTTCTTTTTTCCAAATAAGAAACGTTTATTTCCTAAATTTTGAGCAGCATCGATATCTCCAGCAGATCCACCATATGCTCCTCGCATATCATCTATCTCTCCAGACTTATACGACTTATGTGTTTTACCTGCCATAAATCCACCAAGTGCCCCAACAACAGGAATTGACATAATAGTATTATTTAACCCTGCACTACTAACTCCTGCTCTAGATGCTGCAACATTATCCATTTTATCTAATTGTAATCCTGCAATAGAACCTATCATATTTAAACCACTATCTGCGAAATTAATAGCAGTTCCAATAGGTCCAGTTAGAGATGTTAGTGATTTCATAGATGATTTCATTGCTTTTTGACTAGCATCTAGATTATCAGGAACAACACTATCTAAAACTGTAGTAGCAGCAGTTAAGCCAGTTTGTAATCCATTAGACATTTTATAATCTTTGCCAGCTTTTCTTGTAATAGATAATCCTCCGATGTTTCCTAAATTATTCCATTTAGAAGAATTTTCAGGAATAATTAAATTAGAAACTCCTGAAGTAATTGAAGGTAATGATTTTATAGAAGGAGTAACGGAATTAAATTTTAAACTTGGAAGTTGCCCTCCTATTAAAGAAGCAATTGTATTCAATTGTTGTGCGTCATCCATTTTATGAATAACTTAAAGTCATTAAAGTTTTTAATCCTGTAATAATAGCTAACTGTTTTCCTGAATATTTAACTCTTACTTTTAAAAACTTATCTCTAATTCTAGTTGATTGTATTGTATTGTTATAAATGATGTTATTTTCATCTAACTTTCCGTTAATATATTTTGCAATACTTTCTTTATATAAAATAGGTTTAATTACAAGATGCCAAGAATCCTCTCTATATTGAATGTTACCTTTAACTCTTCCGTATTTAATTATATTTTTAGCTTCCTGTGGAATGACTAAACTATATTGATTTAATACTGGATCTCAATCAATTTTAATATCTCATTTAGAATTTTTATGTAACTTAAAATCTTGAGAACGCTTAAATTTTGATCCTTCTTCTACATATTCTCCAACAGGACGCTGAGGATTATCGTTCCCTCAAATATAGCTTTTCTTTTCAGATTCATTATTTGCAAAGGTCTCAGCTTTATATATACCTGCTTTATTAAAACTATAACTATCTCCAATTATTTCAAATTCAAAGGATTCAGGCTCTGCGTTATTTGAAATAATCACAAGATTATTAAATATTTTATGTAAACCTGTTAAATTATTTACTACAAATTCAAATTCAAACGGATGCTGTTTATCATATCATTTTGTAGGTAATATCTGATTAGTGATATCACTATCAAAATAGTTTATATCGTCAAATATACCTGCTCGACCGTGAACAAAAAATGCATTATTTAATAATTCATTATATTTTTCTTTATCTAACGCTTTTAAATTATCGGAATCAATAGCAACTGCAATATTTTGTGTAACCGTACTACCTCAAATATCAACTTTATTATCTTGATTTAGAGTTACTCCTGGAAACACTGTAATATTTAACAATAAATCATAATATTTAAATTCATAATCATCAAATTGTGTTCCTTGTTCTTCTTGCTTAATCTTAGTAGTAATTATTTTAGGATCTATTTCAATATAAGAAGTATTAGTCTCTGATATTAAAGGTAATACATATCCCGAATAATCTGATACATATTCTAATCCAACTATTCCACTATCTTCAACGGGCAGACTGTCATCTCATAATAATACTGGACAATTTTGAGAATCATTCGTTGAAAATGTAGAAATTGAGTTGATCCTAAATTTATACGTATTAAATAAGTTAGAATTGTATACTATTGCGGCTTTAAAATTATTAATATTATAATGTTTTGCTACCTCTTGTTCACCGCTTATAATAGGTTCTAAAGAAACATCTCATAAGTATTTTGGACTACTGAAATCATCGATTTTTAATAAATGTATTCCTATATCAGATTTACTTGCAAATACAGCACCTAAACGTTTTGCTCTTTCTCGATCTAACGAATAAAAAATATTATTAATATTTGCGGAATATAACGGGGTTCAAGTATATTCAGTTATCCATTTATCTAGGCGCTCATTATAACACAAATTCCAAGTTAAGTTACCGTTATAGAAAGTAAACATAACATCTCCTTTATACATGTTAAAGTGAGTTTTAACATTTCTAGATCCTATAACAGGGTATTTTTCTAATTCTTTTAAGTTAATATTATCATTTAAAAAACGTTGGACCTTAAAATCGGAAAGTAACTCAAGACCTTTATTTTCACTAAAGCGCCATATTTTCTTAGCGTACGTATCTACTCCATAAATTCCTAATGGAGTTCTAACAATTGATTCTTTTCATATACTTCCAAAATCAGGAGAAATTAAAGTAATTTGATTTTGTAAGACTCCTGCTCCATACATGTGTATAGACTGTCCAGTATTTGTTGATATTAAAGCCTTTTCATTAATTGGAATTATTCCTAATCCATGCTCAAATACACAGAAGAGATTAACACCTCAAGGTAACAATTTTACAATTGCACCATACTGTCTATCCAAATCTTTATAAGATAAACCCTGAAATATTCTATATGCATTTTGAAAACTATCTTCTACTTGTACATTACTAAACATTACTCTAGTATCAAAAAGTTCTTTAACATAAGGAACATCTGGAACAATTTGATAACGTTTAGCACTTAAAGAAGTAGAATAACCTTCATTTAAGATAAAACTTTCAGGTACTTTACTTGTTGAAAAAACATCATCTCCTTTTAAAGGATAAAACGATCTATTATTTCCCATTAAGGCTGCTTCTTCAGTATGTGTAGTATCCTCTGACCTTAATCCTAAATTATAATTAGATAATACTTTAAATGTAATTCAAGAACCAATTGGAACTGTATTAACATCAGCTCTATTAATATTACTTCAGGAATCCTTATTCATACTAGTTAATCCTGAATAATTATCTAATCATGTATTTGGATTTACAATTCTTTCTGTTACAGGAGCGTCAGAATCAATAAAATTTCTTTGTAATCGTAACGTTATAGTATTAGTAAAACAATCTCCTCTATAACCATCAATAACACTATCTGCTATAAAGGTATTTATATCGTATCTATCTGTAATTGCATAATAAGCAGATTGATCATTTGCTCTAATTGTAAAATATTGCTTTAAAAATAATGTTGAATAATTAGAAATTCTAATATTATAAATACAGTTATCATCTAATTGTACATTTGTTGCCACAAATGGAACATAATTACCTCTCGCTAATTTATAATTGTTTCAGTTATAACTTTTTTCAGATACAGATACAAATTGAGATACATCTTCTGCAGAACCTGCTCTAGTAGTAAATCCCTTCTGATCTATAAATTTCAAGGGAGTATCATCAGGAACAAATAATAGTTTAGATTTAAAAATTCCACTATCTAAAGTAGCTTCTTTAAATGTTCATTTATATCTCCTAGTAACTTGATTTACCTCTCCTGAAATAAATTTAGATAAAGTATATTCAGCTCCATTAAAAGTAGATTGTAGTGAAGGATTTACACAAGCATCTAAACATAATAATGCAGAAGAACCTTTATTGTTTATGTTTATAATTCTATTATTATATGATGTTGTAAGAACTGCTGAAGTCTGGCTTATGAAACTTTCTGTTTCGTAACAGTTAGTCTTATCATTATATATAATCGGAACATAACTAGTAGTGTCAATCCCAATGCTTAAACCTTGTGCTAATATAGTTGGGATTCTTTTCTGCCTAACAAAGAAAAATCCTTTAACTTTATTTACTTTTAATTCAGAAACAATATCTTTACTTAATGTAAATTTAAAATATAAAGGTTTGGTTTCACCTTCAGAAAAAATACTAATATTAGGTAATTTAAAAACTCCTTTTGTATTTGATAGATTTTTTTCTTCAACAAATATATCTGCAGGTAAATAATTTAATTTTTCACTATCTTTTATATATAGATTATTATATTTACTATCTGAAGGTATATTCGTAGCTTCAAGTTTTGTAAATTGGCATCCTCTTAGATTATATACAGGAGATAAAGAATCATCCTGCATAATATAAACAATGCCTAATCTGTACATCTCATCAGGTCAATATCCTAAATAGAAGTATGTATTTAACGGGTTATAGTATTCTGTTTGTTCAACACTATCGTTTTGTTGAATTTTATAATCACTGTCTAAATATCCAATCGTTTCATTTTTTTGTGTACAACGTACATCAATATAATACGATATTGTTTGTAAATCTCTATGATTTAATAAAATTCCTTGAGTATTTCCAAAAAATAACATATTTTGGACTTGAGCTTGAGTCTTAACTGCTGTAACTAAATTATATTTAATATTTAATTGCTCCTCATCAATTTCTTTTACTTCCTCAAATCCATTTAAAGAAATTGTTATGGTATTTTCAAGTATATCATAAGGTTTTATAACTTCATAACTTTTAGAATATTTAACCCCATTTAAATCACTTGAAGTTCTAGTATAATACAAATATACTCTAGAAAAAGTTGTATCAATATTACTTAATTTTAATTCAATTGATTTATCTGTTAATTCTTCTAACAAAGCACCATATATTGTCGTAACATCACTAATTGTGCCATGATATATAGATACTGTTCCAGATTCAGCTACAATATCTGTTTTATTATAATCATTATCTGCTAATTTAATATAAAAAGTATAATTTCCTCCTTTTAATTGTCCATAATTACTAACTTCTACTAACTGAATAACTGGTATACTATTTACATTTCTAAATAAACGTGTATCACGGTCAACGTTATTTTTATCGTATAAATTAGTTTGAGTAACTTGATTACGACTTATTATTTTATATTTATTGTCTTCTGTAACACTGAAACGAGAATTAATAATTCTTGGAGGATTCTTATCATCATTTATTATTAAATTTACTGTTCCATCATAGGAAGGTTGGCATTCTATATCAACAGGATTATTTAAATCTATACCTAATTCTGTACTTGGCACTTCAAAATCTTTAATCTGATCAGAATAACTTATATCACTTTCTTGATATTTTACAGTTTTATCAGTACGATCGATAATATTATGTAATGGTTGATACTCATGTGCTAAATCTCCTTCTTGATTAAATTTAATACACTGTATACCTATTTTTGTCATATTATTTTTTAATTAGTTTAGGAATAATTGGACACGTACTGGTATTTGAATATACTCTTCAACAACCTCTGCTTCCATTATTGTAAAATCAAGTTTCGGCTAACTCTCCATTATAATCACAATATATAACATCATTATTTTTATCTCATTTTAACATACTGACTAATCTATTTATAGAACTATTATTTACATCTACATAATCATCTCCAATTCACTTAATAGTATTTCAATTTTCAGAAAATGTATTTTTTAAAATATCAGAATAGTCATTTTCATGATTTTTTATATATTCGCTTATAGTGTTTTCGTTATCCGATATTCACTCGTTATATTTTGTTTGTATTTTTGAATCAATATTCCAATCTAATGTAATAGTATCTGGAACTTTCACAGTATATAAACTTTCAATGTTAATTATAGATTCATTTAATTTTCTTAAATTATTTGATTCAACTCCAAATTTACTTAATAAATCGCTTAAATTACTTGTATCGTTAATTAAATCATACGAACTATCTCCAAATTTATATAAGATTTTATTATATTTATGTGATACATTTAGAGACTTTCAAACAAATTGCCAATCGCCAGGTTCTACTAAATCACTTTTAACATTTACATTTGCATAAGTTGTAGTCCCACCTTCTTTAATTAAGACTAGATATTTTCCTAATAACTGTACTGCTTTATTAATTTCAGTTAATTGTTCTTTTACAGTTCCATTAATATTAAAATTTCAATCATATTGCTTATCAGCTATTTCACACGGAATAAATACAAAGGTATTTTGATTACTTTGTTTAGTTCTAACAAGAATAGCATACCCTCCAGTATATGGTATCTTATTATATATTGGATTATATCGCATGTTAAACTTCATATGAATAGCAGCTTCCATATAAACTACAAATATACAATACTTTTTTCCAATTGTATCACTATTTATTAACATATCTCAATCTTCCAATGCTTTAGATCACGTCTCAGCTATGTTTTCTACACTTTCTTTAGTTTTACCAGAACTTACATTTCATCCAGGAGGATTGATTCATGTTTTATCACTATTATATTCCTTTATTCTATTTAATGAACAACCAATTTTGTCTCCTGTTCCATAAAGTTTTATTCCTAAATCAGAACTAGCTAATTTTTGATCACTACTATTTTCAAATACATAATTTCCTGACATATAATGTATTAATGGAACTTCTATTTTTTGTATTATTGGTTCTGATTGATTAATAGCTTCAAAAGCACACGTTTGAATTTGCGTTCTACTAAATATTGTTTTATAGGTAAGATTTTCATCAATATTAAAAGTTCTTGATGGATTAGGATAATTTGCAGTTTTATTGTTTACAACAAGATCTGTTATTGCTCCAGAACTTTCATTATATTTATATGATAATGTTCTGGAAACTTCAATATTCTTAAATAATCTGCCTCTATTATAATTTGGCAAAAACTTTTCAAAATTATTAAGAGTAGCAGTATAGTCACAACTTAATGTTATAGAAGCTGTAAGGTTTTTAATATATGAACTAGAGATATAAGTTGAATATTCTGGAGCAAGAGTATTTGGAAATTTTGTAGAATCTAGCTGTGTCATTGGATCAAGTTGAAGATTAGTAATTTCAGTCTTAGAAACATTATAACCTGATCCATATGTAGCTAAATTTGAGATTCATTCATTTAAATAAATTTCATTAAAATCATCTCTTGTTAAGTAGAACGTATTTAATAACCTTGAAGTTATTAATAGTTTTGATTCAGAAGTAATTTCTTCATTTGAGTCTTTATTATATAAATATATCGTGAAAGTATATATATCATTTTCAACGAACTTACTATTCCATTCTATACTAAGCGTATTTTGTCCATATAGATTTATATCAATAATTTCTTGTTTTTCTTTAAAAACTGAAACTAACTTGCCATCATCGCTAAGTTTTTTAATATCATATTTAGCTACAATGTTACTATTAGAATTAAAAGGCCCAGAAATAAAATAATTTAAAGTAATTCCGTTATCGTTAATTAGATATTTATATGTGCTTAATAACGATATTGTATTTTTATTAAAGATATTTTCAGAAGATATATCTATTTTAGTTGTAAATTGATCATAAATAATCTCTTTAAGTTCTATTTCTTCGTTAACATCTTTATATGGTATCTTTGTAACTACAGGAGTTACATATAGAGAAGTTTTTATAATCTTTATATCTTGTTCAGTTTGTGCATTTTTTGTAACAGTTAAATCTAATTTAACAGTCTTAACTTTGGTTTGAATTTCTGGATATTCTAGTGTTGAGTGAGTAACATCCTCACTTAAAAGTGTACCGTATGTTTTTTCAGGATCTTCTTGAGTATTATCTCTATATGTAATATTTTCTGAACCGTATGATATAACTTGACCTGTTGTTTTATAGGTAACCTCATCACCATCATAGCGAATTCTAAAATTTATATTTTTTAAAAGGTCTGTAGTATATAAATAGTCATCAGTTCAAACTTCTAAAATTAATGTACATGTTAATGTTTTTCCTTCAAATTGGTTATATTTTAAATTTGTTATATAAAAGCTCAATTTAGAGATATTTAATACTCTAGATTTGCAACAAATTCACCCAGGAGTAGTTCAGTTAACAACGTTTCATAATTTTGTATCTATTGTTGAAATTTTACCTGTTGTAATATCGCTTAAGGATATAGTAATTGGTATAAGCTTAGATTCTTCAGTAAAAACGTAATGAGATAATTCATATCAATTATTATTCCCAATTAATTGTGCAATATTTTCATTATATAAATGAAATAAATCACCTGAGTATAATTTATAATTGTCATCATTACTATATATCCAGGTTTTTAAAGATTTTTCAAATTCTGTATATAATTTATAATTGTATTCAAATGTTGGAAGTATCTCAATATTAGTTTCTTTTCCATCAGAATCATTTTCAGATATAAATATACGTTGAGGAGACGGATATGATCCGATTTGACATAAATCTTTGATAGGATTATAGGAAATAATATATATTATATTTCCATATTCTCTTATTCCAACAGGAATAAAATCAGATCCTAAACTAGCTAATGGGAGTTTATAATTGCCCATATCGTTTTGAAGAACAAACTCGTTTCCATTATATGTGATTAAAGTTCCATTAATACAATCAGTTAATACTGTATTTGGAGTAGTTAATGGATTCATATCTTTAATCATTCCATCATTAAAAGTATTTGTAGCTTCTTGTCTAGACATAATCCATTCTATTATATTTGTTTAAAACCATCTTTTGTTCTTCTATAAATATATTTAATATTTCTAGTTTCATAATTTTTTTGATATAAGGTTCATCCTACATCTGTAGGAAAGTATAGCACAAAGAAGTGTTTTCTTCCTCTATCTAACATACACTCTTCTAAGATTTTGTAGGCATATATATAATCGAACTTAACTCTTTGTCTTCTTCTTCCGCGAGACTTAAACTGAGCTTTATAATTCTCAAATTCTTTATCAGTTAGTCCGAAATAGTATTCTCCATTAAATATTTTTTTAGCTCTTTTATACTTAATACGTAGCTTAATTTTATTCTTAATTCTTCAATAATGATAAAATATTAAATTATCTCTAAAGAATTTACCACAGTAAAGAGTAAAATAGGGGGATTTGAGTAACACATCTCCCCCATATACGTTATGTGTATAAAAAGATCTTAATCCAAATTTTAAAATATATTCGATTTCCTTTTTAGTTAATGAAGGGAATTTTTCTCATACTTTATCTACATAATCATCAACATATTTGATTTCCATTAGTAATACTGTTTACCTTTATTAATATTATCAATAAATATTTTCTTTAAGGCAGAATTTATATAAATTGGTTTTTCTCTATATCCGCCTTTATATTGATATCGATAATAAATTTGATATCCTTTAAAATTAGACATCAAATAATCAATATCATTAAATTTCCCCATATTGTACATATGTCTAAACGTTTCTCCCGTAAATTGCTTTACGTGTATCATTGCTTCTTTATGTACAGTTGGTAATACAAATGTAATATTATTATTAATAATATCCAAAATAATCAAATAGAAACAGTATGTTAAAACCTTAGCAACTAAGTCTAGTTTGCTATCACCTTTACAATCTTTACCTCAAAATTTCTTTTTAGTAGTTAATCTAGAAATATTAAAATTATCAAATAAATCTTTTGAAGTAAAGCAGTATCCTGTTTTGTAAAACATTAATTATAATATTGGTTTGAAAGACTTCATATAACTTTTTCGATCTCATCTAGTTTTAACATCTAATATAGCATCCATATCGTTTTGCGTAAATTTAATAGGGATTCTTGCTGCACTACATGCTCGAAGTCATTCTCTTCTCGTTAATTCAGATAATTCAATTAAATTTTTATCTCTTAATGCAATACCTTGTTTATATAAATCACAATATCCAATATATGCAGCTAACGCAGTTACTTCTTTATCGTTTAGTAATGGTAGTCCTTCGTCATCCACTATTATACCATGATATATAATTATAACTCCTTTATAATCTCTATCAAATCTTAAAGAATTATCTTCTTGATGGTATTTAACTAATTTTCCAGGATGATAATAAGGATTATTTAAGCATTTTCAAGCTTCAACATAATTTTCAATAAATAATGTTGTGATTTGATTAAATACTGTTTGATTAGTTGTCATTTGTGCATCTAACAATGGTAGATGAACTGATTCAATTATATCGCAATTACAAGGTAATTCTATTTTTTTATCAATAGCATCTGCTTTATAACGGTATAAACGAGTGTGTTTATTTCCAATTTTTTCTCAACCATTTAAAGCTATATCTTCAAAAGCAGTTGGAGTTAAATTTGTTCCATATAAAGTTTGAGCTAAAGAATAAACTGAATTAAAATTATGTAGTTTCATTATTTAGGTTCTTGAGTATTTGGAGTTACAGGAGTTAAGAAAGCTTTATAATATCTTAATTTCTTTTCAGTAAGACGTTTTTTAACTTCATTAGAAATAGAAGATAGATTTAAATAATGTTCGGAATTACAACAACTGTATTGTTCAAGTTGTCTAGGGTCTTTAAATATACCTATAACAGAAATGTATTTGACAAAAGGTACATTAAAAATGAATCCATCGTACATTCCATTTTCATTAGGAGTTGTTTCTATATAAACATAAGGCTCATCTGCTCCACGTTTCTTATATTTATGAAACTGATAAGATGTATCGGTATATATTACATATTGCTTTTGTCTATCGATACTTCCTACAAATTCAAGAGCTTTTGTTCCTAAATCATTAACGATTTGAGGAATTTCAAAGTGTAATGCTTTTTCTCCTGCTGAAAAATTACAACATCTGGCTAAATCTTTACAGTCTACCTCAATACAGTTAATTGCTAGCATCATATCTTTTAAAGAAATTAAGTTTCTTAGATATAATTCTTTAATTACAACTAAACGCTCTTCAATTACTTCATCTTCTAATTGTTCAATAGACATTGTTGGAGTTGAAGTAATTCCTCTTAAACCTGAAACTACATCATTATATATTGCACTAGCAATTTCATTTATTGTCATATTACGATGATATTAAAAAATAAAGGCAAGACAGGAAAGAATCCCGTCCTGCCTTTAAAATAAGTGCATTTATTGTGAAACTTATTTTCCTGTAAGAGTAATAGTTTTGGTTGCTTCTGTAAACCCAGTTGCAGTAGCTTTAACTTTAACAGTGTTTCCTGTAGCTGAAGATTTAACTTCTAATTGATCGCCAGATAATACTATATTATCTACTCCGTTTGTTGTAGGTTCGTCTACTAACGCCCATGTAATATCTACAGGAGCAACTTCTCCGCCCTCTATATTGTATGCATTAGCCATCAGAGTAACAGTACTACCTTTAGCAATGCTATCGTTTCCTATAATTTCTATAAATTTCTCTTGTGCCATAATATTTTCTCCAAATGCAGTTTTAAGTTTAGCTTCAAATGTTGCTTCTAATGTACTAGGAATATAGAATACATGATTAGTAATTGAAACTAATCTTTGTCCTACTGAACCAATACCGCTCAAATTCTTTCTTTCAGCGATATAACGGAAAGAATATTGTGTATAAAGTTGTCCAGGAACAGGCTTTTCGTCTCCGTTGATAGAATTGTATCGAGTATTTGGATAGCTTGGGAAACGAAGATTTTCAATTAACCAGTCACCAGTTGCAAATGGTACTTTATTATCAGTTTTTGCTATAGTACCAACTACAGTCGATACTACATATTGACCTTCTGATGGAAGTACAGAATTTGGTTCATATTTTTCAATTACAACTGATTCAAACATATCAGTAGCATCAGTTGCTGTAATAATTACATCATCGTCATCTACAGTAACTGTAATGTACTTATTATTTTCAGGAAGTGCTAATTTAATTGCGTTAGCAATTTTTGTAGCCATTAAAGCTGCCGTATTGTCGGTGCTATCTCCAACTACTGTAAATTCAGCATAAATAGGCTTTTGAAACTTCCAAACTGCAGTTGCGTAATCGGCATAAAATTTAGAATTATTTTTCATATTAACCGTAACGCGATATTTACCTCCATTTGAACCAGAATTGCCAGCTACTGCAGTAATTGTTGCAGTGGCTTTCGTACCTTCTGTACCTTTAGCTTTATAAACTTTTCCGTCAGCAATATTTGTACTTTTGTAGTCTACTTTATATTCACCAACACGGAAAATTCTTAGTAAACCAGTAATTGCTTGTACATTTTTGTCTGTTACGCTATTTAAAATAGTCTCTTTTGTGTAATCAAACATAGTTTTAAAAATTTAAAATGTTATTTACTTAGTTATTGGAACTCCCGTTGCTATTGTTTGATTAATTGGTAAATTAGTTTGTAACCTAGGATCACTAGCGTTTTCTAAAACTAACTTCACTGTATCATTAATAATTTCATAGCAGACGTATTCTGAGAATTCTAATTCAGCAGATTCGCTTATACCTTCTATTTCGGTATAAGATAAAGTTATATTTTCAGGTTTTTTAATATAATCTATATGTACATTATTTGGTTCATAATAATCAACTTTATCTCCACATAATATTTCAATAGAAGAATTAGAGCTATTAGAAAAATTATTAATATAATAATATGGACGTTTAATAGTTGGCTTCATATAAGCATTATTAATAATTTGTCCTAACATATCTGCTGTGGCTCTACGCGCACCATAATAAATCGATGTACCTTTTGTAGTACATGGTTTTGTACCTTGTGATTCATATTCTACAACACAATTTAATAAATGTAAATAATTATCAGGAAGATTTCCTACATAACGTTTACTAAAATTACTTACTGTATTTGGTTGTAATTCAATACTAATATGTCTTGTCAAGACTTTTAAATCATCTGTACTTTGTTGATTAATATCATAGTGGTTGTAAACTTTATTTATATATTGTTGGACGGCTTTTTTTACAAAGTAATTATAATCCTCCAACAATAAGCTTGGAGCGCCTAATTTGTTTATCTCTATAAGCACAGATTCATATACTTGTTTAGCCGTCATATAATTTTCTATTTTTTAGAACTACTAGGTTTATTAGTAGTTTCTGAGTTATTAATTAGTGGTTTATATTCAGGGAATGTTTGAATCTTAATCTCATCTAGTATTTGCTTATTAGCAGGATCTTTAAAGAAGAAGATAACGGCTTCATCATTTACGCCTAAGCGAACATCTCCGTACATAAATATACCACTTACTTTCTTAATTATGTTTTTATCAGTAGCTTCAATAAACAATAAACGTAATTGCTGATCTTGTCCTGTATACAAATCGATAATTAAGTTAGGATTAGCTTCTGCTTTTTGATATAAGAAATCCTGAATATCTGAATCAGGAGCATTATACATACGTTTACCTAAAAGCTTAACTTTAGTTGCGCGACCTTCTGCAGAGTCTTGCTCGATAAAAACGTTAGCTTTAGTAATAAGTTGTTTTCTTTTAATACGTCGTGCAGATTCTTCTCCAGGTTTTTCTACCCAAAATTCTGCTCGACCATAGCGATTTTTATCTCCATCTATAATTAGATTTCCTTTTTCATCTCTAGCGCCTCTCTCTTCAACAATCAACTCACTATTTTTAATAGCTTCCCATTTGTGCCTTTCTAGAATATTATCAAGGTTAAATGTAGTTCCATCTTCAACTAAAATTTCCATATCAGCGGGTATAAAACCAGCACGATCTGGGTCATTAAGGTCTTTTTCACTAAGAATCATTTCAGATTCTCCGTTAGGATTCATACGAACTTCTTTTACAAATGGAGGATACATTCCATTCTTATCTTTTACTGGATTAAACCATACAGATTTTACCTTGCCAAAAGCACTTCTTAGAGTTATTGTATTTGCCATATTTATTCTTATTAAACTTGTTCTTATTTAAAAATTTATCTAAAATAGTCTTAATCTATAAATTAATTGTAACTTCCCCTACACAATTATAGAGGAAGTTACAATTTATATTATATTAATTAGTCAGAGCTAATTAAAATAAATGAACGATAAGGATTGAATACGCCTACGCCTGCGTAGCCCCAGTTAATATATTTAGAAGCTGCTACAGGAGACGAAACTTGACCGCTTGACGTTCCGTTTTGTCCACCAACACCATTAATCCAGTTATGAACAATATCACAACCTTTAAATGTAAACATTTGAAGTGCTGGTTTACCAGTTGCTGAATCTGCCGTTAGATCAAGAAATATACCGTATTTCTTATCAGGATATTCAAAATCAAACGAACGATCAATCTTAAATGTAATTTGATTACCCGCAAATTCATAAGATTGATATGTTGCACCTAAATCAAGATATCCATTAGAAGCTTTCGAGAATAAGAATGTTCCAACAGTCTTCCAATCACGAATCCAAGATGAAAGTGCATTTTGAACTTCATGCCACATCAACGTGTTGCAAATAAAGATATATTTGTTACCCGTTGGTCTTTCCGATTTAGTAGTCATTTGAGCAAGTACCTTATTAAAGATACGAACATTTAGATGTCCACTAAATACATATTTTCCAGCAAAACGTTCAATTTGGCTGATGATACCATCGCCAGAAATAATAGGTTGTTGTGTTTCCTAGTTATATCAATAAATTACTTTATTGTCTAGACTATATCTTTAACCTTATTTCTATTACCGTTATAAGGTTACTCCCCATTTCCATTCAATATTGAATGTACTCTACTCATTTATTCACTATAGTATTTCTCTATAGCTATACTTTCGATAGTCGTTGAACCTTACATAGATAAAAATTATCTAAGTCTTGGCTGCTGATTGTCCCAGAGGGAGTTTCCAGCAATTAAAGGAGTTTTATTGCCACATATTACTATGTGCGACCCCAAAACACTTAGGGTCAAAAATCTTAGGTTTGCCAAATTTATCTACATTAGTTTTACCCCAAAGTAATGCATTATTACGAGCAAACATGTAGGTATCTAAGCAATCTTTTTGTGCAGGATTAAGTTTGTAAACAGGATCGTCTTGCTGACCTTTACCGATTTGGATGAATACATCTTCCATTGCGGCATACTTAGCAGACCAGCTTACATCTGCACGATGGGTCGAGATAAATGTCCGATGCTTTTCGGTATTCACTAATTCGAACTTATGTAATATTTTAGCTATTATTTCTAATAGGATTAGACCATATCATAAACCTAAAATCTATAACCAATATTTAGGTTTCCTCCCTTTTCGGATTTCTCCTACTCTACTCATTTATTCATTAAGAGATTTCTTCTTAATTATACTTTCGATGGCCGTTGAGCGTTACTTCTATTTAGAAGTCTTCGTTGCTGATTAACATATTTTAATTATTTATATAACTAAAACTTAGCTTTCCAGCAGTTAAAGAGGTTTTGTCATGTAGATTACTCTACAAGAGAGCAATACCGAATTTTACTCTGATATTTTGTGTACATTAATATTAGCTCTATATCACTATAGAGATTAGACCATATCTTAAATAATCATTCTGTTACCGTTTGATTATTCCCCTCCGTTTCGGAATAAATCCTACTCTACTCATTTATTCGCCATAATATTTCTTTATGGTTATACTTTCGATGGCCGTTGAGCGTTCAATAGATAAATTTATCTAAAGCTTCGTTGCTGATAATCTACGTGAGACTTCCCAGCAGTTAAAAGGGTATTTATGACTTTTGAGTCAAAGGAAAGCTGACATTTTACCTTCCTCCAAGTTACAACTAATTTTCTTACTGTTTCCAATAAGTTTAGACTATATCACCCTCTTTACTTCTATTACCGTTATAAAGAGGCTCTCCGTTTCGGTGTTACCCTACTCTACTCACTTCTTCACTTATATATTTCTTATAAGTTATGTTTTCGATAGTCGTTAAGCACAATCTCTATATAAGAGATCTTCGCTATGGATTAGCATATCTTATTTATTATAAGACTTAGCTTTCCCATAATTAGAAGAGTTTAATCGAGTAGCTTACGCTACAAGTGCACAAAGAAGTTTATGCATCTCAGGTTGATAGTTCGTTAAGAAACGCGTATTCATACCAGGCTGACAAGCAGAAAGATCAAGTACTTCACTATAATCGTCACCTTGTAATTTACCAACTACTTCCCAATCGTTGTCGCGACGTCTAATCGGACGATTTAGAACAATAACCTGTTGACGAGAACCTTCAATAATAAAGGTATCGTTTTTCTGATAGTAGTTTTCAGGGAAATGGAAGATAATATCTGATCCATTTGCGCCATTACCTTCAGGTACAGTTAGGAAGTGTACTCTTTTAATACGGTTTACATTAATATCCCATTCAACCATGAACGAGTTAATACTTTGAAAAGCATTAGGTCTACCTTTGTCTAGAGTATATACATTCATTAATGCTTCAGTAAGATGCGTAGCAGTATACTGATCATATAATGAAGATACAATACCTAAACGAGCAGGATTTGCCATGCTTTTGTTATCCTATAAGTTTTTTATCTTATAGTTCTTACAATTTACCATCTTGTAAGGTCGGCATACGTTTTCATCTAATAGATGTTGCGTACTCTTGGAGATATTATATTCTTTATAAATAAAGTTTCAATCTCTATGCTCTACGGTGAATATATATATTATTATATATTTTACCTCGGTGTTGCCGCTGAGAATTAGGACGGTTTCGCCGATTTTACGCAATTTTTCAATAAGTATTTCTACCTAAAGGGGCGCTCATCCACCCAAGAACTTCATAAAGTCCTCTGCAGTACGAGTCGAAGCCATTTCGGGACGTACTGTTGTAAAATTAGATATTCTCATAATTACTTATTAAAAATTTTGTTTAAAAAAATATAACTTTTATTCTTATCTATAATATTTATCGTATAGATCAGAAAGTGTTTTAGGTTTTTCAGATTTATCGTTAGCATTAGTTTTATCTACTACTGTTTGACTAGCAGAAGAATTTTTATTACTTTTTGCTGTACGACGTTCCTGTTTTAAAATATCTTTCCAATATTCGCTAATATTTGAAATAGCATCTTGTCCAAAAAGTCTATACCATGCTAGTTCAACTAAAACTTTTGGATCATTTAAATCTTTAAAAAACTGACTATATCCATTAGTATCTTGTTCTAGTAAATATGATAATATTTTAGATTTTTCATCATCTTCAATAACTAAAACATCACTTTCTGGATCTTTATAATCAAAAGATATTTCTTTAAAATTAGAAACAGATTCAGTTAAAGCAGAACGAAGTTGATTATATTCCTCTTCTTCTCTTCTTTGTGCTTCTAAGGCAGCTTCTTTCTCTTTTTCCTTATAGTCATTTCGAATAATCTCAACTTTCTTTTTAAATAAATCTTCATTCTCCTTTGCTTTATCTAATTCATACTTTAATTCTTCATCTGACATACTAGTATATCTTGCTTTTAAATCTGCAAAGTATAATTCATCATCAGAATATGAATCTACATCGTAGTGTTGTTCTGGAGCATTATTATTTAATGAAGCTTTATATTCTTCAACAGCAGTCTGTTTAAAATAATCTATTGCTTGTTCTAGTGTAACTCCATTATTTCTAAGCCACTGTACAGTGTTTATTTCTGATTCAGATAAATCAGGAGTAGAAAGTTCTTTGAGAATTGTTAACTGTTCTTTTCCGCTTAAAGAATTAAAATCTACTTCTTGAATTTCTCCATCTTCTGTTTCATATTTAATCTTTGAAACATCTTCAATACCTTTCTCTTTTAAGAATTCTTCAATAGGATTAATATCTACTTCTTCATTTGAATCACTATTACTTTGATTCTCTAATTCAGGTTGACTAATCTCTCCTGTCTCAGTTGTACTAGATCCTTCTACCTCAACTTGCTCAGTTGTAGTAGTTTTATTATCTTCTAGTAAACTATCAAATAAATTTGGTAATTCTGCCATTAACTTATTGTTTCTTATTATTAATTTCACAAAATTAGACTTTTAAAAACTAAAATCAAAAGTAAATATTATTGTTTTTTTTGACATTAATTTTAAAAAAGATTTTATGAAATTACTTCTTGTTTTTTGTATCTATAATCTCTATAAATTTTGATTCTTTTTGTGAACTATATATATTGGAATTTACTACTGTAATTTCGCCTACAATATGTTTTCTTTGAAATCACCTTAGCGGTCAACACTTCTTAGGTTTAATTGTTTCTTTTTTATAATGAGAAATAATATAATTCTCGTTTATAAATTTAGGAGAAACTACTATTTCCGAAGGATACTTTAATTTTAGATTAAGAGAATAATATGGATCAATTAAAGTAGTATCAATATTTACTCCTTTTTGAAATACAGTATCAACAAGTCTAATAGTATCAGTTTTTGTTATTTCTACTTTTTGATATGCTAAAAATTGAATAGTTTTTGCCTTGATTTTGTTATCTTGAATGACACTATCCATTTTTTTCATAATAGAATCTTGTTGGTATTCAAATTGATCTAAAGTTAATTGTAAAATTCTATTCTCTCCATTTTTAGCAAGTAACTCAGTTTTATAATTACTTTCAGCAATACTATAAGCTTCTTTATTTTTTTGATTACTATGATATAATCAAACAATTATAAGAATTAGTATAGTATAAATACCTATATTAATCAGAATTTTTTTCACTCAAATCTTTAATTTTAACAATTAATGAGATCATACTTAGTTCAATCAATTTATTTTCATCATAATAATTGATTGTTTTATTTAATATATCAATTTGTTCTTTAGTGAACGTTATTTCTTTATCGATAGCGGTTTTAGTATTTCACGATATGTTTCCGTTATCTAGGGTTTTTAACTCAAATTTACTAATCTCATCTTCATCAAAACTCACCTTCTTAATTATATGTTCAACAGACATCATCTCAATTAAATTACCTTGTTTAATTGCTGTTTTAATCATTTGAGGTAAAAGAATTCTTTCTACTATATTAAATTTCATATTAGTCCTTATTATTTTAAATAGAGCCGTATATTACAAAATCTAACTCTTGATATATTCTAGCTCCATCTGTTTTATTAATTTGAAATATACACGTATTGTTATATTTTTTTACTACCCGACAAATTACATCATTAATATCCATACTTCTACTTGGATCAGTGACTCAATACGCATAAGGAACAGGAGTTAAACTAATAGCATAATTAGTATGTCCTATATTATGGTATATATATCCAAATCAGTTATTAGCTAGATTAACATCAGGATTTGATGCGTATTGATACTGTACACTCTGTACTTCTATATTAGGAGCCGAACTATATTTTGTTAGAGTACAACTAAAAGGATCTGATAATATACTTGTAGGTATAGAAATATGTCCTGAATATAATACAGCACTTGTGTTAGTTTCTCCGTTACTTAATGATCATGGACGGGTAGTTAAATTTGCTAATGGATTATATGTATATATTAATAATTGCGCTGTGTTTGCGGGAATAGTTAAAGTAGGAGAATTAACAGTAAATGTCCCTACATAGATAGATACAGAACCTGTGCTAACTGGTTTATATATAGTAATGTTTTTCCCAATATATTTATCGTTAGCAGCAGGTAATACAATATTTAACTCAGAACTAGTAGGTTTTGCAATTAAATTTATTTTTTCATCTATATAATATATTTGAGATATTTCATCTAATATAGTAATATCCTCAAACAAAGCAGTTCTCGATTTAATACTGCCAGCGCTATTTCAATATAAATTTCCAAATCCAATTGAACCTACTCCTTCATTATCACTTTGAATACCATAGATATAATTACTCGTATAAGTTTTTGTATATACAGTAGATTGGAATGCAGCAGGCCCACTTTTTTTAGTTACTTTTATTTGAACTTCTTGAGCAGGCATATAATCTAGTACATTTGATTTCCAATCTTTAAATGTCAACCCTCCATCAATACTGTATTGACTTTGATATGTAAAACTATAATAAAGTGTAGAAGGAATACCTGAATTTCAAGTAGTTTTACTATATATTTCTACTCCATATATTGGAATTACTTCCATTTCGTTCCCAATAGCATAACATAAATCTGAAGCGCCTACTGTAGGAAATCGATCAGATCAATTATTTCGATCTTTAGAAAATAGTCATGCTGATCTATTTCCTATATGCATAGATATATCTGAAATAACAGCTCCAGACATTGTTCATGTAATATGCCCATTTGCTAATGAACCTCCTCCATCTTCATAAAATTTGGTCGATCCGTTTCCAAATTTAGCAGAACCAATATTATTTAGTTCAATTCTATATGAACCGTCGCTGTTTGGGCCAAGTTTAATATCTCCGTTAAGAATAATTAAACCTTCATTACTTCCTCCATCTAAATAAAGTGTACCTTCTTTATTTCAATAAATATGTCCTTGCGCTAAGTATCCAGATCCATCATTATTTAATAATATTCCAACTTTTCTATTAGAATTTGCATATGAACCAAGAGCAATACACCCATCCTTAATATATAAACCGCCACTATTATTTTGAGCAAACTCCTCGATTTGACCTAATATTGTTGTAGCTTCTGAAACATAATCTGGATTATAATCTCCTTTAATAAAAATTCCCATTCCAGACATTCTACCAAATACCTCATCATAAGCTAACCCATCTAATCTACCTAAACGTATTTTTATATTAGAATTATTTACATAGGGTTCATCAGTAATATCTTCGTTATAATCGTTTTTACTATAAGAATAATTAGTATTATCAATTACATCAATGTAAGGAGCCTTATAATCTGCTGAAGTCATATAAACTGCTCCACGCCGATCAGGATGAATAACATTATCAATTCGAACAAAAGTATCTCCTTCTTCAATTACTCCATTACTTTTACTAGATAATTTAATAAATACAGTTTTATTCTCTACACGAGTAACGACTCCTTCGATATTATAAATATTATATCCTACAGTTTTTTGTAATCTAATAACATCGTTAACTCAAAATACAGTTAAATTTGAAGAAGTCTCATCTTTCATAGTACATCTAACAATGTTATCATCAAAGTTTTCAATTACTCCATCAATATTGTAAAAACTATTATACAATGTATCTAAAAAATTAAGTATACTTAATTCTCCATATTGCGTAGGATATAATTCTTTAGTTTTGTTTCATAAAATTTCATTTGTAATAATTCCTTCAGGAGTTCTTCCTGTTAATAATGTTGTAGCATTATCAACCTGTGTTTTATTGTTAATATCAATTGGTATATATGGCTGATTTGAATAATCAGGTATAAATATATTATATCATTCTTCTAATGTATGTCACTCATTATCTAATGTTCCAAAGTTATAATCATTTTGTATAGAATCAACAATTGTATAGGATCAAGTGTTTGCATCATCGCCTGAATTAATTGTAGGAGAAAATTTATATTCTACTATAGCACTGTCTGAGACTCAAAAAGATCCATTAGTACATTTAATTCGATTAATAATATACTCATAAACACGCATTGCTTTACGTACGTTGATATAATCAATATCTAATGTACTATTAGCAAAATCTAATATTGTATCATTTAAAGTATTTTTATTATTTGTACTCTTTAAAACATTATCAATAAATAAGATATTTTTAATAGTTCAATTTCCAGAGATAGATTCGTTTTCTGCTTTTTTAGCAAATTTATCATCAGTATATCCATTTAAATACTGCGCATTTAAATTCTCTACTAATTGTTTAGAGTTAATAATAAATGGAGGTTCAGTAGTAGTTAGAATTTTAATTGGATTTTTTACAGTTAAATCTTCAATTTCTCAAGAACTGCCAGTTTGTTTTATAGTATAAGGTCTATACTCTCCATTGACTGTAATATAGAATCCCCCATCTAGTGTAAGTATCACTTTACTATCTCCAGGATATGTTATAGAAGTAAGATCATCGCTACTTTCTAAAATAATAATATCAGGATCATTTTTTGAATCATTTGATGTATTGTCTAATCCAGTATTATCGTAGTTTAATTCATAATATTTATCTCTAACTCTTATATAAATTCGGCCAAAAGTATTTAATACTAAATCTTTACTTATTGAACCTACTGTTTCTGCATTTTTATGTAAAGCATCTGCCATAGAATTTTTATTTATAAATTTTGTACAAAAATACAAAATATTTAAATAAAAAAAAAGTTAAGAACGAATTCTTAACTTTTCAAATAATTATTCTTTAGGCTGTTCCTTTTCTTTTAACTGCTCTTCCAGTTCTGCTATTCTAGCTATTAATTCTTTATATTTCTCTTCTGTAACATTTTCTTGGGAGTTTCCTTTTACAGATTGAAATAAATCGTTGTATTTTTCATACAATTGTTTCTGTTTGTTTACTGATTCAAACATTATTCGATAAGAATCTACTTGAGATTTTAATTTAGTTTCTAAATCATCTCGTCTTAAATATATTTCTGTATCTCCGTCTTTTACAGATGTAGCATTTGCTGGAACGGTATATTCTAATACATTTCCAAATACTTCTACACGAATAGACATTATCTTTTCTACAGGTATATTAGGATTTCTAAACTCTCCTGGCTTTAGAGGAGGATCAATAGGATTTCCCGCAGTTAGAATTGTTCCTATATATAATTCAGGATTTTTTGTTATACTGTTAATATTTAAGAAGTATAACTTATCATTAACTTTTGAATTAGCAAACATAACCATAAAATATTTTAAAGTAAAAAGAGAGGAATACATTTACATATATCCCTCTCTTATGAAATCTAAATTCTAGCGTTCTTCTCTTTTATATCTTGTAACTTCATTCAAATAAGATTCTGGATTTAAACCTTCAGTTTTAAAGTAATCACATAAAATGCAACATACTTTAGCTAAATGAAAATTATAATCCATTTCTTCACTCTTACTTAAACGGCTTGAAGATTTATATGAATTATACTCATCTTCTCCTTCTAAAATTTTGCAAGCATCTGCTAAGTGATCTTTACAAACCATTAGAAGTTGTTTTGGATGACTAAAATATTTCTTAATGAGTTCAGGATGTAATATCATATTTATAGTAATTTTAAGCTGATGCACTATTTCTTATACTTACAACAATTGCGTGATTTCTTGTTCTTGCTATATTTGGAACAACATAATTACAATGATTAATAAATACATCATAATCGTAAGTTGCGCTTATCTGAGGTGCAGCATCCCGATTTCCATCAATTGCTCGAATTGTTAAATTAGTATTTGCATCATTGTTTAACTGATTAGCTAAACCTTGTCCGTTTCCTCATTCTCCGTTGCCGTTCATCCATCTCATTATCCACATCCAAACAAGATACATAACATTTTGTTGCGAATATATCGTTTCCATATATTCTCTCTATATCGCTATAGAGTTCAGACTATATCATCACTCTTTAAACTTAAAGAGGCTCGGCGCTTCGATTTCACTTGAAATCTACTCCATAAGGATAGTCGTTGCACCTTTCTCTTAGTTTTATAAGAGACTTGGCTCAGGATTGTCTACATGAGAGTTTCCCTGAATTCACCGAGTTTTAAATCCACTTATGTATTATCACAAGTCTATTTAAATTTTTTATAAACTCTGTTAGTACTACTGACTTTATAATAATTTCTATCACCTTGACGGTTTTTATAACACTACATTAAAATTATGTATAATGCCTAGTATGTTTTAAACAAACTTAATAAAATTTTTATTAACGGATTATTTCACATAGCTGCTCCGCCAAACATTCCGCCGTTATTAGCTAAAGCGGCTGTCTCTAAACCTTTATTGTTATCTCGTAGTAATGCTACTGTTGCTGGATCAAGACTTTTATTATTGTTATTCATTAATGCAGCAACTAAATTAGCATCAAGACCACTTCCAGATGTAGGAACATAATGCTTTTCAATCACATTTTCCATCATAATATAAAAAGTGAAAGGTTAATAAATATTATTACATATATGTAATGTTACAATTGCACTACAAATATAGAAATAAATTTATTAACCTTTCACTTAAAGTCAAAAATTATATTATGATTTTTTAGAATTTTTTATATACAAATCTAATTCAGTTGAAAATACACCGTAATTACTTCTAAAGGCAGGATCGCTAGAATATAATTCCTTAGCTTTATTGTATCAATATACTACATTCGAATGTCCACAATTAAATTCTTTAGAAATCAAGTTTACTAAATTATCTTTATCGTGTTGTTTTAAACTATAAAATTTATATACAATTAATTTTTTTATATCTGTGATATTACGTTTAGCACTTTTACTTAATATTTCATCTTTAGAAATATTTAATAACTGACTACAAATATCAACCGCTTTTTTAAAAGTATGAGGAAAATCATCTTTATTTAATAATATACTCATTATATAAATATACAAATCATTCAAACAAATATAACTATTTCTGTTACAAAATATATAATTAAAATGTTTTCATTAGATTTCTGTTCAATCGTATTTTGTTCATAGATAGTTAATTGTTCTTCTATTCTTTTATTTAATAGTCATCCTAAAATGGTTATGATAATTCATAAAAATAAAATTAATAAAATTAATATTATCGTAAACAATTTTTATTCTGTTAAAAATTCTAATTGACTTTTTTGTACCGTAATACTTGTTGGTAAATTAGTAGATGGATCAATTGTAATTTCGTGTAAATAATGTGTTGAATCAACTACATAGTAATATTTAAATAAACCAGATGTTATATCAACAGAATATAAAATATATGCGCTTGTGTTAGATTCTGTTATATTTCTAATCGCAAGTAAATTTCCAGCTAATGCTTTTGTATATATGTTTTTAAAACTTGCTTCTCCTCCAAATGCAGTAACAATATCAGATGCAGATGAAATTGAAATAAGATTTATTACACCTAATGGAATATTTACAATAGTATTTTTTAAATCATTTTTAGTAACAAAAGTTACCTTATCTACTTCATAAGTATTTTTATTTAACTTAGTATCATTTAATATCTTTCCTTGATTAGCAGACAGTGCTTTACTTGCATCTTCTGTAGCTAAATTATCGACTACTTCAGTATGTTCAATAGCATCTACATAATCTTTAACTGCTTTAGAGCTCGGATAATGTACATTGTCGGCTACATCTGTAATTTCTACTTCTTTTCTTAATATTGTTTCGAAATTAGCTATTTGAGCATTAAATTCTTCTTCAGTTCCTTTATATCCTCCTTCTTGTGCAGCTTCATAAGCAGATATTCCTGCAGTACCAGGAAATATCTCTCATTTTTGAGTTTGTTTATTAAAATACTTTACTGCCATTTTTGTTGTTTAAATTAATTCCCCCTCCCCCATTTTGATTTCAGGTATATGATTGAGTTTTTTCTACCCCACTCATATCGTGCCATACAAAAGAAAATTTAAGATTTCTATTTGGGCCGAAATTAGCATAATAAACGAATGAATTATTACCAGGTTCAGTTCCCTGAACAGTAGCTCAAGTCACATCAACATAAAAGAATAAATAATCCTGTACATAAGTACCTGAGGATATAGTATATCCAGATTTCATTTTAGAAGTTCCTGTAGCCATTACTGTCATAGTGCAAGTACCTCCATTTCTATCTCCTATCATAGGACTAAAAAATCCTGAATTAAAGGATGGCATCATAAGATAATTTTCTTCTTGATAAACTTCTATAGTAGCTACCTGTTGTTTTCCATTCATAATTACAGACACATTACTTGTAGTTAATAATGTATCTCCATTTGTAGCATTAGCTCCTAAACTAGGAGCAGTAACAGTGCCAGTTCTAGCATCAACATTTGTACCAGAATATGTAATCGATGCTCCTGACGTTATTGTACCACCTCCAGTAGTAGCTCCGTTATATCCATAAGTTTGAGAATATGATAAGTTTGGAGATACTGAACCACCTCCAGCAGGTGCAATTGAATAAGTAAAGTTAGTAATTGTTATAGGACCATAAGTTTTAGTCCCTGCACTCTGTCGAATTGTTAAATTAACAGTTTTAGTTTTTCCTTGATGACTTGCTGTAAATTTAACAGTACCTGTTTTTACTGTAGACGTATTATTAGCAGAAACAGTAAGAATTGAACCGTTTATAGTTCACCCTGAAACATCTGTAGTATAAGTACATATTGCAGAATCAAGTATATTTTCATTTCCAGCACTATATCCTGAAGTATAAGTTACTTCTTGCGTTATATCAGTTATATAATTTGATAAATATACTTGCGCTCCGCCGCTAGCTACAGAAATAGCAGATATTCGATATGTTATATCTATATCTCCATAAGACTTACTATTAGCTTGTTGTTGAACTGTACCTGTAGTCGTTGAATCAATAGTTAATGTATTTCCTGAATATGGACTCTTAGGAGTTCATGTATATTTAAGAGTTTTCGTAATTACAGGCGATGTTGTTACACCCGAAACTGTAGCACCTTTTGAATTTGCAGTTACTACTCCAGTAGAAGTATCAAGCGTCGCAAATGTTTCTGAAGATCCAGGTCAAGAATATGTTCTTGCCATACTGCCTGCTCCGTATGTTGTAGCAGGAATTGTAGTTGTTATTCCCCCTGATGTAAATGTAAAAGTTATAACATTATTACTATTCGTAGATGGACTAGAATTTCCTCCACCTGCCCCAATCTGAGTATACGTTAAGTTTTCTGTTTTACTAAATGCTACTTTTGTTACATAATTCGCTTGTTGATATATATCTACAGATTTAGTATCAGATGATACTCCATCCATTGTTATTACTAAATTTGCCTTAAGTACTACTCTCCTTGTAGTATACGTTGTACCACAAGAATTTGCTGTAACTACCCCTGTTGAAGCATTAATAGCGCCACCATTAACCGAATTTGTACTAGTTCATTTAGCTGTAGCTCCTGATGTTAAATTAGATAGCGCTTCGGTGTAACCAGATGTATAATTTTGTGTTCTACTCTGTGTATAAGATAATGTAGGACTTACTCCTGTTCCTGCTGCATTTATATCACTATAAGTTAAAGTACTAATAGTAGGTTTACCATAAGTAATAGATGTTCTAGCATTAGCTGCGGTATAAAACGTTGCCTGAGCTATAACTGTACCAGTTGCAGAACTCTGTCTTAAATATATTGTATAACTCTTTCGATCTCTAATTACATTATCGTAAGAAGTTTTATTTAATGTACTAGTAGTTGTACTAGAACTATTTGTATAGTTACTTTTACTTAATGATAAATAATCTGTTCCACTTAAAGTTAAATATGCAGTTCCAGTTCAATACTCTGTAGTTGCTGTTCCAACATCACCTGTACTATATACAGGAGTTTTTGTTCTTCTAATAGAACCTCAAGTAATTGTTTTAGATCCAGCTCCAGCGGGTAAATCTCCAGATGGAACGGTTAACGTTCCAGTTCAATTTCCATAATTATAACTTACTATTTTGTTAGCAGCTTGAGTTAAAGTTAGTGTAGCATTGGCAGAAATACTAGAATTTGAATATCTTAATGTAGCAGTTCTAGCTGCTCCAGCTACTGTAGTTCTATCTGCTGCAGTAACTTTTACTGCATAATTATGATAAGAAGACTGAGCTATACTAAATCCAGTTCCAGATATTGTTCATATATTACCTGGTGCAACAGTTGTATCAAAATTAGTACTTTCAGATGTATAAGTTAGATGAGCATAATACCCGTCAATAGTTTGTCCTCCAACTGCAAACGTTGTTGTTTGGTTTGTAGAATTTGCGTTAGTAATACTAGTTGCAGTTACTGCATTAGCTTGTTGATAAACTACTATTGTATCTGTGTCTGTACTTGTAAGAGTATCTCCTCCAACTGAACTTGGATTAGTAAATTTTAAAGTTAAACTAGTGTTTACGCTAATACTTCTACGTGCTCCAATCACTGTAGTTCTGTTATCTCCAGTAACTATACCGCTAGAATTTACAGACATTCCTGTTGCAGAACCACTATACGTTCTACTCACTACTGTTTGTGCTCAGAGACTATTAACTTCTGAATCAGCAGAGGTTTTTACAGTTTCCGATGAAAATACATATTTACATGCTCCTCTACCTTCAGGATTCTTAGTACCACCTTTAGCTGGAATATCACCTGCAGGATATGTTAAATTCATTGTATAACCTGATTGTGGTTGAGCTGTAATTGATTCTACTTTATTTAGTGCTTGAGTTGCTTTAATATCACTTCTACTATATGACCCTGTTTTAGTACCACCTAGCGTATAATTAGCAGAATGTGTTCAAGTAAGAGTAAACGTTCGAGTTATAGGATTTGACTGAGTTGCAGCAGATATTGTATAGCCCTTAGATGATACAACTACTTGACTACCAGCCATACCTGTAAAAGTACCTGTCGGAGTCATTGAATAAACAGCATCTCCGTTTAATGTACCATATGTAGAAGCTGGAGTTGCAGAAGATGTAGATCCAGATGTAAATGTAAAAGTTTGAGCATATTGTCCTCCTCCCTGTGCAGCGTACGTGCCACCTTTAGCTGGAATTGTAGGATAGGTAATTGTTTCAGTACCTTGAGCTACTGCTATATTTGTTACATAATTAGCTGCTTGTGGTGGTTGAGCAAATACTTTAACTGTTTTCCCATTTAAAGTAAGATTTATTTCTGTTACTCTTCCTCTATGATCTGCAGTACTAAGAGCACATAAATTATCTATATTAGTAGTCATATTAGGAAGTGTCCAAGCTCCAGTAGACGTATTAAGTCCAGTACTACTAATGCCTGCTTCTAATACTGTCATATAAGCTAAATCAACTGTGAGTGGATTTACTTCTGTTCCTGGGTTTCCATCACGTAAACTAAAAAAGAATACAGAACTTACAGTTCCTGTACCATAAGTAACTTTTGCAGTATAATTCTGTCAATCTCCAGTACCCTGTGAGGATGTTAATCATTCAATAGTGCCTCCTGTACCTAAAGAATTATAACCTAATTGAAATCTATAACCTTTAGGTACTTTTGCAACAAATGTACAATAATAGGTGTTGCTGGCAAGTCCAGTATAAGACATACCAAATCCTCCTAAATTAGGATTTGTTCCAGAACCTTTGTTTTGCCAACGCATTATATATCCTCCGTTTACTGAAACGGGATTTGTTGCAGCAACTCTTGTTAAAGTACACTTGCCAGAATTAGCATTATCATATACGAATACATTTTTTACATCTACTGTAAATGCAGGATTAGCTAATCACGGTTGAGATAACCTAGCAACAGGCGAAACAACTAAAGACTGTTCATATGTAATAGTTGCTCCAGATGTAATATTGTTAGTTGCTCCAGATGTATATGTAGTAGATTGCGAATAACTAACTGTTGGTACTCCAGAATCTCCACCATTAGCAGGAACAACTTTAGTATATCGAGCAAATACACTAGGTGTAGAATACGTAGCATTATTGGCTTGTTGTTGAATTGAATAAGCTAAACTTGTATTTCCATAAGAAGCAGTTCCTGTAGCAGTTAAAATGGTTCCTACTGTAGTTCCTCTAGAAGGAGCAGTAATCTTATTACCAGATAATGTTCATCCGTTTGGAGTAGAAGTAGCAGATAATATAGGAGTAACAGAAATACTACTTGTTGCTGTAGAAGATCCGTTTCAATAGGCATTATAAGTACCGCCTATTGTAACACTTCCGCCAGAAGCAGGAATTGTTGTAATTCCACTTAATACTAATTCGTATCGAACTGTTCCAGCAGATTGAGTTATAGTAACTTGAGCTTCTTTTCCATCATAACTAACTTTATATATTCCAGATCTAGTTGTTGTAGTTTTATTCTCATCAAAAGTTATAACTCTTTCAGATAATGAACCAGTTCCACTTATTTTACTAAATGTAGCTAATGAATTAATGTCTATTGTTTGAGTTTCACTAGAAGAATTTGTTTGATATCAATCACTACAAGTTCCATTAGAAAAAATAGCTCTTTTATATGTAATACTTCCTTTAGTTTGAGTAGCAGTAGCAGATAAAGCTACAGTACCTCCTGTATTAGCTATATTTGTTGTAGGTGATTTAGTAATATTTATAGAAGTAGTAACTCAATCTTTACTAGTTTCTGTTTTTTCTTCTTCTGATATTTTATAATAAAATCCGTTTCATGCAGCTAAATCAAATAATGGAGATATATCTCCTTCACAAATTCCGCAAGAATAAAATTGTACCGTACCTAAAATGCCATTAATTCCAGCTGCATAATTATCTTTGAATACACGATCGTTTCTGACATTATAATACAAATATCATCCGTTTCCTAAATCAATTTTCTTATCGTTAATTGTAGGGGATAGTGTAGCATTTGTAGCTGTTCACTGACTAAATATTCAATTATTTCCGTTGTCTTTTACAACTATCCACATTGAAGTGGTTTTATCATTTAAACTAGCTAAATTAGTATATACACCTTCGCTAATACTTCATTGATAATTTCCTGTGCCATTAATACGTTCGTATTGTACAACTTTACCCATAGAGTCATCGTCCACAATAGATCAGTTACCTTGAGCGCCACTTTTTCAATTAGTATTAAATTCTTCAGACATTAATTGAGCACAACCATCTGGTTTATATACTAAACTTGATCCACAAAAATAAGGAATATTTCTACATAAACCTTGCAAATTTACAAAATTATCTGTAAACGGCAAAACATTTTGAGCAGTTCCTGTTCAATTTAAAAAATATCTATGATCACCTTCAACTCACTTAGCATTTCTTAAATAATAAAATATATTCTGATTATTTACATAAAAAGTTATATTACCTCTAGAAGAATGCTGACAAACAGCTCAATATTTAACTCAACGATTTAAACGATCCTCACTAACTGTAAGATCACCTGCTAACATTGTAGAGTTTTCCATTGGAACTTTAAAACTAGTTGTTCCATTACTCTCAGGTACATATGCTTCTCAACAAATAGTATATGGTGTATTAGGTTTAAATTCTAATCCATTAAATTCTAAAGCATCTCTAGCATTCATTCATGCACCATTAGTTTTAATACATGAAATTTCAAACGTAGTAGTATCAAGTCCTAATATATCATTAGCAGAACCTATACTAGCTCAATGTTCTACACTACCGCCCCGAGATTGATTTCTAAGTATATTAAAACCTGGTCCATTTAATCCATATGCATCATAAATATCAAAATCATATTCTCCCTCAACTACTTTATATCAAAGTAAAGTTACATTTTGAGCGGGACCTCCGTTAGTTTCACTAGGAAAAGAGTATGCTGTTATTCAAGTATCTAAATTAGAAGGATTTGGAACAAACGTACCTTGTTTTACAACAGGCGTTGTAGAATTAAAATACAATTCACACTGTTTAGATTGATTTGAAGAATACATAGATATCATTAACTGACCATAGCCATCTAATTGTTCTTGACTACAATATCCACATGCTATAAACGTATATGTTTGACCTTCCTTTAGCTTTCCTAAAACTTGTCCTCCAAATCCATATTGAGCAGAAGTTATTTGGGTTCTATAATCTACAATTAAATCTCCTGTCATATTTTATATGTATTAGAATTGTAGTGGGCATAATTACCCACTACAATGTTATTGTCATTCAAATTTCTCATTAGTCAGTTCATTTAACTTAGTAGTTAACTGTTGAACTTTTAAATTAAGAGCTTCAACTTCTAATTCTAATAAGGATTCTTTATCAATATATAATAATCCATTTTTCTTAGTTACTAGCTCAGGAAATACTTTTTGAACATCTTGAGCAATTCTACCTATTGCAAAAGTCCCATCTTTCTTATAATTTCAAGAACGAAGTGGACTTATATTAAGTGATTTATATATATAATTACGTTGTACGTCTTTAATGTTTGTTTTTAATCGAATGTCAGATGTTGTAAAATTAACTCCTTTATATATTTGATTCGCAGTAAAATTACCTTTATTATCAATAGATGCTATACATCCAACTTCACTATTTTTGAATATGAAACCTCTGCCTGCATTATTATTAATGCTAAAATATATAGCGTGATCTCCAGTTACTGTTCCATGAGTACCATATGTTGCAGTTGGTCCAAAGTACATTCCGTAAGCAGGCGCTAAAGCGATACTACTTTCTATTAAACTAATACCATATCCTTCAGGAGAAGTTTGCGAAACACAAAAGCCTCCAGCCGCTTTCATTCTAGCGGTAGTACTTAACAAACTTGTGGACACGATTGCGGTTCCGTCTCATCTTAAGAAATTATCCGCATTGTATGTTGTTCCTTTACTGAAATAAATAGTAGGATTAGCGGTCGATGCAGATATCGATATTGTTCCATCTGAACCAAGAACTATTCCGTCTCCAGTTGAGGTTAGAGTAGTTCTAGTTCCAGTTAATATTTGTTTTATATAACCATAGGAAAATCTATTAGTAGAAGTTCCAATATGAACAGTGCCTTGAGGAACGATATCTCCTACATTTGAGAGATTTCCACTAACATTATTTGAACCATCAAAAGATTGTCCTCAAAGTGTTTTAGCAGAAGATAATTTAGTTGCACTACTAGCATTTCCACTGAAAGAAGTAGCGGTTACGCTTCCTACAAAAGTTATATTTCCTGTAGAATCTAGTACTGCTAATTGTGATCCATCAGCATCTTTAATATAGAAATTAAAATTATCAGCAAACTCTATTGATCCAAGATTTCCCTTACTAATATTACTAAATTTTATTCCAGCAGATGCTGCGGTATCTCTATTAATAGTTAATCCATTAGTTTGAGTACTATTAATAGTTATATCTCTTGAACGAATTTCAAAATTAGTATTTAAGTATGCAATATTATCTTCCTGTGTATAATTTCAAAATCAATCAACTCCGTTTTCAACTCTATCAGATTTATAAAAATTTAATCCAATACTATTATTTGTGCCTCCAAAAACAGCAGTATTACCGTTAGCTAATTTTATTCCAAATAAACTAGTATAATCAGATTCTATTAACGGAGCTGCTAGAGCAATAGTATAATGATCTCTTCCATTTATAAGAGTACTAGTATTGCCAGTTAAAGTAATTGCTTTATCATCTGTTGAAAATGTTTTCTTACCCGAAATTGTTTGCTCTGTAGCTAGGGTTACATAAGTATTGTTATGATTATGATCTGATCTAGATGCAGTAGATGCTGTATCATTTCCAGTTACTGTGTTAGCTAGAGCAATAGATGCAGAAATTTCTACATACTGAGTTCCTCCTCATCGATAGGTTTTATTAGTATCTTTCGCAACATATATTTTTCCCGATTCTCCTGTAGGTGGAAAATCGCTAAACGAATCATATTCTAATACATCATCGACAAAAGATGGTAGCTGGCTAGAAGGAACTAAACCACTACTATCTAATGATGCTACTCCATTAGCTACTCCAATTTTATTATTTGGAATAAAATCTAAATTTAAATCGTTTTCTAATTGTGATAAGCTTGTTAAATTTTCTGTATCATATACAATTGCGTTACTAGCACTATATGGACGTGATACTTCTAATCCTGCATCTGCAACATTGATTACAGTTCCGTTTATATTATCAGTATTTTGACCTACATGTACCTTAGAATCAACAATATTTAATAAATTTTTTTCTCCATTTATTGTCGAAATGGTTATTATATTGTTTATATCTTTTACAAAATTAAGAGTTCCTGTCATAGTTCCGCCAGCTAGCGGTAAATAATCCGCTAGCTGTGAAACTGTGGCATGTCCTGCAGAATTAATCAGTTCTTCTACTAAGTTTTGATCTACACTACATTTATATTCTTTACCTCTAGTACAAATAGTTGGACCTTCGTCAATAAATGAAATACAACTTTCGAATTCTTCTAAAGTTCCGTCTGTTTCATTACGACTCTTTTCAGCATCATAAGAGGCTTTAGTTGTAAAATGTAAAAAACTTATATCTAATGCCATTTATTTATATTTTAATTTTATACAAAATCAACTCACTGAAACATTGAAGTTACATATTCTTTCACATCATTAGCTTCAACTAATCCGTTTTGTTCAGAACTAGCTGTAGTTATACTTTGTATAGTAATTGATCCAGTTAGATTTTGAGTTGTTCCACTTTTACTATTAGCAGTTAATGTTAAATAATTAGAACCACTTGCAGTAACACTTTGTAAAGCAGTATCTGCTTTGTTTCCTTGTGCTGTAGTAGCTACTCCAATAACATCAGCACGTAGTTCTTTTTCTGCAATCGTTAAATTAACTGCTGGAGACGTTGCAGCTTGTCCATTACGTAATGTAATTACTCCTACTGCTCCACCAATAGACTGGACACCTGTACTTGCAGCAACATCAATTTTATTTTCTAGTTTAGATATAGCTTTATTAATTGTATCTGTTGCAACAATAGAACTACTCTCAGTTCCTTTTTCATATCCAGTTAGAGCTATATCACTTCCTTTTAAAGTTATATCTTGATTTAGAGATAATCCATTTACCTTTCTTGTAGTTGGAACTTTATTATTAAGTTCAGATTGCAGATTATTAATTTTACTAATTGAAAGATTTGGAATATCTGTCTCAAGTATAGGTAACTTTGTTACTTCAATTAACCCGTTTGTTTGTGTAACAGACCTTACAAATCCACTATCTTTATCTGCTACCGTTAATTCAGCTAATTTAACATCTATTTGATTATCAACTTCTGATACTGTAGTTGCTGCTTCAGCAGTTGTTTTAACTGCTGCTAATTGTTGAGATACTGTTGATTCTGAACTAAATCCACTTCCAAGTTTAGTATCAATATCTGTAACAGATTGCTTAGTAGCAATTGTAGAGGTGTCAACTGAAATTACGTTTTTACTAATGGTAATGCCTAAGCCAGCAGTATAAGCATCTACCAATGATGCAAGATCTACTTCAATATTTTCTATACCTGCATCAGTATTAAATGCAATTGTAAGAACTTTAGTTTCAGGATCAAATGATACATTTTGTACCATTCCATCTTTAACAAACTGGGTAGCATCTATACTTGCAATTTCTACACTATCTTGCCCAGATAATATAATCTTTTTTGTTTCAGTACTATAAGATAAAGATAATTCTGAACTTAATGTACCACCACTTAACTTTAATATTTTATCTTCAGAAGCTACACCAGTTACAGTTACTGTGGGGACTGTAATATTAACGTCTTTATTACTTCCAGGAGATACAGGTTCTCCATTAACCTTAATAGTTTCAATAACGTTTACTTGTGCACCAGCCGCAATACCACTGAGTTTTGTTTTCTCAGTAGTAGTATAATCTTCTGTAGATAATTGTTTACCAACAACTTTATCTACTTTTTTATTTAACTCTGTATTAACGTAAGATGTATCTGCTTTTTGACTAAGAGCAGAGGCAACTTCTGTTGCAGAAGCTACATCTGATAAATCTAAATCAATAACTGTACCGTTAGCGTTAGTAATAGTTAGATGTTTTGTTTCTTCATCTCAATGAGCATCTCTAACTCCACCAAAAACATCAGTTGCGGTTTCACTTTTTGCTATTTTAATTAATCCAGTCGAAGTTTCAAAATAAATACGTCCAGGTATTAAATTTAGTGAAGGTACCGTTGTTAACTTAGAAAAACTTAAATTAGTTGCATTTGCCATTTTAATAAAAGATTACTTATGAAATTTCATTTCAAAATATATCTAACTTTCCATCCGTTCCTACTTGAATTGCAGAATTAGCAGAAACAATTTTTGCTACATTCACTACTAAACTTCTAGAAGTACCAGAACCACTTATAGTTAATGTTTCATCAGGACTAGTTAGAGATGTAATACCTCCTGATACTGCTGTTTGAATACTATTACTAAGAGCTTGCATTCCAGCTACAATTGTTTGATCTGCTCCAACATCAACTCCACCAGTAATAGCAGTACCAATCTTAATTGTTGAACCTTTTAAACCTGTTAAATCAAGTTTTAAACCATCTGCTGATTTAGATAATGCTTGATCTGTAGCAGGATCAAGTTTAAGATCAATTACATTTTCTCCTGAAATTGTAATAGCCTCACCCTCAGTAAGCGAATCTTGTTTATCTCCAACAGAAATTTGTAAAGATTCAATATTAGACTTATTAGTTCTAATTTGATTAAGATCTGTATCAGAAATTAAACCAGAACCTTCTACTTTATCAACTTTATTATTAAGTTGATTAGTAACTGTAGTAATCTGTTCTTGTAAATCGGTATCAGTAGCTTCAAGTTCTGTTTTAACTTTAGAAATAGCACCATCAACTTGAGATTTTGTATAATAACCTGAAAGATCAATAGTTCCACCTAGCGGATCCCATTGAGTTCCATCCCAAGCATAATTAGTTCCAGCAGGAGTAGTTTCATGAGCTGCAACTACATTCCATACATCTCCTTTTTTATTTCCTTCAGAAGGAAGTTCTTCATAAGTATCTTTTGTACCTTTATAATCTAAAGCTGAAGCGACAGAAGATCTTAACTCATCTACAAGCGTTTTTAAAGCTTTACCTTGAGCAGCAGATAAAGCAGCATCTGTTCTATCGCTTTCAAGAGAATTGATAATTTCTACAACAGTTCCAGTTGCAAGAGTTTCCCAAACTCTATTAGAACCATCTTCATCAAAACTCTTTAATATATATGCGGTTTTATTTTCTTTTACATAAACAATAAGACCTTCTACTAACTGAATCGTAGGCATTGCGTCACGATCAGCAATAGATGCTTGGATTGTTCTATTGTCGAGTGGTAGATTCGCACCTAAATCAAACCCAGAACCTACCGAAATGCCTTTACCAAAATATTCTGCCATGATTAGTTAAAGTTTACATAGTAAGTACTAGGTTGAGTCATTTTACCCGATAAATATACGGTATAGTTAACCGATTGTCCATCTAAACAAGTAACCTGAACGGTACTAGTAGTATAAGTTCCAGTTACATCAAAGTTGTTACTATCTTTAATATTTGATACGTTCCATCCTGTTGGAGCAGCAAAACAAATATATTGTTCAGTAATTGGTCCAGAAACTTTAACAGTTTTCTTTGCAGATACAGTTTTAGTCATTCCTTTAATTACTTCTTGAGTAATATTATTTGTTGAAACTAATCCTGAGTAAGCTGGGCGATAACCTGTTACGGTTACTTTACTAGAATCTACAGATCCCGCAGGAAGTGGTGTTTGATAATTATTTCCTTTTGAATCTTTTGGTTGAGGACCTTGTGCATACACCGCACGATAATAATAATCCATTGCTCCAGCCACTACTGTTTCTGGAAGATCCTCTATTTTACTTGAACCATATAAAATTTTAGAAGCTTCAGTGTCTTGTGCACCAGCTCTATTATTTTGTTTTGTACCTGCTAAATTAATTGCGCCAGCATTAAAACTAACGTTAAAATTAGCAGTAGTTGGAGCAACTGCTCCAATTTCTTGAATATTAGAATAGCTTTTTAAAGAAATACTAGCACTAGGGTTAGTGAATGTAGGATTAACCGTAGGGAAAATGAGTGTATCAAAAATTTCATTATAACTTTTACCAGTTAATTGAGCTACTGTTGTACCAGCAGCAATTCCTCCTAGTTTTTCTACAGTAGATACTGTTGAGGACAAACTAGACGAATAATTTCCACTTAAACTATCTAATTTGACTTTATCTTCTTTAGACATCAAACCGTCTAATACTTCTGACGCTTTCGCTAAAGCTACATCAGTAGTATCTCCACTAGTATAATGTATAGTTAAACAATTATTTGTAGAATTTAATGTAACATCTTGTACCTTACCTCCCCCATATGAATGATTATTCATAAATATTTCATAGGTATCGGTACAAAAGTATATTCCATTGCCGTGTTGACTAACGTCGTACGAACTTTTTGGACCTCTATAAAATAATACTGGAACTGCCATTTAATTATTGTTTTAATTAATATCGATTCATGTAAGTGTGCCTGCATCAATAATTTTTTGTTCTAAAACCTCAACTTGCTGATCTATTTCGGTTTTAGTATAATAATTAGTTAAATCTGCTACGGTTTTGCCTGATCCTCATAGTTCTCATCTATGTGTACCTTGCCCGTTATCTATTCAAACATATTCATCAAACAAATCATTTCCACTTGAAAGACGATTAGGAACTAAATATATAACATTAGTTTCTCCAGATTCAGGTAAAGATTGAACTATTTTAAAACTAACATTATTCCATGTAGCAATTTGTCCTAAAGTTTCAATAAATTGTTCTTCTGTCAAAGTTCCTCCACCTTGAACATATTGTTCATAAGCTGAATAACCTCTCGGCCCTCTATATTGTTCATCATCTGCATTCGTTGGATCATATCAGATCATATTCTGACAATCATCATAGGCAGGATTTTCAGGATACATTTCCTTATATTCACAAGGTGATTCTGGTCCAACATGAATGTTTTGATCTCCAGGAGCTCCTTGAGGAATATAAAAATCAAATACTGCATTAGTAGGGTCAGAACTAATATTTTTTACATTAGCAGGTTCAGTATATTCTACTGTAGTAGTTTTATTAACAGTAACAGTAGCATTATCTCCCTTTTCTCCATATACTCTACCCGCGTCTTGTATTTCGTTATTAGTTAGAGTAACTATTAAATGAGCATTTTCATTAATTAGTAAAGTTTTAATTCCAACTCCTCTAATTTCTTCAAGACTACAAATATTCGTTCATCCTCCCTCAGAACCATAATATTTCCATTGTATGTGTCCATCTGCTCTTCGTAATAATACTTCTCTGCCATCTTTGCCATCATTTCCTTGAGGACCTCTTACATTTCCTAAATCTCTAGCTTGGTTTTCAGAAGATAATCGAACTCATAAATGAAAACGTTCATCAATAAAAACATCTTCTATTGTATCTCCTTTAGGACCAATTAGTTCACTTAATGGAACTAATGAATACCAATCGTCTAAATTTTCATATTTTCATTGAAGTTCTATTCCATTGTTTCTAATTATTACAGGAACTCCATTTTTTCCAGTAATGTCTGACAATGGAAGTAGATTGTATCAATAAACAGAGTCATAAGAAAACTGTATATAATTACTAGCAACTCTTAAATTTACATTATCTCCTTTCTCTCCTTTAGGACCAGGATCTCCTTTAGGACCAGGATCTCCTTTTTGTCCAGGATCTCCTTTTTGTCCAGGATCTCCTTTAGGTCCTATTAGATTTACGTAGATTCACGTTTCCTCATTTTCTCTTTTAACTCCTAAATTTGTCCCATCCCATTTAAATTGCAATCCAATTCCGTCTTCTCCGTCTTCTCCTTTTTGCCCTGGATCTCCTTTATCTCCTTTGATTAGAGCAGGATTTGGATTAGGTAAGTTTCCGTTATTCTCTCAACTTAACATTCCTGAACTAGGATCAAAGTGAGGAATAAAAACAGCACCTTTTTCGCCTTGTGCTCCAGGTTGACCTTGCATTACTAGAGTTCAATATTTATTATTTACTTTACTAACTAATGGTTCAGAGTCAATATTAACATCATTAGATCAATGTGTTTTTTTACAAGCAAAAAGAGCATTATCGTGAGAAACAAAATCGACAGTATATTCATCATTAAAGTAATGACTGTTTGGATTTCACTCCTCATATCTAAACGATAATCCACGATAGAAATCAATAGTATTATTGTAAGCAAATGTTTGACGTGAAATATTATTTTCGATATTAGAAGCATTTAAATTTCCTGAACTAATTATTCTCTTCATAATATTGAATTATTTTAAAATAATCGTTTCTAGATATATCTCCGTTTTCTATATAATCTATTGTGTTCATAAGATCATCTAGAAATTTTAAAGTTTGTTTATCATATGTATATCCGAATTTTAATTTTTCTAATTCTGATAGATACACATTTAAAAAGATATTATATAGTTGCTCCACAATCACATTTATTATAATTTGTCTCTTCTAATATATCTTTACATATATAATTACACGAAGTCAAATCTTCAATTATACGTTGTGCTTCTAAATAACTTCCTTGTTCAATTAAATAACTTAAGATACATACAGAATCAAATAGAAAATTTCGCATATTTCTTATAGATTCATCAGATGAGCAATTATCATATGTACACTTACTATTAAGATTATCATAAATCATCTTCTTTTGTAACGAAATTAAACATTTATTTAAATAACAAATAGATACAATTTGTTTATTCGTTCAATATTCAATTTCATCAGTTATTAAACTAGATAATTCAGAATAATCTTCAACTTTCTTTGCAGATTCTACGGTTAACGTTTCATTTTGCCCGTCAGTTGTTCCTATATAAATATCTCAAGTGTTTCCGTTACTATAATAAAACAATTTCCCATTCGCATTATATGTATCCGCATCTGAAGATTTAAGATGTTCTAATTTTTCAATACAATATTTGTTATATATATATAAACCATCTTTAGGTAACTTATACAGATAAGGAGTTCGAATATCATTTGTTTCTAAATCTAAACATCTTATAGAATCTTCGAGAACAGTTAAATCATCTGTACTATAGGAATTATTTTCTAGGAAATCAATAAATACATGCTGTTTTCAATCACTATTTTCTTCTTGCCATTTTTCATAACTATGCTCAAAATTAGACGTTCCTGTAATATCTGTTACCTGTAAATAACATCCAGACGTCATAGTTATTTCTACTTCAATTGGACGTGATGCACTCATCTGTTTAAATATTTGTTTTTATTTTATTGTTATATGGATTTGAGTCATATAGCTGCATTTGTTCAACTTGGATTTGTTTTTCCTTTGTATCAATTACTCTATCATTATAATCCTTATTATCTCGAATTTTTTGCTCTTCTAAAGAAATACGTTTACGCTCTAGATCAAGTTTTTCTTTACTATTTTTATCAATCTGATTTAATAGTTTTTTGTTTTCTGAACTAAGTTGTTCTAGCTGTCTTTGATTTTCTTGAATTTGAGCTTCATATTGTTGTATACGTTGTTGTAATTGCATTAATTGATCGTTTTCAAGCTTTTTAGATTTCATTGAACGTGTTATATAACGTTCTAAGTCATTCATATTTTTAGCTTTGAAGATATTAACTACTAACTCAGAATCAGCCAATCCTGCTTTAATTAATTTAGGACTAACAGATTTTAAAGCCTCCATATCTCTATATGTTCGAGTACTATCTTCGATATGAATATCAAAATCAGTTATAGTATAGTGTTCAGGCAATGCAGTAAACAATTTAGCATATTTATCTCCTAAAATTATTGTACCTCTTAATCCCTTTTTAAATACTATTTTAGCTAGATTTAACATATCATAGTTAACTTCTTTATACATTAAATCCATTGCGTCAAAGTACTGTTTAGTTAATAGAGTAGATTGTTTAATTCCAACTTGTACGTTTGAAACAGCGTCTCGTTGCTCTATTTGACCTAGTTTTTCTTGGAATACTCCTGTAATAGATGATGCTTGTTGTTCAACAGATTGAATTGCAAGTTGTATTGCTTGTATTGCTTGAACTTTTACTGTATCATCAAATCCGTTAAAAATAGTATTTAATGATTGCCCTTCTTGAGAACTATCTAAAATAGCTACTCCATTCTTTTTTCAAGCTAATCACTTTTGAATTCTTTCAGGCATTTCAACTCCTAATGCTTCAGGAACGTTAGCTAAGTCTAACCATTCACCAACAGTTCCACTAGAAGCAATCAAGTTGTCTCTATAGAACAATAGCATATCGTATCTGTCTTGCAAGTCAGAAGTAGCTAAAATAAGAGAGAACGGCTGTCCGTTTTTATCTAAAAAGAATGTTCCGTTAACTGATAATGTACATTTACTTGGATAATCAGAAGAGCGCACTACATATTTAGATTCACCTCTAGTAATATAAATATCATTTCCAATTTTTACACCTTCGTGTCTAGTTAAATACCCTGTTTTTTTATTAACTTCAAGTCATTCAACTTCATAAACTGGAATTGTATTAAGCAATCTATGTCCATTTATTGTTTCATCAAATGGCAACATTGGAGTTACTTCTAATCCTCCTAATATACCTGTACTTGTTCCTTCTAAGATAGTTCCTGTATCAGTTCTAATTTCTGTATTAGCTGCTGGAACTCTTACAAATACACTGTTAAAATATGCTTGATTCTTATGAAAATCATTATCTAAAGATTCTAGAGCTTCTGAAGTTAATTCATCGTGATATCGATTAATTATTTCCTCTTTAGTCATGTACTTACGAATAACTGCTCGATAAGAATCTTTTAAATAATAAGAATTAGTATTACGTTCAATAAAGGTATTTAGAGGATTTAATATTTCTAATGATACATTTTCTCCATTTTCAGTTGGAATCACTCGATAATAACATGTTCCTGTAATTAAGAGATCTAAAAATAACTCTCGCATCTTATTTTTTAAATCTATGTTGCGAGATTGACGTAAATATATTAGTATATTTTGTGCTGCAATTTCATATTCAGAAGTGAAAGATTCTTCTGTATCTGCGATTAATTTATCTAATTCTGCCTGAATAAATGGATCATTATTTGCAAGTTCTCTGTTATCTAATAGTATCGGAATAATAGAATTTTGTAAATATGATTTTAAATACTTATAGACAGTTTCGTTAATTTTTAATTGCTTTTCTCGCATAATATTAGAAATAGTTTTAGAATCTTTACAAGATATTTTTAAATCAGGTTCTAATCCTAAATACTCTCCAATTAATACATCGATATGTTTTTTAATTAAAGGAGTAAAATTAATAGAGGTAGGAGTACCTATTCCAAAATTATCTTCTAAATGTCTAAACTGTTCTGCATCTCTAGTACAATGATAATAGTTATATGCTTTTCTAAGCTTAACTTTATCGTAGACCAGTTCAGCAATTGTCTTTTTAATTTTTTCAATATCTGTATTATTCATTATAATATATCGTTATTACAATAATCGTCTGTATCGATACATTGTGACTCATATCATTCATGTTTAATTGCTCGGAAATGATGTGCTCGTTCTATTTGGCGTTTACGTAAGTCCTTAGCAATAAACTTTAGAAATGATTCTTTATCTCCTTGATAATTAATAACCATAGGAGACATTTCTTGGTTTAGATATAAGTTTAATGTAAAATCATCTTCACTTTCGATTACTTTTAAGTGTCCAATATACTTACAACATGTAACTTTTTCAATAATATCTAAAACCTCTTTTTCTAATTGTGTCATGTTGTTGGAATTATACCATATCGTTTATATCCTCTGTCGTCAATATATCATCCAATATCTTTTCAAGTTTTAGTAACTTCGTTTTTAACTTTAGGATTAATTCCAGTTAATTCTTCATCCGCCATTTCACACATCCCAAGAGCAGCTACAATATCAAATTTTCTTTTATTTTCGTATGAATAGTTTAGTAACTGTTCAAGCATTTCATCAGAATCAATTCCATAACAGTAATCATTTACAAAGTTATTGATCAATTCTAATCCGTGTTTAATAATAGTTTCTGTTGCAGGTACTCCTATCATGGCCGAATTTCCTTTTTTTATATCTCCTAAACTAGATTTTGGACGTCGCATAAATAGAGAATCTTTCTTTTTTTCTCTAAAGTAAGTTAATATACTGATTTTTGTATGTTCAAGTAACGCCTTACAATTGTACCATACTAAAATCTTCATTGCGTTTTCATAAGCTTCTCGTATGTCTCTTGGGCGATCTTTATAAATACAAACATATTTAGGTTCATTTAAACCAAATATTCTTCTTTTTACAACAATACAAAAATCTGATACATCGTATTGTGTTGCAGAATCCCCAGTACCCTGATCGATAGAGTCTATTCCTGCAACATATAAATTATTATATATATTGCTTTCGCTATCTCGTTTTGGTTCTTCGTAAACTAATATTTTACTATTAGGACTAGATACTGCTTTAACTTTATTTCGAGAATTATCGTTATCTTCTCTATCTCATAATAACGCTATATGTTGAGGAGAAGTTCCCATTTTATGTACTCGAATCTGAGTAATTCTATCTGCAATTAATACGGAATCAAATATATTTTCACCTTGTCGTAATAATGCTTCTTTAGGAGTAAAACAATATTCTGAACAATACTCTAATAACCGTTCTCCTGATTTTAATTTGCGTTGTTCTTCATAAAAAGCTTTAGCTCGTTTAGTATCGGTTACTCCTCGATTATCAACATACCCAGGACGCATCATAAATTCATATGCTGGAATAAAGAACCCAGTATACTGTGCAGTACCATCATCTGAATAGAAGTTTTTATATGGAAGTACTCCTGCGCTTAATGGATCTTCAAACATTTTAGCTAAACCAGCTAGAGCAGGCCCCATATCGCCTCCCGTCCCTCATGCGATCTTAATCCCGACTCTAGCTCCTCCTAGTTCAACTAGAGCAGTACCTTGCGTTCACGATGTTGAAAGTATTGGATTAGATCCAGCCTCTTCAAATAAGAGTCTATCTACACGTTCACCTCTAATTTTTCTTGGATGATCTGCTGTTATTCCTTCTATATCAGCCATTCGCCCAAATTCTATGCCTTCACTATCAACAAGAGATGCACGTTTGTGTTTTATATTATCGATTTTCTGACGAAGTCGTTTCATACCTCCGTCAGTATTTTGATTTAATCAGTTTAATTGTACTCAGCATTTACCTAATACGGTATCAACATAGCTCTCAGTATATGCTGTATAAATAGTAGTAAAACCTTTAGTAGTAATAAAAGGACGAACACCCAAACAAGCTCCAATTTCTGAAAAACCTCAATTTTTGTTATCTCTAAGGCTTTTTATCCCTAGACTCTTATAATTTCTTATAAGTTCAGCATATATTTTCATCCTTAACTAAATATTAGGATGTTTCGCTCTCGTGGAAAGTTTATCTCTGTGATTCCTTTCTATGCGTTACGATGGTCAGTGATTAATTGACTTATCTCGCTGTTAACATAGTGATTTTAATCACCTTAGTCTTCTGCGATATAGCGAAATTTATTACTTTTATATTACTATAAAAGAGGGCAGGTATTAGTTTACCCCACGAGATTTTAATGCAACACAATCTTTATAAAGATATTCGCACATTTCTAGATAGTGAAAATATTCATATTGTTTTGCAAAAAAAGTTGGAAATGCTTCGGTACGTCCCGCACCAGCTTTTTTCTCTCCATCAACAGTTTTCATTCGATAGAAATTCAAAAAGAAATAATGATCTCCAGTTATCCTATATTTTCCAACAGTATAACCATCTACACAACGTTTATACTGTTCTGTTCAATAATCACGATAAGGTTTGCTATTTTTAGGATATTCTGTATAATGTCCTCTTTCCATAAACAATCTACCTGCCTCAGTAAATGGAGTTGGATCAAAATCTAAACCTTGAGTTTCATTTATAGGTCTATAACCAGTTAATTCATAAGATAATTCTGGATCAAAATATAATATTTCTTCATCAAGAGGAACATCTCACGCACCATTGCGTTTTCTATGTCCTTCCTTAGGAAACTCATAATATGGACTTTCCTCTTCGTCTTCTGTTTTTGATACAGTTACATCTTGAAATAATTTCTTTTTTAATTCTTCTTCATACCTGTCTGCAAATGTAGGTAAAGTTGCAGGAGGATTTTTTCTTGGTCTACCTCGTTTTCGTTTTACTTCTTGTTCCATTATTTATATTTTTATCTTTGGAGTTGATCCATATCTCCAAAACCTGGCTCGTTATCTGCTCTTAATTTGGATTGTGCTTTTAAACCTTTCTTATATGTAAGTTCGAGTTCCTTTAAATAAGCATCCATTTTTCCAATTTGAGTTAAACTTTCCATAATTTTTTTAGGATCGTTAATATATTTACCTCCATTTAATTCATCTCTTTCGTTAAAATCGATTGAATCTAAAAATACTCTCATCTTTTCTAGAGTTCTAAATGCAGTTTTAATCAAACTTAGAATTCTTGATGAATCTTTAAGTTCTATATATTTTCTACAAGCAGCTCTAAAAGTTTCATCATTAAACTCTTTTTCAGTAAGTCCGCTATCTTCCATAGCTGCTTGATGTTTCTCTTGTTCTAAGTATTCAAAATATGGAGATTTATAGTCTAAAGCTAAATAAATATATGCAAATTCTCTATAAGCACGTAAACGTTTAATACCTTTAGGATCTTCTTTACATTTATTTCTGTCTTCGTTTCATAGAGCTGCAAATTCTTTAATTAGCAAAATAGAATATTCATTAATCTCTAATCTCTGTAAATCATTATTAAATATAAATAAATCCATATTATTCCTTATAAAGCAAAAAGATATCTCTTATACCTTTCCGCCTTTTTTGTAAACTCCATATTGTTTCCATCTTTGTTGGAATCAATTAAAATCTGGCATACCTTTACTAAATGTTTGTATATCTGGCGCTCCACTTCCTCCATTTGAGATGACTCTTGTAAACGTTGTATCAGTTGGAGTTATTACTCTCTCTGTATAACCTTGACCTGGAGCATATATACGGTCAATAACTTTACCTGATGGGGAAGCAACACGTTGTATTGTTCTTTGGCCCCCTCCGTCAATGTTTGGTAAAACTGTTGTTTTAGCAGAGTTGAATGCAAAAGTTCAAGGAGTTAAATAACCTTTTTGGTAAGTTTCAACTTTAGATTTCGACTTAGATTTAGTTTTTGTGCCATTTTCAGCTTTTACGATTTTCTTAGTATCACATCCGCAGGCACATTTTTCAACAACTCCTCCATTTTCGAATACTTTGTGCATTTCACATCCACAGGAACATTTCTTAGTTTTTAGTTTGCCACCTTTTTTATGCAAAGAAACAATGTAATCTAATTTACTTGTAGGAAGAATTCCTCCATTAGCAAATTTAGAAGGGTCTTTATCTTGTTCTTCTAAGAACGTATTCATTAGAGTCTGAATAGTTTGTTTACCTTCGTCTGTTTCATATAATCGATTTAAATCTTCTGCAACTTCTTCTAAAGATTTGCCTTTAAATTCTTCAAATTTTGTTGGAAGTCATTCTAAAAATTTTTGTATTTTCTTTTCGTCCATTTTATTTAACAAATAGTCGTGTTATATTTATAATATGGTTCTATAGGAATATTTTTAATATAAGGAACATATGTATTAGAATTGTCAAGAAAGTCTTTAATTTTCTCAAATTCATCTACACTACATTCTATATATTTAATATAAAGATTATTCAGATAAATCTTCATTTTCATAAAACTTTAAATCTTTAGTAGAAAAGATTGCTTCCTGTAAAGTAGCATTATTATCATATCATCTACATCTAATTCCTTTAAATAAGGATTCAAGATTCGCTCCTTTCTTTATCGTTTGCATTACTCTTCCTACTACATACATAGCTGGACGATTTGGAATAGGATGTCTTAGTATTACCAAATCTCCAGGATTAAAAAATATTTTATCTTCTAGCATCATTAATTTTTATTTACAATTCTACATATAATATTTTGTTCCGTAATAGCATAATATCCTCGATTATCAAAAGGTATTGGAGCAGGAATATTTCTACAATATACATCCTCTCCAACTTTTACATTTTTACATTCAGGTCCAATAGCAATTACTTCTGCACAAATAATTTCCTGATGAGATTCTTCCATTTCTCCAGATTCGTGACTAAAATACATTTCATGTCCATCTAAACCATAGATAATCCCTGAAGCACTAGTCTTAATACTACGATAAGGATTTCTATCATAAAGTTTAATGATTACATTACTATTACAAGCTACAATTTCTTTGTTAGCTGCAGATTTGATTCCTTCATTTTGTTTACATAAATTATCTGCCATTTCAAGTTGAGCTTGTTCTTGTAATTTTTTCATCACTTCTTTATCTGTTGTAGTTAAATCTTCTGATTGATCGAGTCCTGGCATATAATGTATGCCTGTTAATTCCATTTTTCTATTTCCTAAATCCATTTTATCACTTATTTTTTAAACATTTTTCCCCTCTTACTCGGACTTTAGCATCTAATATACATCCACATAAATCACAACTATCTTGACCTAAAAATTTTACATTATGCTGACAGTGCTTACAAATATTTAATCGATAATTTGCTAAATCCTGTTCTTTTAAAAAGATTTTATTGTATCAACCTATTAATATATGTTTTATATTAATCTGCATATTTTCATTTATAATTATTTGTTGACTTACGTTGTCCACTGCATACTCGTTGTATAGATTGTCATTTAGATTCTGTTGCGTCTGCTGCTTCTTTTATAGAATTATAAGTAGTTATATATTCATCATTCATAGTGTATTGTGATACTTTTCGTTTGCCTTTATAATTACTCTTTTTTAATGTAACTGGATCATTAAAATTCCTTCAAATAAATCCATATGCAGATTCACGTTTATGTTGACAACAAGCCCCAATTCCTGAATCATCTTTAAAATTATTCTTTTGTGCTGCATCTTTAATAGAACTATACGTTGCTATTAAGTTTCCTTTAAAATCATATTGACAAATTGGAACAGAATGTATAGAATCTAGATTAAGATCTAATAAATCGCCCTCAAATCTTCATATAAAACCTTTACCGAACCTGATTTAGTAATACAACACTTAGATATAGCAGTAGAATCTAATAGTCCTACACTAGCAGCAGCTTCTAATTGTGAGTTGTATTTAGCAATACAATTTCCTTTTAAATCGTATTGTATTACAGGCTTTGCGCTATTATTAGTTTCAATAGCTATTCTTTCTCCTCCTGCTACCATGTTCATACATAAAGGATCACTAATATATAAATTTCCTATTAGTTCCTTTTCTCTTAAAGAATTAATGTCTTCTGAAGGATTAATTTCAATTATTTCTTTTAAATACGTTTCTCCTAAAATTTTACCGTATTTTTTATAATATGCTTTACAAAAATTCCCAGATCCTGCATATTTATCAGTATCTAAAGTGCCATAATGTATATGTTTACCAATATAATATCTACCTGTAGGAAATCCGCATAAAAAAATGAATTTTATAAATATAATATGTTATCATTTTCTTATAATACATTTTGCATTTGGTAGACGGACTTTTTTACTTAAATTACAACCGCATCCTTTAACGTATCCTTCTTTTCCGTAATTTACCACATCTTTTCCATCTTTACTAATATATAAAGAACTATTACAAATAGGACCTACTGGAGTCTTTTTATATAATGGACACTTCATACATATCCTTAAACGTTTATTACTTAAATTCTCATTAGCTCCAAATAATTCTTTAATACGTCCATCTAATATATCTATAAATCCCATAATATTTTATTTAAAAAAGATACTCCAATTATATTTATAACCTTTTAACTTGCAATTGTAACGATTACTAATATACGATTGGAGTATCTTTTGATAATTCTTCTTTTATAAGTAGTTGTTTTTTGTAGTGTTTAAGAAGTACTTCTACTTCTTTTTTCATATATTCTACTTCAATTTCTTCAACTTTATTTGAATGATCAATATGAATTAACTTTAACATTTTAATATTTAAATCTGGATTAATTTGTTGAAGCAAATAAGCATACATTGATAATTGAAGTGTATAGTGCATTAAATTACAATCCTGAATTGTATTTAAAGGATATTTTAGACATTCATATCGTTTTGTTGATTTATTATAATAAGATTTGCGATCGATTTTTTTATTAGTTTTAAAATCTATAATTATTATATCGTTCCCATCTTTAATTAATAAATCAATTTGTCCTGCAACTCTCAATACGCCATCTCTTGATTTTACACTAATAAGAAATTCTGGATATACTGCTTTTTCTGTATCAAGTCGATAATATCCTTTTTTAACACTAAATTTCCCACCTAATCCGTATCTTTTTAGTTCTTTTTCTGGATTTTGATACATTGCGTTTTCAAACTTAGCATGTATTTTAGTGCCACGTTCACAGGATTTATTTTTTTCATCTTCGTAACTTTGTAAGATTTCTTCTCGTTTAGTATTAAATTGAGATTCATCAATACTAAGTTTATGTAAAATAGATGGATCAAATTTTTTAGTTGCAAGTAACACTTTCTTTAAAGCTGCAAACGTTACATCGTCTGTTAATGATTCTAATGCTTTATATGCTGATCAAAAAGTAGAATCAAATATATTAGTATAATTATGAATTAATGTCGTAACAGATATATAATAGGATCCATCTGTTTTATCTATATAAACATGTTGCTGATCATTATAAATTACATTGTCATTTTCTTTATCAATAGATAAGTCATTATAAAACTTATCTTTTTCTAAAACCATTGTCATAAATTATTAATATTTTAATACATCTCGAATAATATGTCCTTGTCCAATTAAATCATGTACTACATTTGATTCCATGGGAACTTCATTATCACAGCTAAAACATCATAATGCAGCTAATGGAGAATTATCTGTATTACGTATAAGAATTACAATATATCCCTTAATATTTTCATTCAAACATCTAGTATAGGAATTTTTATCAATTATTTCTAAAGATTTTAAAGTTCTTATTACTTGGCCATGTTTTAATAATTCTGCATTTAAATCTGAGTACATAGATGATGGAACATTTTGCATTTCAGTTTTTTTAGCAGTTACTTTCATTTTTATTTCTCTTATTCTTTCATGAGAAATAGACATTCTTAAATACGGCATCCCATTAGTCATTGTGATATTATCATGATAAATCATTAGAGATGCACGATTAAATCCATAGGTAATGTTTAAATTATCTAAAATAGAATTAATAACTCTATCTACTTCGGGAGATTTTTCAATAACATGATTTAATATACTATCATGTCTTTGGTTTATTTCATTTACTACTTCTGTTTTAGAATTTATAACTAAACGTTCGGTATATTCTTTAGTAATTATATTTAATGCAAAGACAATTAACAGTATAAACAATGTTCTTCAAACATCCTTCCAGTTTTTAATTTTATCAACTATAAATAAGAATCAATCTAGAAAAGTATTTCACATTTTATTACTTAGTTTTAAATTTTTTATTTTTACTTTGCAAATTTATTTATTATTTTTGTGAAATACAAAATAAAAATATTTAAACTAATAACTTACTAAATATATTTAATATGAATGATTTTAATTTAGATTTTAAAACTTTACAAAAACAAATACAAAAGTTATCTAACTCAAGCACAATAGATTTACCTAATTTATTTATCGATATGATTGAACATTTAAAGAAGGGTGGGAAAATCTATATAAAGAAGGCTAATCGTGGTAAGTTTACAGCTAGTGCTAAAAGAGCTGGACAAACTGTACAAGAACATGCTAGATCTGTACTTAATGATCCTAATGCAACTCCGCTACAAAAGAAGAGAGCTAATTTTGCTAGAAATGCTGCTAAATGACATCATAATAAATAATTATGACTTCAGAAGATCAAAAAATCTTATTTGAGAAACTTGGAAAACAAATGAATTATACATTAGGTTTACCTAATTTTAAATTAATTAATGATGTTATTTATAAACTTTGTACTAAGTGTAAGAAATATAAACTAATGACATCTAAATTTTTTCCTAGACGCAATAATGTAAAGTGCGGATATGGATCTCATTGTAAAGAATGTGAAAAGGAAAAAGAATCTAAGCGTATAAGAATTCCAAGTTTTAATGAAAATGGAGAACTATATTGTCATGTTTGTAAAACTTATAAAGATGTTTCAGAATTTTATAAAGGAGAGAAATATATTTGCCGACAAGGATATTCTAGAGAATGCAAAGATTGTGAAAAAGAAAGGAAGAAAATTAAAAGAGCTACTCAGGAAATTAACGATCGAGATCGATTTTTATCACGATTGTTATCTGGATGTAAAACTAGAGCTTTAAAAAACAATATTCCTTTCGATTTAACAAAAGAGCAATTAATCGAATTGTTTGAAAAACAAAATGGAAAGTGCGCATTATCTAATTTAGAGATGCAAACTGTTATTAAAGCAGGCAAAAATCCTTTTAATGTTTCTATCGATAGAATTAAACCAGGGAGAGCATATTCTTTATCTAACATTCGTTTAGTATGTAATAGTATAAATACAATGCGTTCTAATCTATCAGATGAAGAATTCCTAAGTTTTTGTAAAGCAGTAGTTGACTATTTATCTATATAATAAAATAATGAAAGATTTCTTTATTAGATTATTCACTGCACAAAGTGGTTTAAGTAGTAAACGAGTTTGTGGAGTTTTAGGATGAGTGGCATGTCTTATTATATGTTTATGATGTACTTTTCATGGGATACAAGCTCCAGTTATTGTAGATACTCTATTTATATGTAGTACTACTCTATTAGGTGCAGATTCTGTAGTAAAAATATTTAATAGAAAGAAAAATGAAAACAATTATCAAAATTCGTAGATGAACTTGAGAATTTCCTCAATCGTTACTAGGAGCAATACTTCTTCCGTTTTATAATAAAACTAGATTAAAAACGTTTACATATAAAGATCAGGAGGTTTATATTTATGATAAATTTCCTGGAGGAATTTCTCTAGGTTATTATGTATTATTAGATTATAATAGATACGATTGGGACAACAATAATATACGAATTAGTTTAAAAAATTCTATTAAACATGAGGCTGGACATGGTATTCAATCTAAATGATTAGGTCCTTTATATTTACCTTTTGTAGGGCTATTAAGTGGATTACATAATTTAAATTGTAGGCGAAAGCGTAAAAAAGGTATTCCTTATGATTATTACAAATTTTTTGTTGAAGCCTGAGCAGATAAATTAGGAGGAGTTAAAAGAAATGAAAGCAAATAAATATTTTGATATAAAAGAACTAGTTCCCAAAGAGGTATATGAAGAATTAGGAGAGGAAAAATCATTAGCTTTACTTGACTCTAGAGCTTTAAAAGCATTAGAAGAAGTTAGAGAAATATTAGGAATTCCTTTAATATGTAATAATTGAGCATCTGGAGGTAGTAGAAATTATTGTGGATACAGACAGCCAGATTGTAAAATCGGAGCTAAAAATTCGCAACATAAAAAAGGTAATGCTTTTGATTTAATTAGCAATAAGATGTCAGCATCTAATATGAGATACGAATTAGAAAAACATAAATTAGAATTAACTATTCCAATTCGTATTGAAAAATGAGATCAAAATGGCAGAGAGACTACTTGATTACATATAGATACAAATAATTATAAAAATAATAATATTTACTTTTTTAAAGCTTAATGTATTATGAACTAATGGCAGATATTATTTTAGGTATTGTGGTAATTACATTGATTTTAGGAATGTTATCTATTATTCCTATGGCGATTCCTGTGGGATTAATAGACGCTTTATTATATGGAATAGATACTTTTACAACAAAAGAAAATGAAGAATTGACTTAGAGCATTAGGTTGAATATTTGTAATATTATTTACATTAATAACAACGTTTATAATACATAGTCCATGTTGTGTATTTATATTCATAGCTGGAGTTATATGTTTAGCAATAGATCATGTCAGACAAGGATAAATACTATATAGACGGATATGGAACAAAACGTCCTAAAGACGTTCCATTTTGAGATTCAGCAAAAGGACAATTAGTTAAGAAAGCTGGTAATGATTTACTAACAACTGGTTCTTTTGCATTAGGATTATTACTTCCATTTGGGAAATTAAAGATATTAAAGACTCTTTCTAGAGTACTAAACGGTGCGGCAATTGCAGATTTTGTAACTAGTGATCGAGTAACTACAGTAGACGATGATATTAAAAATGGAGAATATGGTAAAGCTGCTGTAACTGGACTTGAAGCGTTATTAACTGCTGGAGCAATAGGCAGCGGATTTAGTAAACTTCCAGGAGTTCAGAAAAGAGCGGCAATGTTTGCAAGAGATGGATTAGTAAAAGATAAGATGGTTGTACACAGAGCTATTGCTTTACCTAAAGGAAAGAATAAACCTGATTTACAATATAAACGTACAGGTGAGAACGTTTACGAAATTCCTGAAACTGAAAAAGTATGTAGGAAGTTATGATACAGCAGTTAGCTCAGTTAATCCAAAAGATTTAAAAAGAACAGTAGTAGAACATTATAAATTACCAGCTAAGAAAGTTAGAGTTCTTGAACACGATGTTTATCCAGATGGGCAAGTAGATTTAGTAGCATCTATATCAAATGATATACTACCTACAAGTTATTCATTTATTAATAGAGCACATCCATATAAATTATCTGAAGATGTTTTAAAGAATATACCTATGTACAATTGAGAATCTGTAGCTAATAGAATACGTAATTCATTCGGAATTAGTGGAGGATTAGGTGCAACAGGAACTTACATATATTTAAGAAATGAAAAAGGCAGCCGTTAATTCGACTGCCTTTTGTTGTTTTAGGACTTTACAAAATATTTATCTTTAATTCTTTTAAGGAACCAACCAGTTCCAATTCCAAATACATATGTTACTAACGCAATAATTGTTACATAAAATGGAAGCAATTTGATTGCCGCTAAGATTGCTACTATTACAACCATTATAATAGCAGCTAAAATTCATTTTTCTTTAGTTGTCATATTTTATTTAAATTTTTGTTTAGAATGATCGTAAGCTTCATTATTATTGAATATACGTTCATACTCTTCATTGTAAGCATCTGTTAAATCCTGATACGTAGATTTTCCAAAGATTAATTTCTTTTTAATATCATTTTTAATACTCTTTCATGCAGTTGCAGATATAGTATCTGTTTGAGAACTATATGGAGCTAAATGGTTTACTTTTAACCTACCGTAAGAGCGATCTCCATCTTTGATTCTTTTAGCGTGTTCTCTAAACATTACCATTCCATCATGTAATATATCTGAAAAATTTCTAGATTTATTTCTATACTCATTTATAATTTGAGCATAATTTTTAGGATAAAGGCGTTTTATTGTAGATTCAAGTAATTGAAAAGGACCTTGTGCTGATGATGCATTATTATTAGGAAATATTTCAAAACTTGTTTCTCCGTTAATTAAATGCAATACAGTTGGGTAATTAAATTCTGTATTTTTAACACTATCTGCTAACTCTTTAAGATGATTTTCACTATAGTCTCTACTTTTAGCAAAATTTTCGATATCTTTAGTAGCAGCATATTCGTTATTTTTTTTCTCAATTTCTTTATCTAAATCTGTTTTATATCGAATAATTGGGATGTCTGTGCTAGGTATTTTTCCTGAATACTGGTATTTTGGAACTTTCATTCCAAATTTAGCACTAGCTATCATTTTACTTAAAATATTTTTGTATCTAGGATCAGTAGCATATCCACCTTTAGCTACTTTATCTGCAAATTCATTTACTGTACCTGAAAATGCTCTATATCTATTATTGTTTAATAGATTTACATGATAATTAGCATAATCTTCTAAAGAGTTAAAATCTCTAAAACTGTCATATATATATTGATCTTTTCCATTTATAACTTCTCTTGTACGCCTTTTTGTTCCTTTTCCTTTAATTCCTCCTAAATTAAATTTACCAGATTGTGATTTACCTCAGTTTGATTCTAATCCAGATTGTTGTACCAACGCTTTAGCAAAAGAAGTATCAATACCTTTAGAAGCTAATATCTTTTCATATAAAGGAGTCATAACTTTGATAAATTCCGATTTGTTTTGAAAAACTTTTGGATACTTTGTTTCTTCTTGAGGTATTTCTATAATTACTTTTTCTTGAGGTTCTTTTAATAAAGTTGGAGTATAACCTTCTAATGAGGTAGTCTTTATTTTCTTTTTAGGTAAGATTATTGTTTCCTGTTCGGGAATTATATTGATTTTAGATTCTCTAATAACAGGTTGATATATTAACTGTTGTTTTAATCAATTATTCATAAATTTTAGCTTTTTGCAAAAATAAAATAAATTATTGATTTTACAAAATGTTGAGCGGTATTATATAGTGTATAGTATATGCAATATAATATATGTGATGTATGCGATGGGACACATCATAAAAAGTCCCCCTGGCCTAATAAAATGGAAAATCAAATTAAAATTCACTAAGACCAAAAATTTTTCTCAGTTTGAATTTGAACCTTTCGGCGCTTAGGTGAACCGTCATAACGTTATGATATCACAAACAGAAATTAATGCAGTATTAGAAGTACTGCAAACTATTCATGCATGGTCTGATTCTCGAATCGCTCAGAGTATCGACAAGCCTAGATCTTTCGGAGGTTTATGTCAAGATTGTGGAGTTAAAGTAGCTCCTACATATCTGAAGCGAGTTCTGTTGAAACACGGACTTTTACATTCCGTAAAAGATCGTCTTATATGGAATGCATGTAAGACAGCTCCAAATCATAAATTAGCAGAATTTATGACCAAAGAAGCTCGTGTACTTCAAGCGGAAGCTGCACGTGAATCTCCATCACGCCAAAAACTTATTAAAAATGCTGAAATTGTTGAGAAAGTTATCGATAACGTTCTCGATAAGCATTCCGATAAGGAGTTGGTTGAAGAGTTGCGACGACGTGGTTACACTGTAACTGCAACTATCAGTTTATAGCATATAAGAGAATGTGCTTCGGTACATTCTCTTTAATTGTATATATTACTAAGACTAAATGTATTATGTAATTACAAACTTTAAACCTTTAGCGATTATGAAAACTAGTGAATTGAAAATGGCTACGGCTGTAAATGTTGTTGCTAATGCAACGTCATTTAAAAGTATCGACGACTTGAAAGAAACTGGCAAGTCGTTCGGCGGTATCAACTTCATCGTCGGTGATGTCATTACACTCCCAAGCGAATTTTGCGATGAGTGCTTTCAAAAGAGTACATATAACAACAAGCCTGTTCCGTATATGAAAATCGGGATCAACGGCAAACCGACTTGGGTACCTGTTCGAATCTTTGCCAGACAAATGGCAGAAGAGTGGCGAGAGGTATACAAGAATCATAAGCTCAATTATGAGCTTATGGAAGTAGGCGATGACTGTGAACGAGTTAAACTGTTGATGTCACTTGGTGAAATCAAAGTCGTCGAAACAGTACCTGTCGATACTACTGCTTTTATAGGTGGAAAAGTTGCCTATACTGACAATGGGCAGCCGATACTACGTAAGAGACCGTTTGCGATTTTTGAACGCATCTAAATGTTATAGGAGTGCAGGGATTCGTCCTTGCACTCTTTTTGCTTCTTGCAACTAAGACTTACATAGATAACTAAGACTTACATAGATATGTAGTAACAAATTCGTGGTATATTAACCAAATTTTTAAAAGATTTTTAATATGAAAGCATTTGATGCACAGAATCAACCTGTGTTGCCTCTTCGTGGAGAGCAGACATTCGTTCCCGTAACCGCTGATAAGCTGAAGAACAGTGGTCTGCCGTTTATCGGCGTTTTCGGTCTGTCCGAAAAAGGTGAAGTAGTAGAATTCTACGACTTCGAAACCTATAAAGCAAACATGGACACAATGGTGAAAGTAATCAAGATTCGGAAGAATGCTGATGCTGAAGCATATTACGTAGCCTGTCTGCGAAACAACAAACCATCATGGATCTCTCTCGGTTCTTTGCAGAGGACTTATCGTGAGTCTCCTGAAAGTCAACCGAGACGTGCCTGCGAGCTGTCTGAAAAGCTCAACAACATGGATAACAACTATACGAAACTGGAATATCTCGCAAACAAAGCGATTCGAGTGGCCGACATCATCAGCGGTAAAGTAAACCAGTTTACTCCAGATGGTGTTCGTGTTGCAGATCAGTATCGTGACATCCGAGTTCCTGTCATCGAAATCGCAAATGCGTAATTCAACACTTACTATAAGGGGTAAGTTTAAATGAGCAGTAAACATTCTTGAAACCAACTGTGGTGATTATCTAATACGTAATTATCGCAGTTGGTTTACATATAAAGAAAGGTATTATGTAGTATTACCTATGGATGAAAGTAAACAAGAATGGTGAATTATTGCTGCTTACGACGTATAGCGCTGATGAGAGTCGTTAAACAAAACATCGAAACTCTACTTCGTGTAAGTAGAGTCCGCTAAAGGTGTCAGAGATTCTACTGTTGTGAAATAGAGGAATACTGATTTTTTTTCATTTTATTGTTTTTAAATAGTCTAAAAATTAAAAAGGAAGGCGTAAAAGCTTCCTTTTAATTATTTAATTTAGATATATAATCTTGTATTCTATCATAATCAGTTTGATGTAATATTTCTGATGCAGGAGGAAGATCTTCGGTTAAATTATATTTAATCAGATAAAGATTTGTTCCTTGATCTCCTGTAGTATAACTTGTGAAATATTGTTCATTTAATTGAAATAGAATTTTTTTATCTTTTAATTCTATTACTTTTCTTCGAATTGATCTTTCACTCATATCTAAATCAACTGCAATTTTTCTAATGGATATTTGTACAATCGGATAACCATTACACTTCATTGCACAAGTTAATAAATAAATATAAAGACACTTTAAACCAAGTGTTAAGTCTTTATTCAAAAGTAAACTCTGAGGTATTTTGACTGGTTTTAGATTTGCTGTCATTTATAAGTACTTTAATAGTTTTACGTAATTCATCATTTTCTTTTTCTAATTTTAGTAGTCGTTCATTGTGTTCTTTTAATTGAAGATCATGTTCGGCTACCTTTTCTTTTACAAATAACATATCTTGTTTTATTGCTGTTAAATCAAATATTTTTAACTGCAACGATAAACCTGAATTACAATCCTTTTGAAATTCGTCAGAAATAGTTAACACGCCTTTTTCTTGTAGTGTTTTATGTCTTCGACTAATTGCAGATTCACTTAAATTGATTCTTTCGGATAATTCTTTATTGGTTAAAGATAATTTACCATAACCTGAATTATCATTTTTATACATATATTGTTGAGTTACAATTAAGTAAGCTCGTTCATCCGCTGTTAAGTTATCGTTTTCATATAAGAATTTATAACTAAACATTTCAAAATTTTTGGATTTAGGATTAAACTCATATACGTTTGGTCTACCTTTAGATCTGTGTACTATAATATCTCCTGCATTTTCCAAATGATTCAAACACTTTTGAACTGTTCGGATATCTAATTTAGTTTCATTAGCAAGTAATCTTACAGATGGAAACGCTTGTTTAGTCTTTTGATTCATATGTGCTTTTAAATACGTATATACTAGCACATCTATTGGATCTAAATTTTGTTCAGCCGTCATATTATTTGGCGTTTGACAATGTTGTATAGTTTGTTTTTTATTCATACTATTATTTTTATTTAATGCAAATGTACAGAAAATTTTTGACTTTTCCAAATTTTTCTGTACATTTTTTCAGCGATTGCAAAAATGCATACACTCGATTGCAAAAATGCATACACTCGATTGCAAAAATGCATACAGAACTATACTTAATACCTCCACTCCTGTCGGAGTGGGAACTAGACTTAATGTCCCCACTTCGTGTGGACCTTAACACGCACCCACTTTGTGTTCTGAATGACATTATTATTGTCCATTTTTCAACATAAGTTTAAATCTACATGCTGTTGGACACAAATCCTACAGTTTAACTATTTGATTATCAATAAGATAGTAATTAACGTATTGATTATCAGTTAAGTACATTGTACATATATTATATACAGTGCGTAATAACAAAATTTTGCATAAAAACAAATAAAAATTCACAAAAATAAATTTTCAATCATGTTACCATTAGCTCGAATAGGTGAAACACTTGGTGAAGATATTGCGAATTATTTCATCATTCTTGGTCTTATGTTATTCGCAATGTTTGTTTATGCGCTACTCTCTAAGAAAGATGAGAAATAGCATCAATTAAAGCTTATATTCATTCTTAATTTTAATAAATTTTGTTTTTCGTTCTGTTTGTTTTGTGAGTGAATATGAGCAATTTTTGATGCTAAACAAATTTTTAAACATTTAAAAATACTTACTATGTTACCTTTAAGTGTAATTTCTTTACAAGGTGCTATCCTTATCATGATCGCAATCGTTGCGGTTATCTGGGCTTGGAACTTCTTTGAAGGTGATGCGAAAAAATGAAAGTTGAGGTCGTAGTTTGGTAATGATTGGGTTTTAAGGAGGTTGAAAAATGATTGAGAGTGTATTGATCATCCCTATCCCACTCTCAATCATTTTTCCCAATCTCTCAATTTTCATTTTAAACTCACAAATATTACTCTTTATTTTTTCTTCTTATACCTAACTTTTTCTCTCTTTTCATTGCAATTATTTTATTTCTCACCTAGTTATTAATAATTTAACTTTAAAAATTATGAATCTCGAACTTGATCTCTATCCTATAATTTCCAATAAAATCATTCGTCAGAAAGATTGGAAATCAATCAAAGAACATAAACCTGGTTTCTGGTCTAGAAAAGACATCGAAGGAAATCGTCTTGTTCGCACACAAAGAGGTTATTTCCTCAATAATAAAAACATTTCAGTAACTTCAGCACAATCTTTCATCCTTTCTCATGGTATTCAAGACGTGCCTCAAAACATATTCTAGTACCATGTTAAAATCACTGAAAAACTGTGAAACAGAACAAATCTATCATGTAACAGATCCTTGGGACTTATCCTTTATTCCTGAGAATAGAGATACTGATCAGAAACTTGTTTCACAGATTATGAACGCTATGCGTCAAAATGAATATATTTTTCCTATCTATATTACCGAATCTGGTGCAGTTATAGATGGACAACACCGACTCAAAGCATTCAGAAATCTTGCTGAAGAAGAACCAGGAAAGTATTTTCTCAGAACAATTGTTATAAACTCCAACAAAAGTCCTATAGAACTCGCAATAATTTTTAATGCGTTTCGAAAGAATTGGACTACTAAGGATTATCTGAGATCATATGTTCGACAAAAACTGCCTTCATATATAGTATTAAATGGATTTTTAAAAAAATATCCTTTATTGGATATTAAAGCTGGAATTCAATTGATCAAAGGTTCTCATTCTGTAGAAACATTTCAAAGAGGTGCTTTATCAATCACTATTGAAGAAGAAGAAATGGCTATTGATAAAGCAGAACTTCTCAATCAAGTATATGATATTGTCAAAGACAAACGTGTTTTTAGACGAGATTGTATACTTGGTTTCTATAGAGTATACTCTAAAATCAATTCGACTTCAAAATTTTTGAAAAACCTTCGAAATTTTGTTGCACCTGATAATGAGAGTATGAGACAGTGGATGGCAGCATATCAACACTGCATTTAAAAGCTTACTTCCAGAACTACGTAGTTTAATTAAAGTTGATAAAACACCGCGCGCAATTATATTTGGAGTTGAAGGTTTGAGTCCTTCCGTAGTTCCTAATTTTATCTTATTTATATGTTTGAAGAACTGAAAGACTACATTGCTAGTCATACTAAAGAAGAAATCCAAGAAGATTGGAAAGAAACTCCAGAATTTGAATCTGGAATGACTGTAGAAGAATTTCTACAATACCTAGCAGAACAACTTAAATCTTAATAAGATGACCGCTCAAGAATTACTTAGTAATTATGCTAAAGCAGAAAATGAATTTTTTACTGCAACAGAAACAATAAGGAAGAATAAAGAAATCCTTATAAAAGATTTCGAAGAGAAAAATCCAGGATACTATATAAAAGACGTACACACGTATCCTAAACCAAATATAACTATATACAGTAAAAAGGATAATAAACTAATTAAATCTTGGTATTTTTAAATACTACAGGAAAATATAACTTATAATTACATAAATTAAATATAAATGGTTAAACCGTGTATTGGGATTAGACTCTAATATACTGCAAGAAATGGATCCACAAAGCAGTCAATATAGATGATCTTCTTATATTGTAAAATCAGTGCTGTTTATATTTAACTGAATCGTTTCATTTGATTCGTAAATCAAATCGCATCGTCAGAGCTGCTTGTGTTAATTAAAGTTAAATCTTTAGTGTAAAAAGCTCCAAGTTTATACTCCTGCTACATTTGAATGTAATCTAGATGACAGAGGAAATGTTTGGGGACTTGTAATAAATCTTGAATTAGAGGATTAAACTATGGGAATAATTTTTTGTGTAGTAATTTTACTTGTAATTACAATAAATTTACTAGTGTTTACTATAACATCAAATACAGAAAAAGAATATGTATCGCTCTTTGTAGCTATTCTATTAATTAGTTCTATATGTGCTACTTGGCTCCTAATTTCAGTAGCTCCAAAAAGCGATTCTGTTGCTACTCAAGTTATTAATGATTTTCGTAACAATAAATATGAAATATATAAAACGGAAATCATTAATAGTGATACTACCTATTACTATCGTCTAAAACAAAAAGAATAATGAAACTATTTATTATATGCTTCATTATTTTATTCTCCTCTTGCGGAGTTTATATTCCGCATAAAAGAGTTAATGAACTTTACAATATGATCCCAGGAAAAGCTTTTTATGAAATTACAGATTCTATTCCTACAAAATCAGAACGTAAAGTTGTTAAAGAATATCTAAATCATTATCGTTATTATCAATACTAATATGAGTGAGTTAGGTTGGACAGTATATCTGATTGATATATTTAGTAAAATATCTACTGTTGCATCTGTTATTACAATAGTATCAGGTATTATTGCAGGTGGAGTACTTTTTGCAATATGGATGAACGCAACAGACGATACTCCTACTGATGAAACTATTAAGAAAACTGCAAAAATATCTATTATTACTGCAATTAGTTTTGGATTAATTTATACTATAGTTCCTAATCGAACTACTTGTTATCAAATATTTGCAGTAAATACTGCTGTAGAACTATATCAAAATAGTGAAGCTTTACAGCAACTTCCAGAAAAATCTCTTAACGCATTTAATAGAATTTTAGACTCTATTTGTGAAGAAGAGAAAAATGATTCTAAAGATGAAAGTAGATAAAATACTAAAAATCATAGAATCTATTGGAATAAGTTCAATAGTTCTTGGCGCATTATTTGCTTGTTTATGGCTACCTGGATTCTATTTCTTTATTCTTTTATTTGTAGTAAGTTTAGGTATTTGGTTTATTATAGATATATGGATAGAATAGGAAAAATATTACAATTTTAGTATTTTATACTCTTATCATGTACTAAATTTGGAAGAAACAATGATACGATTTCCATCAAAACTCTTTAAGTATGAGGGAGTTGCAATAATAGTTAGCTTAATTGTATCGATTGTAATTATCTTAATTTTTTCTTTAAAATAGTTGCATATCTAATAATTTATATATATATTTGTCACACTTTATACAAAATGGAAATAACTATTAAAATCGAAAATAATGCAGTTGAAAGTAACTCTACAGAAGATCTTTCAACCAAAATACATCGTAGAATTCAATCGATTGAAAAGCTACTTAAGGCAGCAGAAATAGTTAATGAAGGTTAGACTCCAGATTGGAATAATGAATTTCAATATAAATATTTTATTACAATTGTACGTAGTATGGGTCAAAATATACTGCAAACCGCAGGAACAACTGCATTATCTACTTTTGATAGATTAGTATATTTTAAATCTAGTAATGCTGTAAAACAAGTAGTTGACCCTCTCGGAGAAGAAACTATTATGAACGCTTTAGTTTTTGAATAGCTATGAAATTTAAAGTAACTAAATCTTCGGATTATACATATGAATCTACTATTGAAATTAATACTCTAGAAGAGTTAATTGAATTTCAGAAAACTTGCGGATGTGAAATCATTCTTATAGATGAAAATGAAATTGAAATTTACGATGATTTTCGAGAGTAATTAATAATATGTTGCTCGGATGGTGGAATTAGGCAGACACGAAGGACTTAGAAATAGCTTTTCTATCTAATTTTAATTTTGTAAACTTAATTTTATTTCGTATATTTGTGTTTTAATATCAAAATATAATTTATATGAGTAAAAGAAAGTGAAACGATGAGCAGTTCATTGAAGCTGTAAAATCAAATTTATCTTACGCTGGAGTTCTTAGAGAACTTGGTTTAAAGCCTGCTGGAAGTAATTATGATACAGTAAAACGAAAGATAAAAGAATTAAATTTAGATACATCTCACATGACTGGAAAGGCTTGAAATCAAGGTAAGAGATTTACGCCTGTAAAAGTAGCCAAGTCATTAAAAGAAATTTTAGTAAAAGATTCTACTTGAGTTAGTACTTATCACCTTAAAGAACGACTACTCAAAGAAGGAATAAAAGAACATAAATGTGAATGTTGTGGAAGAACTGAATGATTAGGGAAACCTATTGCTCTTGAATTACATCATATTAATGGGGTTAAAGACGATTTAAGACTTGAGAATTTACAAATTCTCTGTCCTAATTGTCATTCTTTTACTGATAATTATCGTGGAAAAGCTTTGAGCACTCAGAAGGAAACTTTTGATGTGAATGTGGGCTAATTCGGCGAAGGTGTGAGCACGACACAATAACGCCGAGCTAAATAAATAGAAGGAGTTTTCGTTTTTGTTCGTAAATTCTTAATATATCGTCCAACAGAGTGAACACGTTATCACTGACGCGGCAACTTCTATTTTAAATGTGTAGAGACTATATACCCACCTCCTAAACAGAAAGGCATGGAGAAGACATAGTCCAACTAACTGATAATCAATCAGTTAGCAGAAAATCCTTTGAGCCGAAAGGCTCTTGCGGGTTCGAGTCCCGCTCCGAGTACAATTAACTTATGATAGAGTGTGTATTGTAATGGTAACATACCGCATTTGGGATGCGGAGTCGCAGTTCGAATCTGACACACTCTACTATAAATTTTTAAATTATGTATTACTTATTTGTTGCAAAAGATTTACATATTACCGCTTATATTGGAAAGAAAGTTAACAATACTATAGCGAAATGTAATATTAAATTAGTTAGAGAAATTAATTCTTATCGAGTATGCTATACCGATACACTTATTAATTTAAATGTTGTTACAATTTACAAATTAGGTGATAGTGAACTAATTTATAAATTTATCGAGGACGTTAAAGCAATTACAGAAATCGAATTAGAATTGCTAAACAAAATAAATTATTGTATAAATAATGATAAAAGTTTTAAAGTATCAAATTTACGCGAACTTAGAAAATTAGATCAATATATTATCTATTCTACAACAGATTATGCAGGAAAACAATATTGCGTAAATTTGATTGATTTTAATAACAATAATTTTATTAATCTTTGTTATAACTATGACAAAGAATATAAAATATCTAAATCAGATTACATTTTTGATTTTCCAGATGTTTATAAAAATTATAAAGTTATTATTATTGACAATGCTTTTGATTTTATACCTATTGATTTCTTTCGAAAGAAACAATTTACTACAGATTTTATGGAATATTTAGTATCATTAAGTCTTAACGAATTTGATATTAAATATTTTAGTAAATAAATTTTTACTATATGGAAACATTTGAATATATAATAAGAATATACGATCAAAAAAGCTGAACAAAAAACTCAGAGTTTTAATGATTGGTTAAATAATCTTGGAAAGGAAGGGTATAAATTAGTACATTGTGAATATCTAATTTCTGAGAAAGGGAAATTATGTATTTTAAAAAGAAAATAAGACTATAACATAATACTAATCGATCATAAATATAGTGTTATAGTCAGTCCTGATAAGTGCGAAAATCTGCAAATTTTCAATGCGAAACAGGCAGACTGTTGCAGCAGTTGTCAAAGTCTACTTTGTAGCTAGACGGAGGATCAAAATCCGTGATCCTCTTTTATAATTTTGCTCCTACCTTTGGTAGGAAGTCTATAGAGGTTTTGAACATTGAACCCGTAATCAATGTTCTTTATTTAGGGCCTATAGCTCAATTGGTTAGAGCAACTGACTCATAATCAGTAGGTTACAGAATCATGCTCTGTTAGGCCCACCAGTTTATATAATCCGAGGGTGGAGGATATAGGAATAATACACGATTCTTATTTAGGGGAGAAGCTTTACGTGTATAAAGCTTTGAAGGGATAACGTGTAGGATTATTAAAGTAGGAGATTGATAGACTTGCTAGCGTTTTTAAAAGTATATTCCCTCTCCTACTTATTTGAACTTTCTTTAAATAACCAAATATATGAAAATTATCACAGATTATGGAAAAGCTATGACAATTAAAGAAGGTGATAGCTTTGTTGTAGTAGCTAACGATGGTACTACATTTGAGATTCATTCTACAGAAGATCATCTTTATATAAAGAAAGTAAATAAAGATGCAGAGGATGTAACTTTAAAGATGGTTCCAGTTTGCCCTAGTACAGTTAAATTGCGCTAGAGCAATTACTATTGGGATATAGTATAATGGCAGTACAGTAGATTTTGGTTCTATTAGTCTTGGTTCGAATCCAGGTATCCCAACTAACGTTTGTTTAATTCTAAACTTAATTTACTATGAAAAAGATTCATTTTAAAGCTTTAGACATGAAGTTTGTTGAAAAAGTAAAAAATGAAAAAGGCGAAGATATAACTAAAACTGTTTGGCGTAAGGTTAAATATAATCCTGCATATTTTGCTAAATAAAATTATGTTTGCCGTAATCTTCTAATTGGAATAGGAAACTTGATTCTCAGTCAAGTAATGTAAGTTCGAATCTTGCTTACGGTACACTTTTATTAAAACTAAACTATGAAAACGTTACGTAAAACAGCAGAAGAAGCATATTTAAAATATGCAAATAAAATTATTAATCGTGAAACATGGATAGATGGTTTTATATCTGGTATACAATATAAAAAAGAATATCCACAATCTATCGAGCTTTGCGGCCTGCTGTGGGACACAGAGAATTTGGCCATCGGCGGTTACGAGAAGGACGGCCATCATTACTACACATGGCAGGAGGCAATGGATGCCGCGAAGGCCGTCGGGAAGCGCTTGCCGAGCTGTCAGGAATTGAAGGCATTATGCGATCTCGGTTCGACTTGGGACGACGAGTTAAAGGGCCGTTGGTTCGGGGGTAACCATAATTCAGATCACAAGGGCTCGTTATTCCTGCCTGCTGCGAGCCTGCGCTACAGCAGTAGCGGCGAGTTGGCCTACGCGGGCTCCAGCGGCTACTATTGGTCCTCGTCGCCGTACTACGGAGGCTACGGCTACGCGGGCAACCTCAACTTCAACTCGGGCAACGTCAACCCGCTGAACAACAACAATCGCGCCTACGGCTTCAGCGTGCGTTGTGTACAAAACAAATAATATACATATGAAAATATTTAAATATTGTCTTCCTTCAGGAAAGCACATACTTATATATAGATCTAGAGATAATAAATCCTCTGACTACTTTCAGTATGTTGAAGAGTATACCAAAAAAGATATTGAGCTACCTATTTTTAATGAAGATACTTTATTTGATACTATGCAGGGAAAACGAACAGAGGATAAAATCTTAGTAGAAAACGGAATAGAATCTATTCAAGATTTATCTGAATGTTATTGTCAAATAAGAAATAAAGTATCTAATTTATCTAAAAAAGTTCGAGATTTAGTAATTAAAAAATATTCTGATATTATAAATAATTACAATTTTGATAAGTAATTTTTGTTAAGTCAAAAATTATATTTATCTTTGTAATCTCTTTTTGGAGAGTATCTGGCTGCATGAAGAGCTAATCTTGAAAATTAGTATTACGTTAATAGCGTAATGTGGGTTGGAGTCCCACACTCTCCTCAACTTATACTAAATATTATGGAACAGAAAATTAAAGAATTATTAAATAATATTGTTTGTCACAAAATATCTATTAGTGACGGAATTGAAGAAATTAAAAGATTATTTTCAGAATATACTCATCCTGTAATGAATTATAATAAAGAAGATTATCATAGTAAAGATAAACGAATACTTGCAGGAGATGTTGCATAAGAACTTAATGTAGTTGTAGGAGAAATAGGGTGTCCTACTTGTGGAGCTACAATGAAAGGAGGATTTGTTGAAAATAAATGTCCATTTTGTGATCAACCGTATTTTAAGTAAAAATAGATCTATCTTCTAATCTGGTTAGGAAACATGACTGATACTCATGTAATCTAAGTTCAAATCTTAGTAGATCTACACATGCGGTGAGGTTTGGTAACCCCTCTGGCTCATAACCACGAGTTTTGAAAGTTCGATTCTTTCCGCCGCAACTGCGGTTATTTGAATCACAACTAGGACAATAACAACGTTTGCATAAATGTGATATGGTGAAACGTAGGTAGGAGATAAATACAAAGATAAGGGAGTAAATGCCCTAGTAGATTGAAAATCCTCTCCTGAGCTAAGAACCTTTAATGAGATAAATACTTAGCACTTTCAAATATAGCTTAAGTAGTAGAGCCTTGGATTTTACCAAGAGATGTTAGTGCAAGTCTAACTATTTGAACTAAAAATTTTAATATTATGGAAAAATTACTTACTTTTTTGGGTTTTAGTATACTAATTCTTATAACTATTAGTATTATTGCAGTTTTTACAGGAACGTTAGTTTGGATTTTATGGCCATCAACAATTCCTGTAATATTAGGAACATTAGTTCCTGCTAAAATAACATGGTGGACATCTGTTAAACTTTGTTGGATTTGTGCACTATTATTTAAATCAATGATTAAAACAAATTAAAATATATCATAAAGTTACTAACAGCAAATTTAAAAATTATTGTAGGGAGAACAAAGGTTATTGGTTCGAGTCCAATCCCATTATAGTACAATGTAGGTAGCTCAATTGGTAGAGCATGTTTATTAATAGTATAGTAACTTAAAACGTACGGATGGCTGAATGGTTCAAGCAACAAGCTGTTAACTTGTCTTATATAGGTTCGAATCCTATTCCGTGCGCCATATAATTAATAATTAAATATAATGTGTACTATCATTTTTAATACAGATGAGTTAAAAATTGCCGATACTCCAATGACAGTATATAAGCAATTTTAAAGCTGCTGCAGGGAATGTACGATCTCTAATTATGAATTTTGAGTACGAATTAAATAAGTTATATAAAACAAAAATAACTTATACAGATAGTTATGATTACTTTGATAAAACTGAATATATTATAGTTAAAAATTTTGGAAACTTAAGCAATATAAATCTATCGTTTATGATGACGTTATATCATAGGTAAAATAGCTATTTTATAACAGAAGAGGTATGACTGGCCTCTTCTACGCGGCGGCTTCTTCTAATGGTTAGGAAAGAGGATTTTCAGTCCTAAAATAGCAGTTCGATTCTGCTAGTCGCTACTAATAAAGTAACTTCAGCAAATTTTGGTTAAAATAATTTCTTTGGATAAATTATGAATAAGTTCAAATCTTAAAAGTTACTTTCTATTTTCTCCCTAAGCATTAAAGTGATGCACGATCCTTTTAAGATCGGGAAGAAGGAGCGTTACCTTCAGGGAGAACAAGTATATAATTAAATCAATATGGCAAAAATTTATCTTACTGGAGATTATTCTGAGGATGGAGGAACATATGCACTTCAGATTATTGCAGACTTACTTATAAGTAAAGGTTACAAGGTAACTTTCCCTGCACAATATAGAGTATCTTGTACTCAAAAGGAAGAAGAATCTAATACAAGTTGGGCGTCAAAAGCGTTTATAAACAATTTGCATACAATTACAAACTCAAATTGTGTATTAGCTATTTATTCTGGACTTATTTCTAATTCTAATATAGGTTATGAATTAGGATATGCTGCTGCAAATAATATCTTAACTGTTATAGCTCATGTAAATGCTGAGAATATAGCGGGTGTTATGTTAGCTTCTGGATGTAACTATAATGTTAGGTTTAGTGATATTAAAAAAATAGATTTTGATAAATTAATAGCAGATAAAGCTCCATCACATCAAGCAATAAATGCTTGGATGGTAACTCAAAGGTAAAGTATATTTAAGGTTTCCAATAGCAATCTAAATATTAGTTTGAATTAATATTAAGAAATCTCCTTCTTTTATGCGAATATTGTACAGTTGGTTAGTATATCTGCCTTCCAAGCAGAAGACGACAGTTCGAATCTGTTTATTCGCTTAGAATATAAGTTAATTTTAGTTATGTTATTATTTTGTTATATTTGTTTAGGATTTTTATTTCTGCTTATTATTAGAAATAATTTTGTAGCATCTTTCCGAATGAGAATTCTTGATGAGATATATGCGTGTGATAATTATATATCATTATGTAAAGAATTTGATAAGGTTAGTTACGCTTCTATGGTTCTTAAGTTTTATAAACCTTTAAAAACTAAGTGTTGGTATTCTAAAAAGTTTTATGATATTATAAAATAGATATTTTGCCTCCTTCGCATAGTGGCCGATTGCACTTGCCTTGTAAGCATGTCTCTAATGAGCGCGTAGGTTCGAATCCTACAGGAGGCTCTTAATTATATTAATATTTAATTATAAATGTACGAGGAATTTGAAGTCCTTACTTCGGAGTAGATCTTTAGAGATATTCTAATAGCTATAATGAATATCACTAGATGCGTTAATATGAAATTAAACGGTAGCGCGCATAAACCGTTTATATAAGTATGAGGCAAAAGATAATTAAAAAGGAATTGAATGTTATCAACTACTGTATTTATAATTAAATATTATTCGGGGCTATTATATTAGATTTGCGTTCTAAAAATTTGAGTTCGATTCTCAATAGCTCCACGTTATTCTAAAATTAATTAAATTATTTTCCTTGAATAGAAAAACTGTAATCGGTTAAGGGTTTATAAATCCGACGTTAAATCTAAAAACTTTCCGAGCTGAAGAGCTTGGCGAAGGGAAATAATTTTTATAAAGTTACATACAGCAAAATATTATTGGGAACTTTTTGTAACTTACTTCCTAGGAATTTAAGCTAATTTAGTAGAAGCACTTGCCTGAAAAATTCTACACTAAAATATTATATTATATGAAGGAAATAATTACTATACCAGATATTCATGGAAGAACTTTTTGGAAAATAGTTGAAAATGATAAATCGGACTCTACAATTGTATTCTTAGGTGATTATTTAGATCCTTATCCGCATGAGAAAATTACATTTGAAGATGCTTTAGTTAACTTTGAAGAAATAATTGATTTTGCTAAGGATAGAAAAAATGTAGTTCTTTTAATTGGGAACCATGATTACCATTATTATTTTCGCACTGGAAATCTTGGATGGTCTAGATATAATCCTAAGTTTGCATCTGATGTATATACTCTATTTCAGGATAATAAAAATTTATTCACAATAGCATATCAAGTAGAAAATACTTTGTTTACTCACGCTGGAGTAGATTCTGATTGGTATAAAAACTGTGTTGAAAATAGAGAAGGAAATGTTGCTACTCAGTTAAATAACTTGTTTCAAACAAATCCTGAGTTATTTAAGATTGTTAGTCGTAGTAGAGGAGGATGGTACCCATTTGGAAGCCCAATTTGGTCAGATTACGATGATATATATTTTTCCGATTTATTACAAAACGGAAAAATTAGGCAGATATTTGGACATACAATGGGCAGTATAATGCGTAACTACAAAAATATGTATTGTTTAGATTGTCAAAAGGTTTTTAGGGTTACAGATCAAGAAGTTAAAGAATATTAATAATTTTTGGTGTATTGGGGTAGGGACTATCCTTCTCGACTGTCTATCGAGAGACTCCAGTTTGAATCTGGAATACACCGCATTTAAAATTATATGAAATACATTTTTATTTTGTTAACTTTATTATTTACAAGTTGCAATACATTAAAAATACAGGTACAAATAGGACCTGTTGGCAAACCTTGTAAAACATACATTAATACTTCTAATAAGATTACTCCAGCAAATTTTCAGCAATAATCTTTTAAATTATATAGCTAATGTAACCTATTTTTAACTAATCAAAGTATATTATGTTACAATTATTTGGACAAATTAATAAAAATGTTATTGATCCTACATATATTTCTAGTATCCGTATTTGTGCTAGGAAAAGTCTGTTTACTGATCAACTAACGTTTTATAGTATAGTTGAATTTTCTAAAGATGGGGAAAAATTTAAAAAGGAATTCAACAATTGTAAAAATCTTTCAGATGCTTATGAACAAGTAAGAAAGTATGTTGAAAAGGTATGCAAGTAGAACATTTAAGTAATACTAGAAAGTGGCTTCTTGATTATCCCGTATTTCATATAGATTTAAAAGACACTCTAACTTTTGTTAAAGATGTAAGTAACAATATTGTTAATAATAATCCTTATACTGATATTATTTTAGTAGGGACAGGATTATCAGGAGCAATGTTATGTAGTAGTATTGCGACTTATATTTATACTTATCTTGATTTTAGATGGAATATAGGAGTTCAAATATTACGCAAACCTGAAGATAATAACAATCATTCAGTAGAAGCTATAGATTGTTATCATTTTCTAGAAAAAATATCTTCAAGGTATTGTCCTATTATTATAGTTATCGATGATTTTATTTCATCTGGAGCAACAATAAATAGAATAATATCTGAACTAACAACAAAATACAATATTAAAAAGATAGATTATTTATATATTTCAAATAGTTCCATAGATGTTTGTAAAAATGCACTAGGAGAAAATACAAAATATATAAATCATCTTTGTTTATATCGTTAGTAGTTATTTTTAAAATAATAAAAGCGAGTGTTGTTTAATACGACACTCGCTTATTTTTTTAATTTAAATTTTTATAAGATGTTTAACTGCAAACTTGATTCTTTATTTGAAAAGACTTCAACATCTAATAGATTTGTTAACGCTGCTTTACAAAAATCAGCAGAAACACTAACTCAAAATGGAGCTAAGACATATAGTACTACAGGAGATCCTTTTGTAGATCAATTTGGGTCTATTAGTAAGTATAGAGAATTACGTGATTTCAGTTTAATTTGTTCAGATTGTGAGAAGCTATGGGCAGTTGATAAACTTCAAACTGTAAAGTTTATCTTCTTCTTACGTATGATTACACGTAAAATTGATTATATACACGATGGAGAAGTAAACAAAACAGAACTCTCTCAAAAAGGAGCTGAAATGCGTTATGAGGGAATTATGCGTTTAATTTGGCTTCATATTAAATCTCCTGAAATATTCTGGAAAAACGCTTATCTTATTCCATTTATAGGCTCTTGGAAAGATATATTTCTCATGCTACGATATGACCTTATATACAATGGCTGGGACAAACGTGTACTTGATTGGAACAGGTTCGAAGAATTAATTCATTTTGGTTTATCTAAAGATTCTACTAGAGAACTAGTTAAGAAGTATTTACCTCAAGTAAAAGCTAGATCTAAATGTAAAACTATTGAAGCGCAAGCTAATTGTATAATCGCAAAGTGGTTAGCTACAGGTTTATTTGGAAGTACAAAAAATCTTAACTATGAAGATAAATATGATATCTATCGTCGATATGCTAGATTAAAGTCTTCTGGAACAGCTCACGAATGGCAACAACTTATTTCTAAAGGTAAGTATGATTTAATTAGATTTGAAACTATACATAGCAAAGCGTTAATAATACTTGCTAGATCTAAGTTTTTTGATAATCATAATCTTCGGGAAAAGTTTACAGAATGGATTACAGCTGATTCAACAGATAATGTAAAATCTACTGAATTTGTTCACGAACTATTTGCTCCTTATCCAAATACTACTTTTTTTAGACGTAATTTATCAGAAGTTCCTAAGGACCAACAAGCTTTAGTCAATAAGAAATTTTACACACTTGTTAATAAAGCAAAAGATCAAGAAATTAAAACAAAATTTATTGTTGTTCGTGATACTTCTAGCTCAATGATTGCACATGCTATAGGAACTAAAGTATCTTCTTACGATATTGGAAAAGCGCTAGCTTTGTATTTCTCAGAATTTTTAACTGGGCCTTTTTCTAACTGTTTTATGGAATTTGCAAATGATTGTAGATTGTGTAAATGGTGTGGTAACACTCCAATAGAAAAGTGGTTTAATGATCATTCTGAAGCATATGGAAGTACTAATTTCCAGAGTGTTATTGATTTATTTATTAAAATTAAAAAACAGGGAGTCGCTGAATCTGATTTTCCTACAGGAATTATATGCATTAGTGACGGAGAGTTAGATCCAGTTAGTTTAAATGCATCTAATATTGAGGTAGCACGCAGGAAACTATTTTGGGCAGGATTTTCTGAAGAATTTGTGGATAATTTTGTAATAGTTATGTGGAATATTACAAATGATTATTATGATGAACATTCACGTGTTAACTTTGATACTTATGGGAATGTAAAAAATACTTTCTACTTTGGAGGATATTCTGCAAGTGTATTAACCTTTCTGTTTACAGGAGAATTGAAGACTACTACTGATTTGTATAAAGCTGCTATGAATCAGGAAATTTTAAATTTAGTTCAAATCTAAATTATAAAGAAGGAGATTCACTCCTTCTTTATTTTTTAATTTCTTAATTATGCCAAAACGGTTAAAAGATTACCAAATAGGTAGTGATCAAGTAGAGGAAATTAGAAACAAAAAGAAACCTCGTAAATTTAAAGATAACGAGGACTATAACAAGAATAAGAAAAGAAAAAAATGATCAAACAATTATTAAAGTATTGTTTGAATCTCCTATTTCCAAAGAAAAAAGAACTTTTATTAAATGAAATTACTGTAGATCCATTAAAAAAGATTAAAGACATACAAATATACGATGATGTTTATATTCAAATAGATAACCAAATTTATACCGCTTGAGTTATGCAAAAAAATATCAACTCAATTATTATAGGTTATACGATTGGAGAAGATTTTAAGGAATATACATTTAACATCAGAGGTATGTGAAATAAAACTCAAATTATTCAGGATAATAAAATGTTAATTCTTAACAAATAATGTTTATTGTTATCATTTTAATAGTAATGGAAATAATTGCGGTTTATACTGCAATTATATCTATAATTGTTTTTGCGAAAGAAGATTCTGGAATTCGATTCGATAGAGCAATTTTTGGAATTGTTTTGTCACTAGTGCCATTTGCTGGTATATTGTTGGTCATGATATTTCAAGTATGGATTTGCGATAAATATAATTATCATACAGACTATATAAGACTTTATTATCCAGGATATACATTACTTGAAGCAAAAACAACAAACAATGTTGTTCGCAGAATTATTAACTGGTATATAAATGCAGTTCCAGTTATCCATATTCAGAAGTTCAAAATTAATAAAAATTCAAATCAACAATAGTCTAAGTTTAATTATAGTCTCTCTTTTTGTTAGTAAACCTAGATTATTGTTAACATTAAAAATATGACTTTGAAGTTTGTCCAAGATACATCTATTCTAGATGCAGAACAAATGTATCGTATAAATATTGTAAATTGTCGAAATATTTTTGATAAAAAAGTGCGAAATAAATTTCCAATAGTTTATCAAGAATATTGTAAATTATTTTTGAATGCAGACTTAGAATTATGTGATTCTTATATGGGTAAAATCCATCCTATTTTTGTTGGAGGGGATAAAGGGTGGGTTATTAATATTTTTGCAGAACAATTTCCATATTTAATTAAATTCTCAGCTTTTGAACAATGTTTAAATAAAGTTAAGAATTATATTCTTAAAGAGTCTCCAGTTTTATTTCACGAACTTGCGATTGAAGTAAATCCAATGCATAGAGAATTTTATAAACACATTTTTAAACGTATATTTGAAGATACTGATTTTGAAATATACATATACGATAAGTTTTTGGATGATTTTTCGAATTAGATATAATATATCTATGTAAGTCTTTTAATTTAAAAATATTTTTCGTATTTTTGTAGTTGTCTAGTAGATTAAAAATTCAATAATAAATCTAATTAATTGTTTATGAAGAAAGTTTTTATTGTAGCTATCATGTTCTTTAGTCTAATGATAGCTTGTAATACTACTGGTGTAAAAAATACAACTGTAGACTCAGTAGAAGTAGTAACAGATACAACTAAAACTGATTCTATTATTGTAGATTCAGTTGATAGTGTAGCTATTGACTCTGTTGTAACAGATAGTATTTAATTTTTATTTGCCTGTACCCTTGAATATGATTAGGTTCATAGAAACTCGGATAAGTTCAGCAGGTCTTTTATAGATAAAAGGGTAGGAAAGAATAAGGAGAGTAAACCTTGATGGTGATAGGAACAACCTGCTAAGTTGTTTTGTACTTAGAAATAAGTATATAGTTCGATTCTATTGCTCTCCGCAAAAGCTCAGGTGGAGGAATTAGGCAGACTCGCTACACTTAGGATGTAGTTCTTTATGAATTGTGGGTTCGAGTCCCACCCTGAGTACTAAAATAATTAAATTATGAATAATATTGTTTTCTTAGATATCGATGGGGTATTGAATTATACAGAATGGTATATTTGTCCTCGTAATGAGTTAAAATCTGACTTAGATCCATTTTGTATAGAACGTATAAAAGTATTATGTAGAATAACTAATTCAAAAATAGTTATTTCTAGCGATTGGAGATATTCTACTGGTTATAAAAAATTATTGAAGGATAATGATTTTATAGAATTGATTATAGATGAAACTCCAGAACATATGTTTGATGTATCTCAAGAAGATAAATCTAGAGGTTCAGAGATTCAACATTGGTGGAATAATTTTGGAAAATTATATAAAGATTATATAATTATTGACGATAGAACTGATTTTTTGGAACATCAGAAAAGTAAGTTAATTCAAGTTAATCCACAAATTGGATTTACTGATTTAAATTTATTAGATGCGGTATATTTATTAAACTAGCTTTTTGTAAATGTAATTAAATATTATAGATAAAGTCTAATAACATTTAATTATTAATATAATAAAATAAGTATAAAAACATGACTCAACCTGAATATTCTACAATACTATGTTCTTGTAATTTTTCAGAACACCTATTAATTCTTCATTTTAATAAAGATGATAAAGAAATATATTTGGAATATCATCTATGTTCTCTCCCATTTTGGAAACGAGTAATAATAGGTATTAAATATATACTTGGCTATCGCAGTAAATACGGGGAATATGGAGAATTTATTATTTCAAAAAATAACTATAAACAATTTAAAGAAATTCTTACATTTTTTGAAGACGAAACTAAATAAAGCTGAAATTATTTCTGAGGCTAATGCTCGGCCGCAGCGTATTAGATATGGTCAAGCTATATTTAATGTTGCATATAAGATGTATCCAAATGCGGTAAATAAATTAAGAGGAACAGATCTTGACTGTTTTTATCAAGATGAAAAAGTTGACAAATTTCTTAATGCTTTAGAAAATTTATTACTTAAGTAATGCTTTTTGGAACTATTGCTTGTATTATAATTACTTTAGCCTACTTACCACAATGTATTTTTATTTATAAAACAAAAGATACTTGCGGTTTATCATTTAATACATTTTTAGCTATTTGGATTGGAATGTTGTTCTGGATAGTACACTCTATTATTATAAATGATTTACCTTTATTAATTAGTAGCTTAGCTAGCTTTACTCAAAATAGTTATATATTGTATAATATTATTAAAAATAGATCTAATGGACTCATATAATGCGTTAATGACTTCTTTATATAATGCTAGATGGAATGACATGTGTGAACCTAAAACATTGGATGATATATTTGAAGCAATTAGGAAAGCTGCAAATAAAGGAAAGTTTGGAATTATCTATTTTGGAGATTATCATAAACCTGAATTTGTACCTGAATTAACTCAGCTTGGATTTAGAATTATATACAATGATATAAATGATATATATTATATATTATGGTAAATGCAAATATTATGAGAAAAGTTGCTGCCGATAACTCATTAAATAATACTAAAATAGTAGTTATTGATAGTATAGGTGAAATAGAAGATATTATTATCTCTGAAGCAACAAAAGGAAAGTTTGGAATCTTTATTAAAAATTCAAATTTAGATTTCCAACAAATAATCCCTGAATTAGAAGCTAACTCTTACTTAGTAGATAATTACGGAGATTATATAGGAATATATTGGTAATTGCAAGAATTAATAGCGCTGGTAGTTTACGTTGGCAGAACGCTGGTCTTTAAAATGGAGCTTTATAGTAGAAATACTATAAATGTACTTGATGATAACGTTGAATCCTTAACAGACAATGCTGATGGTAACGACGTCGGAATAGAACAATTTCTAGCCGCGAGAGAGCAGATAATCAAGCATCTAAGTCAATTTTGATATGATGAAGACGTGCTCCAGACTACAAACAAGATGCACTTTTTGGTAGTGAAAACTATAGTAGTAAGCAAAACCAGAAGAAGGGGATCGTCACCTCTACAGCGCGCAAAATTTAATTAAACTTATATATTATGTTGTGAATTATATATTTTTTAACAATTATTATTACGTTTATTATAATATTATCAGTAGATTTATATGTTAATTGTAAAAATTATACTAAATTTGATTTATTTACTGAAATAACTTTTAGTATCATACCTATAATTAACTTAGTTATGATAATATATTATTTAGTTTATCTTAAACGAAATAATATTAAAATTAAAGAAGTAATAACACTTTTCTTTAAAACTTTATTGAATAAATAATATGAATTTACCTATTGGAATATTTGAAGAAGATATCAGACCTATTCAGAATCAGTATCCTAACATTGATTTAAAAGAAGCAATTGTTTTATTTCTTAGACGTGATAATTGAACATATGGTAATATACAAAAAAAGTTAGGTAATCCATCAAAAAAGTGAATTAGGGAAGTATTATTAAAATATGAACCAAGTTTAGTTAATATTCAGTCTTACTAATGAATAATTTCCTTAAAATAGGTAAGCAAAAAGAGAAAGAATTTGCTCAAATTTTAATCGATAATTTTGGAGGAACTATTACATATCCTTCTAAAGAAGTAGATATGTTTGATCACATTGATTTGTACTGAAATAATATAGGATTTGATGTAAAAGGGGTTAAAGGCGAAACAAGATCTGGACCATTAAATGATAGATTTCATTGAATTGAATATCAAAATAGAAATGGAGAAAAAGGATGACTAAATGGGAAAGCAAAATATTTTGCTTTTGAAACATTTAACAGTTGAATTATAGTTTCTAAAAATCGAATTAAATTTCTTTTATACGATAAAGTAGATTATTCTAAAATAGTTAGATTTAATCCAAAAGTATATCAAGTATATATGCGTCCTACAGCTAAAGATCTAATTATCAAAGTTCCTACGTCTGATTTAATGTTATTTGCTACTAAAATTATTTCAAAATAATGCAACTTTATTCTGTTACTTATTGTGCTAAAAATACAGATCCTGATACTAATTCAGAATCAGTAGTAATGAAAGTTTATGATAATATCAAACATCCAACAGAGGAATATTTCTTAAAAGAACTCTTTGGAAAATTAGATTATATGTATGAAATAGTTCAATTTCAAAAACTTAAAACCGAATAATATGTTGTATTTAATTCTTAATCACAAAACTCAAATTGCGAAGTTAAAAAGTAGTTTTCAATCTCAAAGTATTGCTCATATTGATAATTTTAAAATAGATACTGATGATCTAGGCACTACTATTTTTAACGATAATATAAGCATTTGGTGGCCAAACGATGGAATAGTCATACATCAATATAAATAAAATCAGATGTTCCTGTAATTCAAGGGATAGAATCTCTGACTTCTAATCAGAATATCTTAGTTCGAGTCTAAGCAGGAACACACGTTATATATAATTATGTGTGATGTTTAATTATCAAAATATAAAAAGATGCAATGCATAGGTTATACAAGTATTCTTTTTCAGAATACTGGAGAAGTTTCCTTTGAAACATTTGCTAAAAATTGTTTACGTGCTTTTATTAGTTGTGAGAAATGTAATGTTTTTGAAGAAGAGTTTTTAGAAACAATTCAAAGCAATGATTATAATCTTGTAATGATTAACAAAGATTGTAAAAAATTAATTGAAGTGGTTTCTGAAAATTTCACTATTGAAAGTTATCGCTCAGATTTGCGTGAAACAATTAAGTGTTGTAAAGAACAATTAATTAAACTAGAACGGTTCGAAGAAATTGTTCTAAAAATGACTATGAAAGTTACTAATTGGAATCCTAGTTCTGAAGATCTAATAGCTTTCAAACAATTTATGCTTGATCAATTAGAACAGACTTCTCAAAAAGGCACTATTGAATATTACAAGAACCAACTTTCAGAAGCTCAGACTCGATTAAAATTAGCAGATAAGGAATATAAACTTGCTAGAGAAAAACAAATTACTCAATTATTAAATAGCCTAGAAGATAATATATCTAAATTAAAACAACTACAAGCACAAAGATCAAAAGATAACTTGTGGTTAAAAGAAGTTTATAAAGCAATTAAGCAAAAATAAACTTTAACTTAAATTTTCTACTTATGTCTAGAAGTTATAAACGACCGATTGTAAAAGATGCGGGAGGGTATGGTACACACTATCGTACTATTAAACGTAGAGTCCGTCAATATCTTCGAGAATCTTTAAAACGTTTAGATGATCCTACTTTTAATTTTGTAATTCCCCAAGAGAAAGAAATAGTTAATGATTATGATGTATGTGATTGGATATTTGATTATGAACATAGACCTTTACGTTACCCAAGATACCATAATCGATACAATTATTTAGTAGAGGATGCTAAAAGAGATAGAGAAGAAAACATTAAGAAATATAGTAGAAAATAGAAAACAAAGGTATAGTGACCGAGTGGTTAGGTTAAGGTCTGCAAAACCTTATACATAAGTTCGAATCTTATCTATACCTCTAAAATATTTATTTTATAGATAAATTTATATTAGATTATATTAAAACTTCTAGAAAATTTTCTAGAGAAGAGGAAATTAGATTATATGGCAAACCTCTTCCATATAAATTAAAGAATAAATATAAACGAAATAAAAAAGTTTATGTTAACGATGATTAATAATTATTGAAATACTATAAAAACTATTTTTAGATTATATTTTAAGTTTACACAATTAACCTTTTTAGAATTAAAAGAGGTAATTGAAGTAATATCTAAAAGTGAGGAAAATATTGAAGATTTCCATAAATTAATGTTAATATTATTAATAATTCAATTAATATTTACTTTCGGAATTTATCCACTAATTGTGTTATATGGATGAAATCTAATTATAGTAAGTTTATTTGGAGTTCCTGTTATAGGATATTTATGAGCTTTATTAATTTCCTTTTTAATAAATATTATATTACATAGATTATAATTTTAAAGACTAAGTTATGAAAAAATCTAGATTTTATCACACGGCTCCCAGAATGAAAGTAGAAGCTTTCGTAGATTTATCAAAAGATAAAATAAATTTTGGTAAAATCATTAAAAATTATCCAAGATATACTATTTGTGGATCATTAGATTATGATACAAATTTACTTTCTTTCGGAGTAGCTTGTTGTTCAGGAAAAGATGTTTATAATAAGAAAATCGGACGCAGAATATCTGAGGGGCGTGCTCTTAAGACTCCTATTGTAACAGTATCAGTTACTAAGGAAAACATTTCTGAAGTATTTATTACGACCGCCAAACAAATTGAAAAAGAACTTTATCAAAATGACTAACGATATTGTTATAAAAGGAAAATTTAGTACTTCTAAAGATCCAAACGACTTTATTGAAAAACTTCAAGAACTTTGTACAAAAGAAGAAATTATATTTAGTGGAAGAATTGATGTATTTGAATTTACTGAATATGAAGAAATAATAGATACAGTAGGATAATCTTAAATGAAAAAGTTAATAGTAAAAATCCCAATTTTTAATAGTATTGTAACTATTTTACAATCAGATAATATCCAAGAAGTAGATAATTATATATGTAGTGTACATAATTGTCCTAGTGATTTAACAAATCTTTATACCGATGATATTGATGGAAAAGTTTTTATAACTCCAGATAATGTATGTTACATATGGATACAAAGTGATTCTGGAGTATTAACTTTAATTCATGAGATTGGGCATGCTGTGTATCATTTAATGCGGTGTTATGGTCTTGAAGGAGAAGAAATATTTTTGTATTTACAAGACTATATCCTTAAACAAGTAATATGTACGAAGCCTGAACTGATGGAAGTTTTAAGCCATCTATCAATTGTGGAGGATACTCAACAATAATTACTCAAAATCAGCAAATAATAAAAAAAATCTATCAAGGATTTAAAAATACTACAAATAATAGGATGGAACTTTATGGAGTATTAGAAACATTAAAATATTTTGATACTCCTACACAAATTACTATTTATTCTGATTCACAATATGTTGTTGGAAGTATTAATAATGGACATTTAGAAAAGTGAATTTCTTCAAACGATTTCTCTAAGAAAAATTTAGATTTATGGCGACAAATATATGAATATTTAAAGATTCACGATACCAGATTTATTTGAGTAAAAGGGCATAATGAAAATTCGTTTAACGAAATGGCAGATTTATATGCTTGCCATGCAGCAGAGTGTTTAAACTTACAAGAAGACAAGATAAATGAATAATATATTAGTAGTTAAAAAAGTAGGTAATCATTGGTATCCTTGTATTAAACATAATTGGACTGGAGATATTGTAATTCCTCGTAAGATTGAACTTATCTTTAATATCATTGCTATGGGTGAAGAGGTTTTACATCTAGAGTTTGAAGAATTACATTCTATTGTTGAAGGACTCAATATTATATGGTTTAATGATGCTGATATTACTCAGTATATGATTACTGATGATGAAGATGAATTTGATTTTGATATGCATTTTACTATTAATGATAAAGAATTTTATATTTCGTCTTATCTGTATACATTATTAGAAGATCAATTTCATTTTAATTTCCACGATACAATTTACAGACTATATATATGGTAATAGAAGAAGCTGATTTCAAGATGGAGTCTGATAATCGAGGTAGATTTAATTTGTTTTTTCGTAATAATACAAATACAAATTGGAAACTTTACGGTTATAGTATGACTCTAAAAAACTGTATCCAGGCAATTTCACATGAACGATTAAGTCAAAAACTAGATGTAATTGATTTGAAAACTTTTATTAAAGAATTAAAATCAATGCATAATGAAGTAGTTAATTTATTATCTATAATTAATGAATAATTATCGTTTAGAAATAGTTGAAGTTACCAAAAATACTTGTTGTTTAATTTATTCAAAATACTTTGAATCAGATCAAAATATTAAAGAAGATACTTATTGAAGAAACAATAAGTGTATAACTATTTCAAAATATAATCCTACATGCGACTTAAAACAAACACGCAAACGCAAGACCAAATTACAGACGCAAGAGTAGCTAAAACTGAAGTAAATGTAATGAAAAGACGTATCTGTACTTTATCAGATAAAATGGTAGAACTACTAGTACGTCAATTACAACACGAATTGTATAATCATAATCTTTATCGTACCTTTGCTAATTTTTATGGTACTCAAGGTCTAGCTGTACTTGAACAATATTATATAGACCGAGCAGAAGAAGAAAAACTTCATCACGATTGGATTTATGGTTATTTAAACGAAAATGATGCTATATTTATCTATCCTGAAATTCCAGGAATTGTAGAGAAATGGGATGATAACATTAAACCATTCGCTTTAACTGTAGATAAAGAAATTGAAACAACAGGTCTTATCTATGATATGGTAAATCAAGCAATTTCAGATAATGATTGGGCTACTTTTAATTGGCTAAATGGAGATGATGAAAAAGTTGGACGTTTGGTTCAAGAACAGGTAGAAGAAGAGTCTATTAGTCGAACTGCACTTGATATTGCTGAAGAAGAAGGATCTTGGTTGCGTAAAGAAAAATCTATTATGAATGCTTACAAAGGAGACACGGATTAAAATACCAGATGATATTGATAATCTTTATTTTTGCGGTGATATTCATGCAAATCTAGATTATATTAAATACTTTATAAAAACAGGAGTTGGATTTAAAAATAAAACATCTAACTCCTGTATTATTTTATGTGGAGATGTAGGATTGGGTTTTGCTCCAAAGTTAGAAGAACAGAAGTTAAGCGAGCTTAAAAAGATTTGCGAGAAGCAAAACTGTGTGATTTTTTTAATAAGAGGTAATCATAAATTTTCTTTAAAATTGTTGTTTTATCATAAATAACACGTATATTTGTACCGTAATTAAAACTTAATGGTATAAATATGGAAAACGTTATTAATTTATTTGATTCTGAAATGCCTATTTCAGAGATTTCGAAGCAGACATCAATAGATGTTAAGACGTGTGTAGAGTATTTAATAGAACATGGTCGATTACATTGGACTAAAGGTCGTGTAAAATATTTAGATATTGCCATCAAACTTTATAATGAAGGTTTTTCATTTGTAGAACTTGGCAAAATTTTTGGAAAGATCCCTTCTTCAATCAATCATGTATTTAAAACTAGAGGTATTAAATCCCGAACCGTGCAAGAAAACTCTTTAATAAAAAATCAACTTTCTCCTGATTATTTTGAAAGAATTGATTCTGAAGAAAAGGCGTATATATTAGGATTACTATACGCTGATGGGTGAAACTCTGTTAAAGGGCGTGAGGTCGGAATAGAATTGCGAGACTACGATTTAGATATCTTAGAAAAAATTCAAAAATCTATTGGAGGAAACACTAAACTAAACAAAATTGTCCAGAAATACAATGGACAAATCAAATATGCATATCGTTTATATTCTCAAAAATATTGTGAAGATTTGGCAAAATTAGGATGTGTTCCAAATAAAAGTTTAGTTCTAAAATTTCCTACAGAAGAACAGGTTCCAAAACATCTAATTAGTCATTTTATTAGAGGTTATTTTGATGGAGATGGCAGTGTTTCTAAATATGCTAAAAATATTAAAGTAAATTTTACAGGATGCACTAATTTTATTACTTCTCTTAGAGATTATCTTGCTTCTATTAAAGTAGTCCCACAAAATAAACTCAATTTTGGGAAAGACAAAGAAAGAAAAGCGTTCTGTATGATGGAATGAAATGGCAAAAGAAATTGTAAATCCTTATATAATTATATGTATAAAGATGCTACAATTTTTGGAAATCGAAAATACAATAAATTTAAAGAAATCATTTGTGCTTTTGATGAGAAATCATCAAATGAAATTGGGTTAATTGCTGGAAAACCTGAGATGGCAATCAGCAGCGAAGCCTCATTAGAGGAACGTTCAGAGACTATTCCTGAAATGGAAGTAGAATCAAGTGATTCGAAATACCCAACTCTTAACGAGTAATGTCGAAGATGAAGATATAGTCCGTTCTTATACAAATTTGAAGTATAAGCAGTTATTAACGAATTAGAAGTAACGATTCTAATTGAACAGTAAAGGATAATCCTCTTGTGTTTCAGAACCCTAAATATAAATCAGGAAGAGTAATTACTCTATCTGATTATGATATTATAGAATTTAAAAATAAAAGAATTCTAACTATTGGCGGTGGAACCTCAATAGATCGACTTTATCGGAAACAAAATGGCTGGGGTTATTGGGAAGATGAAAAAATTGCCTATTTAGATGATTTTTCACAATTCCAAAATATACAGATAATTTGTAGTCATTGTGCTCCTACTTGTGCTTATCCTTATGGATTCGATAATCCTATAGTTAAGCAATTTTGTAAAGATGATCTAACTCTAATGGATGAATTGATCTATGAAAGAGATTATTTACAACGTCTTTATAACGAACTTTCTAAAACAAATACCATAGAAGATTGGTATTATGGTCACTATCATCAAAACATGTTCCAAACTATTAATAATACAAGATTTCATTTGTTAGGAATAAACAATATAGTTCAATATGTTAACTCTGAAATGTAAATTAGTTGCTGTACAAGATGGTACATATACTAATTATGTATTTGAAGATGTTGATAAAGAACTAAACAGCGAATTAAAGTATATTGCTTGTACTAAACCACCTAATTGAAACTATTCTACTGAACTTAAAATAGGAGATGTTGGATATTTAACATGTAAGTTTGTAGAGGCTGGAGTAACACAATGGTATAATCCAGAACAAAAAGATTTTTGTGTCTATAATTATACTAATTGTTACTTTATAAACTTTATTAAAGTACAAGAAAATATAAGTAATAAAGAATTTAATTTTTAAATATATGAGTACAGAATTTGGAAGTATATTGCAGCAAGCAATTGAAAATAAAAGTAACGATATTAATTCGTTTACGTGGCGTTTTCAAAATGGAAAAGATGTTAAATTAATGGATTGTACAAGAGAAGAACTAAAAAAGTTCTGAAAGCATAGTAATGAAATGCTATACAATACTAATCGGTATAATCCAGGGAAAATAACAATTAGAGAAAATATCAATCGAATTTATAATGATTGTAATGCAGAATTATTTGTACGTTATTTGCTAACTGAATGTGAGGTTGATGCACTTAAAACTCGCAAAGATATTCTTGATTATATAAATCAACGTAAATCAGCAGATAATCTGTCTTTATCTGATTCAATTGCAACAATATTTACAGGACTTCCAGCAATTTATGAAAAGATTACACTTGCAAAGTTAATGGATGCTTGTTTTGATAAATTAGAAATTATTAATAAAAAGATGATTTCTGATAAGTTTATTTTAGCGCAAGGTATCTGATTGACTGATGCAGAAAAGGAAGAATTAACTGAGTATGATAGTAATGGTAAAATGCGTAATCGTATGGATGTAATTAAGGAACGTTTAATTATTAATCCTGAAATTAAATTAAGAATATGTCCTACTGGACTTTCTTATTCAGAATTTCGAGCATTGCGTCAAATGCCAAATTTACCTAAAATTGTTGATCTTCCTTCTGTTACATTGAAGACACTGCGAGATAAAATATTACTATTGTTAAATAACGATCTCGATTATCATATACATAAGTGGGAGACTATTAAAAACAATATTCAACGTGTAGCAGAATATAAAAATTGGAGTTTAGATATTAACTAATTTAATTTTATAAATTCCAAATCAATTTTAATTTTTTCTAATTTATTAGGTTTAATTATAAATAATTACTAATTTTGTTAAAATTAAATTTACCGCTACTAGAGGAATTATGTTTAATTAATAGTCCATCTGGTCTTGAATTCCCAATGACAACATATATTATAAACTATTGTTATCAAATTAAAGGAATTCAATATAAAATAGATAAAGTAGGAAATCTGTTTATTACAAAAAATACAACTTCTCCTAAGACGTATCCTTGTTTAATAGCACATATGGATGAAATACATAATCTTAATATACCTAGAAAAATTATGCTTAAAAATAATTTAATCTGAGCTGTTACAGAGGATACTAAACAACCTTGTGGATTAGGAGCAGACGATAAGTTTGGTATTTGTATTATTTTACAATTATTAAAAATATTACCTGACATCAAAGTGTGTTTTACTGTACAAGAAGAATCCTATGGTATAGGTGCTATAGAAGCACAATTAAATTCAGAATTTTTTAGCAATATTAGATTTATGATTGAGCCTGATAGACGAGGAAATTCTGATATAATTGTAGAAACAAATTGTTTAAAAATAGCCTCTGACGAGTTTCTTGAAGATATTTCAGATTTACTACAAAAATATAAATATAAGCCTGCAATTGGAACATTTACAGATATTGGCGTATTAAAAGAAACAGTTAATGTTTCTGCTATTAATTTATCTTGTGGATATTATAAAGAACATACTTCAAGAGAATATGGACGCTTAAATGAATTAGAAAAATGTTTAAATCTTATTTATGATATTATAAATAAAGCTATAAAAGTATATGTTCATGATTCTCCTGATAAAGCGTATTGTTCACGGTATTATGATACCTATGGAGATGATGGCATTAGTAATTTAGATAATTATTCAACTATTTCATACGCAGAAGCATCTTACATTTGTCATAACTGTAAAGAGCACGATTGTAGTAAATGTAAAATTTGGGAAATTGCTCGATAGAACAACTCGACAAAAAGAAAGCATTAAACGATGATTAGATAATAATGGTAAAGGGATATTAGAATGCACTACAGGCTATGGTAAGACATTTTTATCTATAATGTTAATTCAGTCAATGTTAAAATCTAATCCTGATACTCAGGTTCTTATAAGTGTTCCTACAGAAATACTAAAAGAACAATGAGATAGACAGCTTATTAAATATCATTTATTTAATAGTTGTAAGGTTGAAATTATTAATACAATTATTAAAAAAAGATATTTTGTAGATTTACTAATTATTGATGAAATCCATACTGCCTGTAGTCCAACTTTTATTCAGATATTTAGCGCTGTAAAATATAAATATATATTAGGTCTAACAGGAACTCTTGAACGATTAGACGGTAGACATAAACTATTAGAAAAATATTGTCCTGTTGTTGATAAAGTCACTGTAGAAGAAGCTATTAAAAATAATTGATTATCTGATTATCGAGAGTATAAAATATTACTCAAAGTTGATTTAAGTGAGTATTGAGAGTTAAATAAAAAGTTTAATTCGTATTTTTCTTTTTTTAACTATGAGTTTGATACCGCAATGGGATGTGTAACAAATATTATTAAACGCCGTGCATATGCTAAACATATGGGAGTTTCATATGATCAAATAACAGCAATAGCTATGGATTGGTTGAGGTGTTTAAAGAAACGGAAAGACTTTGTGATGAAACATCCAAAAAAATTAGAAATAGCACATAAAATATTAGAGCATAGACAGGACTGTAAATGTATTACTTTTTCTGCAACTATTGCTGAAGCTGAGAAAATAAAATATGGATATACATTACATAGCGGTAAAACAAAGAAGAAAAATAGATTAACTTTAGAAGAGTTTTCAAGTTTACCAGTTGGTGTATTAAATACTAATAAAGCAGCAGATTTAGGACTAGATGTTCCAAACTTAAGTGTAGCAATTATACTTAGTGGAACTAGCGCATCTATCCAAAAAAATCAACGTTTAGGCAGAATACTAAGAAAAGAAGGCGATAAAGTTTCAGAAGTATTTAGTCTAATTATAGCTGGAACAATGGAAGAAAATTGGTATTCAAACTCTTCCACTCATTCTTATATAACTATTACTGAAGATCAACTAGATGCAGTTTTAAATAGACAGCAAATTGAAACTAGACAAAGAGATACAATTAAAAGTATTGAATATAGATTTTAACAATTCCACAAACTAAACATCTAATAAACTAGAGCTAAAAGTTTGAAGTTAATTTTTGATTAACAAAATTAATTTTAGTGGAATTAAATACAATTATAAATATTCTAATTGAATATAATATTACTGCTGATGAGTTACTATTAATTTATCTAACTTTCTTAGCTCAAGATGAAGAAGGCCATCCAGAATATCTTTCTAAATGATTAAATAACGGAGGACAAAAATATCTGAAACCTTTATTTAATTCTTTAAAAGAAAAAGGAATTATAAAGAAAAACTATAATCCTGATAAATATATTCCTAATGATATAGAATTTAATCAGAATTTTATTAAAAGCTATATTAAACGTTCTGGAGAATTAGGTAAAGAATTGTTTGATAACTATGAACCTTTTTGTACTGTAAATGGAAAAGTATATAGTTTAAGAAACATTTCTAAAAAGTTTTACTCTTTAGATGAATTTTATTTTTATTATTCTAAAGCAATTGGACATTCAAAAGAAAAACATAAAGAAATTATGGATTTATTAGAATGAGCAAAATCTAATAAACTTATTAAAAGTGGAATATTAGAATTTGTTGCAAGTTGTAAATGGAATGATTTAAAATTAATGAAAGAAAAGGGAATTACTCCTGAAACAGTTTCTTCATTTGATGTATATGAAAGTATGTAATTCATGAGCGATATTGGAATTCTTTGAAAACTAATTGAGGACGGACGTAAGGGAAAAAACATTGGTACATCAACTGGTCTTTCAAAATTAGATAAACTAATAGGAGGAATTCAAGATAGTCGCTATTATTTAATATCTTCTCAAAGTAGTGGAGGTAAAACTTCACTCGTATTGTTTTTTATGTATCAAATGCTACGTAATAGTACAGATCCAGTATATTTTATTTATTATAGTCTTGAATTAGGTAGTGAAATCCTATTAGCTAAATTAATGGCCTTGTATTGTGCGGAAGAATTTGGTATCTATTTAACAACCAATAACGTTCTTTCGTTTGATTCGATATTAACTAATGAAAATTATGAATATTTACGAAAGGCAAAAGAGTGGATACAGAGTATTGAAGATAGATTAATTATATTTGATTCTGGTTTATCTGCAAGAATTCTGTATAAAACTACTATTCCTATACTTCAAAAGCTTGGAAAGATCGAGGAAATAGATGGAAGAGAAATCTATATTCCTAATAATCCCAATCAGAAAGTTATTGGGGTTATAGATCATGCGCTGCTTCTCAAATTAGAAGAAGGTAGGAAAATAAAGGAAGAAATTGATTTAACATCTTCTTATATGGTAACACTTAAGCGTAAATATCGAATATCTTGATTTATGATTATGCAGCAAAATAGAGAATCGTCTTCTATGGATAGAAGAAAGGCTGATTTATCTGAACCAGGTTTAAATGATATTATGGCTTCAAGTGCTCCTGTAAACGATAGCGATGTAACCTTACAAATATTTTATCCTGCTAGAGAAAAACTTTCTACTTGTAGAGGATATAAAATATTAGGTGAAAATGGAGGAGGATTAAGAGACACATATAGAGGGTTGATTATAAGTAAAAATCGATATGGAATTGCTAATCAAGTCTTAAATTGTGGATTTTATGGCTCCGTAGGTTGGTGAACAGAATTACCTTTACCCGAACAAATTACTGATATAAAATTAATTAGAGAACCTTCTCTAAACATTCCGTGTAAAACAAAACGTATTATACAACAAGATTTATCAGAAAATGATATAGATAAAAAGATAATAAGAACTAATACTGAATATACGTTTTAATTATGGAATTGCCAAAATCTAAACTACCTGCAGAAACACAAGATCCGAGAAATTTAATTATATTCTCAAAAGTTAAACAAGGAAAAAGTTCAGCTCTTGCAGAACTTCCCAATAACTTGATGCTTGATACTGAAGGTGGATTAGCATATATTGAAGCACTTAAAGTTAGAGTAACGTCTGTAAAAGATATTAAAGAAGTTTGTCAAGAAGTAATTAAAGCTGGAAAACCTTACGATTTTATTACAATTGATACAGTTACAGCGTTAGAAGATATAGTTAAACCTTTAGCATTACATCTGTATAAACAAACTCCTGCTGGAGAGAAGTTTACTGGTACCGACGTTATTGACGCGGCAATGGGAGCTGGGTATAAATTTATGAGAGATGCTTTAGAGCAAGTTATTAATATGGTTGCTAAGTGTACTCGAAATGTAATACTTGTCTGTCATGCTAAAGATGCAGCTATTGCAAATAGTGATTTAACAGCGAAGCAAATTGACCTGTTAGGTAAAACAGGACGTATTTTAGCTTCTAAAAGCGATGCAATTGGGTTAACTTAAGAATGCCCCTTTAATTAGTAATAATTATCGAAAACCTCGTATATGCTGGAAACTCCTTAGAGCTTAATCTACCAAAGGGTAAAAATGATTAAGATTGGACAATCAGCAGGCGATTAAAATAGCCTCAACGACTACAAGGAGGGTTCCTAAAATTAGGAATATGATATAGTCTAATCTCGAACCAAAAACATGAATAAAAAATATTATAAAAATCACATATGTAAGCATTGTGGAAAAATTTTTTATGGGAGAGGCACATTATGTCGTAAACATGCTACACAACTACAACAATATGGAAAGTTTCTTGATTCAAATCCTAGAAGCAAGTACGATCCAAACGAAATAATTTTACATAAAAATTATGCCGAAATTGTTACATATAATATTAATAATGAACCTCTTCATAAATTTAAAATAGATTTAGAAGATATAAATAGAGTTAGTTTATATAAATGGCATTCTACTAAACCTACGAAATCTACTCAACTAATATATCTTGTAAGTAATGACGTTGGTTATTATCATAGATATATAATGGATGCAAAACCAGGGCAAATGATTGATCACATTAATTTAAATACATTTGATAATCGAAAATCTAATCTTAGATTTGCAAATCAAACTGTACAGAACCATAATCAACATTGTCGAGAGAATACACGTTTTGATATTAAAGGGATCGATCAACATTCTGATATAAATAGAACAAAACGTTTTATGGCTAGGTTTGCCATAAAAGGTAAAACATATCGCAGCCCTTGGTTTATTACATATGAAGAAGCTGTTTTTGCAAGATATTTATTAGAGCAATTATCTCCTGTGCAAGTCATTAACGGAGAAATGCAAAAGTATATTAATAAATTATCTTATAAACAAAAAGAGCCTATTATTAATTGGTTCAAAAATAGGTTTAAAAACCGAGTATAAATGATTTGTATCGCGATGATGAATCTAACACTATTTTAAGCTTCAATACTAATGATAAATTTGTTGAATGTGGAGCAAGACCTGCTCATCTTAGAAATAAAGATATTGTTTTAGGTAAATATCAAGAAGATGGAACAGTTGTTTATGATTGGACTCAAATTTATCCTTCGTTAAGAAATGCTTAAAATATCATTTGATTTTGATGAAACAACTAAAAAGGTATCAAATTTAACTGTTACTAATTCGACTTCTGTTACTGTTAAACGAGATACTACTGGAAAAGCTATTGTAGAAGTTACTGCAAATAAATTAATTATTTCAGATACTGCTTTAGCTTTCCTGGATGCTAATCCTGAAGATAGAATATCTATCAATTATTTTCAGGAATCAAAAGAAAAAACATTTCCTGTAATTGCTAAATCTGAATATTTTACAGATAAAAAAGCAGGAAATAAATTAACAAAATCTAATACTGTGTCTTTTAGAGGAAATCAAAGGACAATATTATTAGAATATGGAACTGTTTTTGAATTACAACCATTTAAAGAACATATATTTAAACTAGCTCCTTTGAACGATAGTGATTCAGAAATAGTTTCAGAAGAATTAAAAGATGAAGAAATTGAGTTAGAAGATATTGCAAACGAAATTATTACTAACTCTACAGTTTCTGATGAAGAAGATTCTCTTCCGTTTTAATTAATACAGAAAAATTAATAAATTATTATAAATTAATATAACTATGGGAAATATGTTTGATATGGGTGCAGTTGCAACTGCACGAGTGGTAGAAAATAATCGTCTTAAATGTGGAATTCATGATGTAATATTTAAAGGGATTGAACGTGGAGAGGACTTTGGTCCTAATGCAGTAGGTACTATTGATATTCATTTTGAAGCTGTAGACGGTTCTGGTATTTTCGATGATAAGATGTTTGAACCAACTTCGGCTGAACGTAAGACTACAACTGATCGTAATGGAGTTGAACGTGAACAGGCTTCTCCTGCTGAACAATTTATGGCTAAATGTAAACAACTTATTATGGCCTTGAATCCTGAAGCTGGTGAAAAAATTGAAAAAGGAGAGGCTCAGTTTAAAGCAAGTTCGTTTGATGGTATCGTAAAACTTTTGAAAAAGATTCTCGATTCAAAAGTTGGTACACAAACTCAAATTAAACTGCTTCCAAATAAAAATGGATATGCAAGTCTTCCTAGTTATGTAGCTAGTATTAATAGAGAGGGGATTGTTTATATTAGTTCTAAAGTAATTGGCAAGGATTTGACTCTTTCTTCATATGAAATGTCTCGAATTCAAGCTGCTGCCACTGCAACTCCAACAAATATGACAAAATCTGATAATGTACTAAGTGATATGAAATCAGATTTTGGAGCAGCAGATGTAAATGAAGATGATGACCTTCCCTTCTAGTATTTAAATATATTTAGTGAATTATACATTAGAACCGACAGTTACCAAAGAATTGATTTTATCAAAAGTGCGAGAAGAAACTCTAATGGAGCATTATTTAGGTATTCCTGTCAAAAAAGGCTTATTTAAGTCTCCACTTAGAGTTGATTCTCGTCCAACTTGTGCTTTTTACAGAAATAAAAAAGGTACAATTATCTTTAAAGATTTTCGAGGAGATTTTTCTGGAGATTGTGTATCGGTAGTAATGTATAAATTTGGCTGCTCTTTTTACAAAGCATTACAAATAATTGCAAATGATTTTGGAATAATCTCTAGAAAAGATTTAACTATTAATCCATCAAAAATTAAGAAATATTCTGAAACGAAGTTTGAAGATAAAGGCAATGCTATTATTCAAGTAGAGTTAAAAGATTGAAATAGATTTGAATTAGATTGGTGACAATCGTTTGGAATCTCGCAGGAAACTTTAAAGAAATTTAGAGTTTACTCATGTAAAAATGTGTTTTTAAATGGAGAAATATTTCACTTATATAAAGAAAACCAGCTAGTATTTGGATATTTTGGAGGAATAAAAGATGATATAGAACAATGAAGAATCTACTATCCAGGTAATAGAAAATATAAGTTTATTTCTAATTGAAAACAAATTCAATTACAAGGTGCTAAACAACTTCCAAGAAATGGTGGAGAATATTTAGTTATTACAAAATCTCTAAAAGATGTAATGACTATATATGAATGTAGTAATCTTCCAGCTATTGCTCCAATTTCTGAAAACTGTTTTATAACTGATTCCCAATATCAACGTTTAAAAGCTAAGTTTAAGAAAATTGTTTTATTCTATGATTCGGACATTGCTGGGATTTCTAGTATGAATAAGATTAGAAAAAAATATCCAGATTTATTTATTATATTTATTCCGAGAAAGTATCATTGTAAAGATATTTCAGATTTTTATAAAAAGTACGGATTAGATAAAACAATTAATTTAATTAATATAGCAAAACAATATATTGATGAAGAAGACAGTATCAGAAGAAATAAAACCAAAGAGGAAACGATCTAAAGGATATTCTAGAGTCAAAGGACATTCGTATGAAATTAGAATAGCTAAAGAGTTAAGAGAACTAGGATTTACTGGAATAGTAACTTCAAGATCTGAAAGTAAAAGAGCAGATGATAATAAACAGGATTTAATTGATACAGAACAAAAACTACCTTTAGGAATACAACTAAAATGTGTACAAAATACTCCTAGTTATTTTAAGATTAGAGAAGAATCATCTATTAATAACGAAGATTTCGTATTAATCTGAAATAAACAGGAAAAGAAGGAAATAAATATTTGTTCTGTTGGAGAAGCTGTTATTATGGATAAGAAACTATTTTATAAGCTTATTAAAAAATATTATTTGTAAACTAAATAGGAGATCTTTTGATCTCCTATTTTATTTTATTAAAATATGAAAATTATTATTCAATCTTTTGGAGATATTATAACTAATTCTAGTACTGAAACCTTTTGTATAAGTAACGGTTCAACTAGTGATCTACAATTACTTATTGATACTATTTTAAAGGTTTATGGTATAAATAATTCATCGATTATTGTTAAAGAAATAGTTGATTATGATTCATTAAGTGATTTGTCTAGTGGCCAGATAGAAACTCTAGCTGAAATTGTCTATGAAAATTCTGGTATTGATTCTAATATTTTTCTAGAATATGCTCGTTTAGGCAAATGGAATCTACTTGAAAATATGCTCTCAAATGTAGGTAGTAGTCTTTTAGAAATGGCTAAAATATATAATGATACTGTACAGTATGGTTTAATTTTTACTCGTTATACAATTGAAACTACTATACCTAATACAGATGCATTAAAAGAGCAAATTGAAAATTTGTCAGATTTATTTAGTTTCGGAGAATATGAATACTAAAATTTTATTTGAATTTAATATTCAATCTATAACTGATATTATTACAAATAGTTCTAGCGAATTATTTGTATTTAAAAATAGAGAGCTTGAAGATTTAGTATTAATTCTTTCTTTAATTCATCCTTGTTGGAACCTAGAATATAATGAACCAATACAGGTTAATAGAATGCGTGATGATGAATTAGCTACGTATTTAGAATGGATATATGGTGGATCAGATTTTGATTATGAAATTAGAAATATTCCTATTACTAAAGAAAATACAAAACGTACAGGAGTTGCTAAACATTTTGGATTAAAACCAAAATTTGTTTATGAAGATTACGAAAATTGGGATCCTAATATAAATAAACTTAGTCTTAAATATCTGCCTGAAGGTTTAAGAACAATTCGAGCAATGATTCCTGATACTACCTTTGCAATGTATTCTAAAAACGATAATCCTACATGGGAATATCAAGAAAAATTTGAACGACTTGGTAAACGTTATCATCTAAGTTAAAATGAAAATAATTATTTTAAAAACTCAATCTTTCTCGGATATTATTACAAATAGTAGTAGTGAATTATTTGTAGTTAAAGGAGATAGATACAGCAATGCGTTTGAAGATTTTTTATATGTAGAAAATATAGGAGACCTTCAGCGGTATCTTGAACAAAAAGAAATACTCTTACCTGAAATAAGAAAATATCTTAAAAATCCACCTAAAACAATATGTGATGGGCTTGATATAGATGACTATCGAAATGCACTACGAGAAGCAATTAAAAACAATGATTTAGATGAGTATAAAGATTGTTCTTTTATAGTTTTAGAGAATCATATGGATTATGAAACATGGCAGGCTATAAGAGATTCTTTATATCCGAATATATACTATGAAAGTCCGAATATATACTATGAAAGTTGGCATTAATATTCAGTCTTATGTTGATGTAATTACTAATTCATCAACTACTGTGTTTTGCTCTATAGAAAGTGATTTTGAGATAATAATTCAAAATATTGAAGATTATTTAAATTCTTTTCTTCCATTTAAAGTTAAATATCATAGGCCGTGTATTATTAAAACATATTCAATTACATTTGAAGTGGAATATGGAGAAAATCAAGAACTTACTGAAAATATATGTGCACTAATTGACCAATTGCTTTCTGAGCATTTTCCGAATGGAGGATATATTGTAACAAGTGGATATGAATATAATTAATATACAAAGTATTACTGATATAGTTACAAATAGCAGTACAGAGGTATTTATTCGTATAAAGGAAACTGCTATTAACACAGTTAAGGAGCCTATTAATAATCTTCTTAAAATAAGTGGATCTACACTTCAAGCAGATGATTTATTTACAATTGAAATATTATACGATGATAGTTCAGATTTAATGGTTACTCCAAAACAAGATACAACAGAGTGTATTGAAGCGGCGGTAATTCTTTCTTCTTTAAGGAGTTTATTTAACTATGAAGTATATGAAGATCGGTAAATTAATTCCAATTCAAAGCTATTCAGATATTATAACTAATAGTTCATCTGAATTATTTTGTACTATAACTTCTGAAAAACATCTTAAAGAAATATATGAGATATTAGATAGTATCGTTGGATATAGGCAGGAACCAGAAATAGATGTTTGTATTGATTACTGTTCTAAATCTAACATCGAAGAATCAGAACTAAAAAGTCAGTTTTATAAAGAATTGCCAGATAAATGGATTGAAGTAGATTATCCTTATTGTAAGAATTCAGTAAAAGAATTTTATATTTCTGGTTTCGAAGGAATTTTAAATAAGAAAATAGGTAAAGCAAATTATAAAATTAGATATTATTTGGGAGATTAAATTATGAAAGATTGGACAAGTTGGGGAATTAAAAGAAGAGTATTTCCAGATAAAAATTATAATGCAATATGGTATAATCTCAAAACACTCCGATTAGGAACAGGACAGGCTAGCGAACTTGATTATCCTGAGTTTTATGATATTGGAATTAATACTAAGTGTAATCTTAATTGTCCAATGTGTTATGTTAGTGCTAAAAGTTCGGGAATAAACTATACCGATATTTGTGAAAAGGCTAAATTCTTTTTTGGACAAATGACAGAAAATGAAAGGCCATTTCAAGTAGCAATTGGTTCAACAGGCGAACCAAGTTTGCACGAAAGCTTCTGTGAATTTCTTGAAACGTTGTTTTACTTAGGAATTGTTCCAAACTATACAACGAACGGTATTACTATAGCAGAAGACTCTGATCTTAGTACTAAAATACTTGACTATACCTCTCGTTTTGTTGGAGGAGTTGCTGTTTCTGCTAATGAGTGGTCAGAACATATTAGTAAAGCATGGAGGAGAGCTATATATAAATTAGATACTTTTGGGAATACAAATATTAATATTCACTATATTATCAAAGATATTGAAAGTGTTAATAAATTCTTGGATATTTATAAAGAATTTAAATATACAGTATTATACTTTGTGTTACTACCTCTTATGCCATCTGGTAGATCAAAAGAAAAATATAGTGAAGATGCATTTGAATATTTACTTCAACAAGATTTAGATTGGGGTAAAATTGCATTTGGTGCACATTTTTATAATTCGTTACTCAATCAAAATAAAATTAAATGCTATTTATATCCTCCTGAGAGTCTATCTAAAAATCTTCTTTTAGACAATACTATTAAAGTAACGCCATCGTCATTTAACTTAAATCCTATAAAAGAAATTAAATATGAACACATGTAAAGTTACATTTGAAAATTCAAATGGGCAACAAGTTATTGTAATACTCTCTTTAAATAAAGAAAAGAACGAACTTGATATGAAACTTGGATTTTCTCCAAAAGTTGATCCTCATACTGATCTCGGATTAGCTGGACAATTTGCAGATATTTTCTGTAAAGCTCTTGGAGCTAATAACGAATCTACTCCATCTGAAAAACAACAATAATATATTATACTTAAGTCCGCGTTAGACCTTTTTAACGCGGACTATTTATAATCTTTTAATATGAATAATCAATCTGTTCAAAAACCATTAAATTTTATTTCAGATACGCTTGCTTCTTATTTATCACAAATTACAGAATGATTTGATGATGAAATAGCTACTGAATTACTAACTATTAAAGCATTTTCATCTATTTCGGAAATGTGAGGTAAAGCAGAATTAGCTAGTAGAATTACCGATTATGCATGTTATCTAGATTTTGATCCTAATGCATTTATGTTAAGTTTTTTACCTAAAGGTAAAAATTTAGTTTATTCGAATGGCAATTTAACTAAAAAGAACTGAATATCTGGGAAAATATCTAGAGTTTTACATAAAATACTTATTAAGCAATATACAGATCATAGTTATGAGGTATTTAATAATCACTTAAAAGCAATTGTATTAGGTGCAGGTTATAAATGAAATATTGTAACAGGAAAAGATATTGCGTATTGATATAATGAAACTCATTATAATAGATCAGGAGGAGGTACATTAAGTAATAGTTGTATGCGTCACATAGGCAGTCAAGATTGGTTTGAAATATATACTAGTAATCCATATTGTTCTATGTTGATTTTAACTAAATACAATCGATTAGTTGGAAGAGCTCTACTATGAACTGTAAACAATAATGTTTATATGGATAGAGTTTATTATTCTGCAGATGAAATTTATTCTAAATTTATTCAATATGCCAAAAAGAATAAATGAAGAATAAGATATGATAATAGTTTACTTAGCGATGAAGAAGATTGTTTTTTTAAATATTTAGATGATGAGAAAACATGGCAATATGAGTATTCTGAATTGAAAATACCCGTAAAATCAGATTATGATTGATTTCCATACTTAGATTCTTTTCGTTATTTTTATCGTTTAGAAGGTCATTCTTATTTAAGTAATGTTTATAATGATAATTTAAAAGATTGTATTAGGTTTTTATCAGATTCTGATGGAAGTTATACTTCTTATAACACTTGTTGTTGCTGCGGAACTCATATATTATCTGATGAAGGTGTGTGATCAGATTATTTAGATGATTATTTGTGTGAGAATTGTGCTACTTATAGTGAATATCAAGATTCTTATATTGCAATAGATACTGCAGTAAAAGTTTTTTATGATAGATCTTTTGACATATACGACTATGTTAATCAAGATTATGTTGATGCAGAGTTTAATAGTTTTGCAAATATAGGTGACGATTGGTTTTTTATTGATAATGAAGAAATGATAAAAATTGATGATAATTGGTATTGGATAGACGAATGCGAATGTGATGAAAACGGAGAATATAAACCTATAGAATAACATGGATATTAGATACGATTTAGTTCCAACTCACGGTATTAAAGAAATTTCTAAAATACTTACTCATAAATTAAGTAAATATAATAAAAATCAATGGAAGTATGGAATGAGTTGGACAGAAGTATTATCTTCTCTTAAAAAGCATTTAAATGAGTTTGAATTAGGAAAGGATTATGTAGATATTAACGAAAAGTTACTACATATTGCAGAAGTTGCAACTAATGCACTTATTCTTTGTGAATTTTATCATATTTATCCTCAGGGTGATGATAGAATAATTGCACCAGTAGTTAAACCATGTGTTGCCTTAGATCTAGATGATTGTGTATTCGATTTCTTAGGATCATATACTAAACGCTTTGGAGTTAATATTTCAGATTATTGGAATGGAGATTATAATATGTCAGAAAACTTAAAAACACTTAAGGAAGATAAGGATTTTTGGATTAATATGCCTATTATAAATCGTCCAACATTTGAAGTAGATTATTACGTAACTGCTCGATCAATTCCTATTGAATGGACTCAAGAAGCTATTCAGCGTAATAATTTACCTAAAGCAAAAATATACACTTTACCTTGGAATGTATCTAAAATCGATACATTAAAAGAACTCAAAGTAGATATTATGATTGACGATAAAGCTGAAACATTTAAGGAATGTCTTAGTAATGGGATTTTTTGTTACTTAATGGATGCTCCTCATAATAGATACTATGATGTTGGACATCATAGAATATATGATTTAAATCTTACAATAAAATAATTGAAAAAGATATCTCTATCTTCTTTTAACATTAAACCTATTATATCTTCAGCATATCATCTCGATATATCAGACGAGGAGTATTTTGGACCTAATTATAGAAATTTCATAAGTAATTCTAAGCTTAAATTAATTAATCCTGATCAAGGAGGAACTCCTGAAAGTTATAAAAACGGACTAAAATCTGAAGATACTGCATCATTGCGTTTAGGAAGTGCTATTCATGAATTGTTTTTACAAAGTGAATCATTTAGATTATGTGAGAACCTACACAAGCCTACAGCAAAACTTGGCGAGGTAATTGACAGAATTCGATATCATAGATCTAATAATGAAACAATTTGAAATTCAATTCATTTAGCTTGTAAGGATGTTAAATACTACGTAAATAGTCTAACTCTAAATAGAATTAGAAGTATTATTAAAAAAGGTTTAGAATATTATATAAACTCTAAATATATTCAGTCAAACGATGTAGTATTATCTGATAAGGATACTGAAGTTTGTAAAGCATGTTTATCTTCACTACACTCAAATAAAAAAGTAGTAGAAGTAGTTAAACCTAATAATGAATTCTATTTAGAAGTAGAAACATATAACGAAGATTCTATATTTTTAGATATTGTTGTAACCTATAAAGATAAGGAGATCATATTGCGTTTAAAAATGAAAGCAGATAATTGAACATTTAATCACGATACAAAAACAATAGTTTTAAATGATTTAAAAACTACTTCTAAACCTTTTCCTTTCTTTATGAAAGAATATGGTAGTTTTGTTCATTATCACTATGCTAGACAAATTGCAATGTATTTATGAATGTTAAAACAATATTGTGTTAATACATATAATATTGATTCCAGTTATAAATTTCTATCTAATATTATTGTTGTTGAAACATTTGGAGAGTTTCGATCTCATTGTTATAATATCCCAAATCGGCTTGTAAAACAAGGGTTTGAAGAATTAACAAAGTTATTAAAAATGGTTGCATATTACGAGATTTATGGTTACGAGGAAATTGTTGAATTTGTATAAAATCCAAATCAAAGAATAAAAATTAAATGTAATTTTTTTATTTTTCTATTTGTATTTTAATATTATCAATAGTATCTTTGTACCACTAACAAAAAGAGATAATAAGAATTAATGTTTAATATTTAAAATTTTTAAAATTATGAAAAAGTTTACAGTAAACGCTTACAGTTTGGAAGAAGCAAAGAATTTAGCAGAAGAGAATGGTTTGAAAATTGTAAAGAATGTAACTCAATCTTGGAAGAATGCTAAGTGTCCTATTGAAGGAAAGAATTTGGAGGTATTTTGTACAGAAGCTCTAAGTAAGAACGGTCTTGCTGGTCTTGCTGGCGCTGGCCTCGTTATTGCAGTAGCTCCTGGCTCTAAGGATACTCGCGAACGTCCTTATAAGTTTGTTAATAATGTTGTTGAAGGAAAACGTAAGACACAACGAGTTATTAAGATTTGTCTGACTCGAAACGATGAAGTAGTAGGAACTGCTTCAAAGAAGTCTGATGCAGAGAAGCTTGCTAAAGAGTTGATGGTTAAGTATCGTGAAGATATGTATGCTCAGATCGTTTATGAGGTTAAGGACGGTAAGGATATTGCATTTGAGTTGAAGTATGCACCTTCGACTTCTGCAAAGAAAGGTACATATGTTGTATTTGGAACAGAAGCTTCTTCTTTCTAACATATAGTTAATAAATAACTGATTCAATACCTTTAAAAGGGAGATATACTAGTTGTATCTCCCTTTTCTTTTTATGGATATAAAATTATTTTCTACTGTTTTAAAGAAAAATAACTTCAATTATACAATTGATTATCAAATAAAACAGGTGAATGTCGATACAATATTCCAATTTAGAGAGGATTCCTTAAGAGATAGTACTGTTTATTTATACTTAGATTCATGAAATAAAGTTTCTCAACAGTTTTGTTGATGAACCTTAAAATATCAATTAGTTTATATAGGCAGTGGATTATTTACTTCTGATAAACCATCTCGACCTTGATGTAGTCGCCCAACAGGACATAAAAAAGATTTTATTAAAGCATTTACTGAAAAATATCCTGGAAGATTAATTATATGTACAGTTAATGATAATTTAACAGAAAATGAATCTAGAGTTTTAGAAGCTTACATGATAAATGCAGCTCTAGATGAATATAATTATCAATTAACAGGTTTCAATGATTATTCGCTAGATTTAAAATCAAATCAATTAATCAATAAAAAGAGAGGTCTTAAGCAACCAGTATTAAGAGCTATTAACTTAATAAAACCAATGTATTTAAATGGAAATTACCCTTGAGAAACTACTAGAAGGTAAAGCTACTATTATTAAAAATAAAGAATATCTTCCGACTTCTGATTATGTTTCTCCGTTTTTGGATCAAATGTCTAAATTTACAGACAATTTTACTGTTCAGGTTAAACTTCCTACTCAGATTACAACAACTGCTGAATCGGACGATGTAACATATAATAGAGTATGAATTCAAGCAATATTACCAGAAAAATATTGTATTGAAAATCATGATGAAGTATATGGTTTAGTATACGGTTTAGATGTACGTACTCCTGTTTATAAAGTATATCGTGGAATGTTAAATCGCGCATGTACAAATTTGTGTGTTTTTGATCCATCTTGAATGGAAGTAAACGAAATTAAACCAGGAGAAAATTTTGTATATCATATTACTGCTTTAATGGAGAAAGTATCTCATTTTGAAGCAACAATTAAGAAAATGAAAAATACAGTTCTTTCTAGTGATGTAGAAGAACGACACAATAGATTAGGTAATTGAATTGAAAAATGTGTTTTAGAAGAATATACTGGAACTGGAGGAAAAGTTAAACTTTCTCCATCTACAGTTATAGATGCTTATAATGGAGTTTACTTCGATTCTTCTTCTAAATATTATGTTGGCAATGAAGATTCAACTGTATTTAATTTCTATAATGCATTTACAGAAATCATTAAGGACGATAAGAAAGATATAATCAATAAGTTTGAAAAAACATTGCTTATTAACTCTTTATTTGAATTATAATGTTTATTATTAAACGAAACGGTACTAAACAAGAGTTTGATTCTTCAAAAATTGATAAAGCTATCTTATCTGCACTAAAAGCTTCTGGATGTAATACTGAGATCAATCAACCCTCAAAATATATTACAGTTGATAATGGAGATACTGTTGAAGTTATTCAAGATCGAATTGAAAATTGATTGATGTCTATATGTCCTAGCGCAGCAAAAGCATTTATTTTATATAGAGAAAAACATAAAAATATTCGAGATTGAGTAAGTAAAAAAGAAGAATTCATTGAAAGATATAAACAATCTTCTAATACAGCCAATGCAACAATCGATGACAATTCTAACGTAAGTGGCAAAAATATAGGAATATTAAACGCTGAAATACACAAATCAGATAATATTCTTATTAGTCGAGCAATGATTGAAAAGAAGTTAAAGGAATTATATCCAGAATTTGATTGCAAAAACTATACTAAAGACCTATCTAATCATATTATATATAAGCACGATGAATCAGGATTTGCAGGAGCAATAGCACCATACTGTTGTAGTATAACTATGTATCCTTTTTTAAATGAAGGGATTAAAAAAATCGGTGGACTATCTGCATATCCAAAGAATCTTGATTCGTTTTGTGGAATGTACATTAATTTAATTTTTGCTACTGCTGCTCAATTTGCTGGAGCTGTTGCAACTTCAGAATTTTTATTGTATTTTGATTATTTTGCCAAAAAAGAATGAGGTAAAAACTATTATACTATTCCAGATACCATTATTACCTGTAATAGCTTAAGAAATAAAACAATTAGAAATCAAATTCATCAATATTTTCAGCAAGTAATATACTCAATCAATCAACCTGCCGCTGCAAGAGGAATGCAAGCAGCATTTGTTAACTTTTCATACTTTGATAAACCGTTTTTTGAGGGAATGTTTGGAGATTTTTGTTTTCCTGATGGGACTAAACCAGAATGAAGTTCTTTAAGTTGATTACAACAAGAATTTATGACATGATTTAATGCAGAAAGATTAAAAACTATAATTACGTTCCCTGTTGAATCGTTTGCGCTTGTTTATAAAGATGACAAATTTATTGACCCAGAATCAGCGAAATTTGTAGCTGAAGAATATGCTAGAGGTCATTCGTTTTTTACTTATATTAGTGATAGTGTTGATAGTCTCTCATCTTGCTGTCGTTTGAAAAACATGGTTCAAACAAAAGAATTTAATTTTACTAATGGCAATATGGGAGTTCAAACTGGAAGTAAAAGTGTTATTACATTAAATCTTAATCGAATTGTACAAGATAAATGTAAAGAACACAATCCTAGTGAAAGAACTGTATGAAAAGAAGAAATGAAAGAATATTTGATTAATATTCTTAGTAGAGTTTATAAATATCATACAGCATATAATGCATTGTTACACGATATGTTCGATGCGAATCTATTGCCTGTCTATAAAGCAGGATTTATTAATTTGGATAAACAGTATTTAACAATTGGAATTAACGGTTTAAACCAAGCTGCTGAATTTTTAGGTATTTCTTGTAATGATAACTTAGATTATAAAGAGTTTTGTCAGTTTATATTTAGTATTATTAAAGAACAGAATATTTTACATAAAACTAAAACTGAAACATATAATACAGAATGCGTTCCTGCAGAAAGTTTAGCAATTAAAAACTACAATTGAGATAAAGAAGATGGATATTGAGTTCCAACCGACACTAATTTATATGCTAGTTATATTTTTAAACCGAATGATAAAAAACTTAGTGTATTAGAGAGAATAAAACTTCATGGAGCAGAATATATAGGAGAGTATCTAGATGGAGGTAGTGCAGCACATATAAATTTAGAGGAACATCTTTCAGCTAAACAATATGAAAAACTTTTGAAATATGCTGCTGAAGTAGGTTGTCAATATTTTACCTTTAATATACCTAACTCTGAATGTGAAGAGTGTGGTTTTATTTCAAGGATAGCGATTACAAAATGTCCAAAATGTGGATCAACAAATATATCTCTATGAGATAGAATTATTGGATACTTAACTAAAATAAAAAACTGATCTTCTGGAAGACAAATAGAACAAAAGACTAGAGTTTATTCTAAAAATATAGAAAATGGTTAAATATGTAGATACTCAGGTTGTTTTTAGAGAAATTCCTGATGAGATCGCACTAGCAATTAATATTTCAGGATGTCCAAATCATTGTGAAAATTGTCATAGCTCTTATCTTGCTAACGATATTGGAACTGAATTATCTTTCGATAATCTTTTTAAATTGATTACAAGTAATTCTGGAATTACATGTGTTGTGTTTATGGGAGGAGATCAAAATCCAAGTTATATTAATTTGTGTGCAGAAGTTATTAAACAGAGTGATCTTTCTTTGAAGACGGCTTGATATAGTGGAAAACAAGAACTTAATCCTGAAATCAATATAAACAATTTCAACTATATAAAACTCGGTCCGTATGTTCCTAATAAAGGGCCTTTAGATAATCCAAATACTAATCAAAAAATGTTTTTAGTTAAAGACAATAATCTAATTGATATTACATATAAATTTTGAGGAAAACAATAAATAATTTAGCTTATTTAAATTATAATTTGATAATTGTTTATATATGATATATGTCTGATTTAAAAACAAAACAGTTTACGTTAAGTATTCCAATTAAAGGATGTTTAACTATGACTTTAAATGCAAAAGATGCTCAGGCTGCTGTAGAATCTTTTTTAGAGCATCAAGATGAATTTTTAGATCATCCTTATTGTGGTAAATTAGAACCTATTTTATCAGCAGCTTATATATATGAAACTAATATCAAATATGGAGATTAAAATTAAAAAACTTGACAAAAACGCTGTTATACCTAAATATTCAAAATATGGAGATGCTGGAATGGATTTAGTAGCTACTTCTGTTGATTATAGTAATGAATACTATATTGAATATGGTACTGGATTAGCTATTGAAATCCCTGAAGGTTATGTTGGGTATGTATTTCCACGTTCTAGCAACTCTAAGTATGATTTACAGCTTTGTAACAGCGTTGGAATAATAGACTCTGGTTATAGAGGAGAAATTAAGCTACGTTATCGAAGAATTATCAATCCTCAGCCAGGAAGAAACTTTGTAGTTAGTGATAACAATATACCTCCAATTCAATGGATAAAAGCTGATTTTGCTTGTTATGAGATTGGAGATAAAGTAGGACAAATTATGATTCTTCCTTATCCTAAAGTCGAATTTAAAGAGGTGGAAGAACTTTCTCAAACTGAACGAGGAGAAGGTGGTTTTGGATCAACTGGAAAATAATGAATTTAGAAGAGTTAATAGAAACTTTACAAAACAAATATTTAGATTTTAAACTTGGAGAGGAACAAAAAGATGTTCTTCTTCAAGTTTTTTCTATTTTAATAAACAAAGAATGAATAACTCTATCTATTTCTGGTGCAGCGGGTTCGGGAAAAAGTTCAATATGTAAATTAATTACAAGATTCTTAGAAATAAATCAAATTCCATATGTTTTAGCTACACCTACGCATAAAGCTAAGGGAGTATTAGCTAATTATACAGAACGTGATGTTATAACAATACACCAGTTGCTACAATTACGTCCAAATGTAGATATAATGGAATTAGATTATAAAGATCTTAAATTTGTATCAAATACTATCGATAATAGTATTCCAACAAATGGAGTATTAATTGTTGATGAATGCAGTATGATTAATGATACATTGTTTGATTATATAATAGAAAGAGCTAAAGATCGAAATTGTAAAGTTTTGTGACAGGGAGATGAAAAACAATTATATCCTGTTAAATCAAATACTCTATCAAGATCTTTTCAGACTACAAACGATTTTCATCTAAATAAAGTTTATCGCCAACAAGAAGATAATCCATTATTAGAAATTATTACAGAATTAAGAGATAAGCCTAAAAATAGATTTTATAATATTACTTCAAATAATGGAACTCTTAAGTGCTATAATAATTGAAGAAAATTTATATCAGAATATATTCCTCTATTTAAAAAAGTAATAGAAACCCAAGATCCAACTTTAATCAAACTATTAGCTTTTACTAACCGACGAATAGAGGCTTTTAATAAAGTTATTAGAGATTCATTATTTAATGATAAGGAAGAATACCATATTGGAGAAATTTTAGTTGGATATGATAACTCAGAATATGGAAAAGCGAATTTTCTAAAAAATACTATTATTAACTCTTCTGAATATGTTATTAAACAGATTACTAAATGTCACCGCTATGTTGGATTAGACAATTATCCTGGATATTTATTAAATCTGTATTCATTAGATTTTAATGAATGTTTTGATATATTTATTTTATCGAGAGATCTTTCTGATGATAAGTTAAAAGGTCTATCGGTTATGATTGAAAGTATTCGCCTATCAGCAATTCAAACTAAATCAAAACTACAAGCTAACAAAATTTGAAGAGAGTATTTTAATTTAATGAGTTCGTTTTTAACTCCTGTTGACCTAACTTATCAAGGAAGAATAATTAGACGAAAAAGCTTAGATTATGCATATTGTATGTCTGTACACAAAAGTCAAGGCTCAAATCTAAATACTGTACTAGTTGATATGGATAATATTTTAACTTGTCATAATTATGAACTACTTCGTCAATTACAATATGTAGCTCTTTCAAGAACTCGTAAAGATATAGGTATGTTAATTAAATAAATATTATGCACGATATATTAATCACACGTGATAGTAGAGGTAAAATTAGAATTGTAGATATTAGTTGTGAGTGAGAAGATGCTCTACATGGATTTGCTTTAGTTAGAAAAACAAGTCAAATAGGAGGAAAAATTACAGAACAACCAATAATAAATATAGATCGTGGGAAAGCAGGAAGAACTGTTACTGAACAAGCTAAATTAACATATAATAGTCATATTAAGAAGTATCTTGATAAAGGGTATAAGAATCTAGCTGATTTTGGAGTTAACAGTTTAGAAAATTGTGATGTAGATAAATTATTGCCATTAGAAGTTACTGATACAAATGGAATACGTAAACCTATGTTAGCAAAATCAGCAGATGATTGCGCAATATCTGTTTTCGAACATGACTTTTTTGGATCTCGTAAATTAGATGGAGTTAGATGTCTTATGTATTATTCTGAAGGTGAAATACATACTGCGTCTAGAGGAGGAAATAATTATGATATTGCTGCTACTCATATTATTTCGGACCCAAAATTAATTGCGTATTTTAAGGAAAATCCTACAGTAATGTTAGATGGGGAATTATATATTCATGGCAGATCTCTACCTTATATTTCTGGATTATGTAGACTACAAACTCTTGATGAAAAACATTCCGAATTAAAGTATTGAATTTATGATTTAGCTATTCCAGAAGTAGTGTTTAAAGATCGATTAATAATGCTTGATGAATTAAAAATTGCTGTTGATGGATCTGATAAAATAGTAATTGTTGAACATATTCCTGTTAGCTCTTGAAGCAATATAAAGAAACTTCATGATAAATTTGTTAAGGAAGGTTTTGAAGGCTGTGTAATTAGAAATCCTGAAAAGGAATATGGCTTTAATAAAAGAGATAACCGTATGATTAAAGTGAAAGAATTTCAAGATGGTGAGTTTAAAATAGTCGGAATTACTGAAGGATTACGTCCTGAAGATATGTGTTTTTCTCTTGAGGCTTCAAATGGAAAGTTATTTGACGCTAAGCCAATTGGCGATCGACAATTAAAAGAATGATATCGTAATAATATCGATAAGATAATTGGTAAGTATGGGACTGTAAAATATTTTGGTTTAACACCATATGGTGTTCCAAATCTTCCAGTTTTTAAAGCTATTAGAGATATATTAGAATAATGACCTTTACCGAATTCAAAAATATTGTTGAAAATTTTCAGCAATATTTAAATAAATGTTCTAAACTACACCAAGAAGGAATAAATATATATAATTCTGATCTTTATAAACCTATAGTAAGTGCTTTCTACGATTTATTTGAATCAAAGTTCGATGAAGATAGAAGAAATACTTTACATTGGTATATAAATGATGCAAATCCTGAAGATTGTAATATAAGAGAACTTTACGCACTTATTGTACTAAATAAAGATATGTATAATGATCCTGTAAATGGGAGATATTTTGAGCTAAATTCTGAAGAAATTCAACAACTATATAATTCTTAACTATATCATCTGATAAAATTAGTGTGCAAACTTTAATTAAATAGTGAAAATAATATAGTTATATCATATAATATTTTAGTAAAAATTTACATGCTAATTTTAATAAATTTTTATGTATGCAAAAAATCACATTTAAAAAGGAGGATTTAGAGTGTCGCAAGGTATTTTTTACCAGCGACACTCATTAGCTATTTTAAACATGGAAATATAATCAAATACTGTAATCGTCCATTTGAATCATCTTCTGATATGAATAACGCTTTAGTATCAAATTGGAACAAAGTTGTTGCTCCTAATGATATTGTGTTTCATCTTGGAGATTTCTGTTTTGGTGATAGAAAAACTTGGAAAAGTTTTTGTAGCAAATTAAATGGAACTAAATATCTAATTCAGGGTAATCATGATCGAGAAAATGAAATTTATTATGAAGGTTTTGAATTAGTTTGTGATATAGCTCAAGTTGCAATTTATGATAATGAATTGGAGGATTATAGTACATTAATATTATATCGTTATTGTTTAACAACTTGACCAGGACAATGAAATGGAGCAGTACATTGTTTTGGACATAGTCATACAAGTCCTTATAGTCAAAATCAGGCTGATTACGATTATATTCAACATAGGGCTTTACCAAGTTATGATGTAGGAGTAGATAATAACAATTTTACACCTATATCTTATGATGAATTGAAAACAATTTTTACAAAACAATTATTATATGGACATCATTAAAAAAGCTTCAGCATTGACTGCAGAATATATGAATAATTATCAATCTCCAGATTGGTTAACTTCAAAAGGCATAAATTCTAAATACAAAGATATTTATGATATAGCCTACGAATATTATTATCGACAATTAACCCAAGTAGAAGGAGATATTATATTAGGACAACAAATATGGATGTAGGATTAATATTATCATCATATAATAATACATTTAAGTATTATATACAACAACTATTTAATATTTGGAAGGATAAAGGTAGTATAAGTATATTAGTTGATCTTGATTTAAAATCAAATGAAACTAAACATTCTATTAATGATGCTATAATGATTATTAAAAACGCTCAGGAATTAGGTGCTAAAATTATAGTAAATTCTAAAGAACCTAACAAATATACTTTATATAAAAATTATTTAGAAGTATTTGATAGCTTCTGCATAAGTTCTCCTGCAAAATATGATATTATATTAAGTAGTAATGCGGGACTAGAGCAAGCTATGTTAATACTTCAAGAAACAGCCAGATATTATAAATTATATAAAAATGAAACTAACAATAAGTAAAAATGCTAACATTAATTATTTAGCTCGAATTGTACAAGTTGATACATTTCATCCGCATCCTAATGCAGATAAACTAAAATTATGTACAGTAGAAGGATATATAATTTCTACAGGAATTGATAGCGTTGAAGGAATATATGTATATTTTCCCGTTGAATGTGTAATTAATCCAAAATTTTTAAAATATCATAATTTATATAGGAAGAAGGAATTGAACCAAAATCCTGAACAATCTGGATTTTTTGAAGAATCAGGAAGAGTTAAATGTATTAAACTCAGGGGGATTGCTTCTGAAGGTTTTATTATGCCTATAAATTCCTTAATTTCTTATATAAACGATAATGTTAGTTTTGATTATCCTATTGGAACAGAATTTGACACAATTAATGATGAACTATTTGTTTGGAAATATGTTATTAAAACTAATATTTCTAATTCAAAATTAGGTGTTAAACAACCTAAAAAGGTACTCAATATAGTTGAAAATCAATTTCGATTTCATGTGGATACTGTTCAATTACAAAAAGCAATTACTAATATTAATCTAGAAGATATTATTCAAATATCATGGAAGGAACATGGAACTAGCGGAATCTTTTGTAATTTATTAACTAAAACCGATCTCTCCTTTTATAAGAAAGTCCTTAATAAGATATCTAAAACATTATTTAAATATCCAATCTTTCCAGAAGAACATTACTACAAATTTTGTTCATCTCGTAAAGTTATTAAGGATTGCAAATTAAACCCTAATTTAACAAAAGGGTATTATGATTGTGATATATGAAATATTGCGTTTAATGTAATCGAAGAGTATTTACAAAAAGGATTAACCGTATATGCAGAAATCGTTGGATATATGCCTAATGGACAAATGATTCAAAAAGACTACGGTTATAAATGTGTATATAATCCTAAATCATTTGATTATCAAAAAATGACCCCTAAACAAATGTATCATGCAAGATTGTTTGATATTATTGTTTATCGAATAACTTATACAAATGTTGATGGAAAAGTATTTGAATTTTCAACACAACAAGTTAAAGAATTTTGTAAAAAATACAGTTTGCATTCAGTTAAGGAACTCTATTATGGTAGAGCAGAAAACCTCTTTCCTAATTTAAATATTAATGAACATTGGCATGAGGAATTTTTAACTAATCTAAGAAATATGTATCTTGAACAAAGGTCTGTATTATGTAATAATAATGTTCCTGAAGAAGGTATTGTACTTCGTCGAGAAGTAAATGGTATAGATGTATATAAACTTAAATCAATTAATTTCCTTGAAAAAGAATCTAAAATGTTAGATAGAGGGGAAATTGATATTGAATCAAATCAATAATTATATGGAAATAAAGGATAAAGTTGAACTTCCTATAATGGACGATCGTATTTGGAAGTTATTTGATATTTTAATTAATACTGAGCCTAAGTGCGTATGCTCTAATATTTTAGTATATAATATCAACGATATAGATATTAAATTAATTTGGGAATATGAGAGAAAAGAAGATAAATTTGAACCATACACTTTTGTAAATCCAATTAACGAGCATTATAAGGATATGGATTATGTTATTTCTACCATAATCTGTAGTTATTCTCCAAGCTTAGTTACAACAGGAAAAATTAGGTTTTTCATTAGCACTCCCTATAAGAAATATTGTGTTCGAAAACTTACTTTTGAAGAACAGTATATTTATCAAAAGAAATTATACGGAATCTATTTTATTTATGATATAAACTATCTAAATCAATTTTTGCCTAAATCTGATTTATCTGGAATAGATTTAGATGCACCTGGGTATGAACAAGTATTAGGCTATGAACAAAAAATTATTGAAGATTCTGAAAGAGTCAAAAAGGATTAAATATATTTATAGAATAGCTAACTCTTTATATAAAGAAGGATATGAATATATAGTTATTGGCGATCTATCACAAGAAGACTTTCTAAAGTCATTTTCTATTCAATCAAACATTGTTCGATATTTTACAATAGATGATTGGTTTATTAGAATGCAATCAGGAAGTCTTCTTCCTTATGTATGTTCTATTCTTTCTAAAGCAAATAAAATTAAGGAATATTTAAATATATATTCTAAACCAGATCTTTTAGCGTTTCGAAAATTAGTTAAATCAGGAATACTTTCTGATAATGAATGTGTACAAGAATGCTTATGAGCAATTCAAATTATTAAAGAATATCGAGTAAATAGAGTTAATATTACTAACCAGAATTATACAAAATCTGATATAATTAAAATATTCTTAGAAGAAGTAAATCCAATATATATGTCAAGTTTAAGTAAAACCATATAAATTAAATATTACTTCATTTATTTGCATAATTTTAAACTATAATAATGAGACAAAATAAATTAAATAATAGGAGGACCCTGTATGTCTAAGATATTAGTATTGCAGGGTCCTCCGTAAGTCTAGCTTCTGGAAAATCTACCTGTGCTAGAGGGCTCATCAAAAACAATAAGGAGTGGGTTATAGTTTCTAGAGATTCAATTAGAGAATCTAGAGGAGATTATTGGATTCCCGAACAGGAGGATTATATATCTTCTGTTGAAGAATTTCAAATTCGATCTGCTATTCAACATAATTTAAATGTAATTATAGATGCTACAAATCTTAATCCAAAAACTATTAAAAAATGGAACAATTTAGCAACAGAATTAAATTGTAGTATCGAATATAGAGAGTTTTATATTCCATTTGAAGAAGCGTTAGAAAGAGATCGAAATCGAGAAAGACCTGTTGGAGAGAAAGTACTTAAACGTTTTTATCAAAGATATTATAAAGAAAAATATTTAGAAGAAACTAAACGTACTGACAATAGAAAGATTCTACCTCCAAACCTTAATCTCCCGAATTGCATTATCTGTGATTTAGATGGAACACTTAGTATCGTGAAAGATCGCAATCCTTATGATTTAACAAAAGTTAAAGAGGATCGTTGTGATCCAAGATTACAATATTTATTAAACTTAATTAACTTATACTTTAAGAATAACATACATATATTCTTCTTTAGTGGAAGAGAGGGTACAGAGCAATGTTATACTGATACATTTGAATGGCTATCTAAATATATAGACTTTCCTATTACTTTATTTATGCGTAACGAAGGCGATTATCGTCCAGATGAAATTATTAAAATAGAGCTTTATAATAAAGTAATTAAAGATAAGTATAATGTTTTATGCGTTTTTGATGATCGAGATAAGGTAGTTAAAGCTTGGAGAGAATTAGGATTATTAACATTACAAGTATATTATGGAAACTTCTAATAAAAACATTAAAATTGAAGTAATTAGTAATAATATTAACGCAACTTTTGAATTACCGTGGGATACTAGTTATGAAGAAATAGTAAAAGTATTTCGACTAATTTCACTAGGTTTAGAATATTTACCTAATACAATTGACAAATATTTAACAATTCCGAAAGATGACGAGTAATGAATTTAATGAGAAGTATAAAGATCATTTAGAAGAAGGTTTTGAAGGATTGGTTTTTCTAAACGAAGAAATTATAGACTATTGTGATAAAATATTTCAGATTCTCCTTATAACAAATCCTAATTTTACGTATAGCCAAATTAAACGTAAGTGAGGAACAAGTAGGGTGTACATAAATAATGTAGATATTCGGATATGTAAAATAATAGAAGATAAGAAGTTAAAGATAGAACAGAACTTATTAAAAGATGTATTAAACCATTATTTGGAGATTGTTTATAACATAACAAATTAGCATGAATATATGCATTAACAACTATTATTAAATAATGCTATACTTAAAATAAGGAATAAAACTTTTAGATAAATGGAGGTGAAGATGTGAAGGAAAATTATTGTCAATGTTGTGGTATGCCAATGGGGGATACTGATGAGCTATATGGAACAAATAAGGATAATAGTAAAAATGATGATTATTGCAAATACTGCTATGATAAAGGATGCTTTACATATGATTGCACCATAGATGAAATGATAGAAAGTTGTATATCTCATGTGATAGACTCTCATCCTAAAATGAAGGAAGAAGAGGCTAGAAAGATGATGCAAGCTTTCTTACCAACACTTAAACGTTGGAGAAAATAGTTAGATAAGTAAATAATTTAAATTATAATATATAAGAAAGTGGAGGGTTAAAAAACTCTCCATTTTTAATTGTAAGGAAATTATATATTTTAACTTTAGCAACGGACGAAGTGAATTTTATGGGTATTTCATATTTATATATATTGTAGTATAATGTAGGAATATTAAGGAGAGAGAGAAATGAAATTATTAAGTACAAAAAAAATTAAAACATTATTATTATCATCAGTATTATCTTTATCATTATTTTTAGGGGGATGTTCAAGTCTTGATACAATACTTAATTCCAATGTAACACAGCAAAGTGAAGCTTTAAATAAATCTAAATCAGAAATACCAGAAGGCTCAGAGGAAGCTAGTGTGGAAAGAGTAGTAGATGGAGATACTATGAAATTAAATTTAAAAAATTCAAATGAAGTTATTACACTGAGATTATTATTAGTAGATACTCCAGAGTCAGTAAAGCAAGGTGTGGATCCTCAAGCATATGCCATAGAGGCTTCAAATTTTGCGAAAGAAGTTCTACAAGTTAATGATACAGTATACATTGAATATGATAGTGGTAGTAAAACTGATAGATATGGTAGACATTTAGGATATTTATGGTATTACAGTAAGGAAAATAATAGTTGGCAAATGTTCAATAAAACAATTATAGAAAAGGGATTTGCCAGAGTAGGATATATTTATTCTCAAAAAAAATATTTAGATACTTTAAATGAAGCTCAAGATAAAGCTAAAAATAGTAAATTAAATATATGGTCAGTAGATGGATATGTTACAGATAAAGGTTTTGATGTGGATGCATATAATAAAAATTCATCGTCAAGTAGTATACCAAATAATTACAGTGAAAATTCTTCAGATAGAATAGTATATGTTAACGGAGGAACTTCCAGTTCAAATAAGTATCATTCTTCAGAGCATGCTCATAATATGAAAGGGGCAATTAAAATGAAGGAGTCACAGGCAAAATCAAAGGGATATGTACCTTGTAAAATATGTTATTAAATAATAACAAATTAAAAATAGCAACTATTTAGTAAAAAATACTAATATAGTTGCTATTTTTATATGAAAATTAAAGTAAATTTATTTATTATATTTTTTCTTTTTGTACTCTTTTTCTGTAATTGTAACAGGTGTTATAGGTGAAATTATAGAACTATTCTGACCTTGAGGTCCTTGAGGACCGATAGCTCCGGCTTGACCTTGGTCACCTTTAGGGCCAGTAGGACCCTGAAGGCCTTGAGGCCCTTGAGGACCAGTAGCACCGACTTGGCCTTGAGGTCCTTGTGGTCCAGTAGGACCTATGTTACCTTGAGGTCCTTGAGCACCAGGTAATCCAGTAGGACCTTTAGGACCAATAGGCCCCTGAGGTCCTTGTGGACCAGTAATACCCATAGGACCTTGAGGCCCAGCAGGACCTATATCTCCTTTGTCACCTTTAGGACCTTGAGGTCCAGTAGGACCTACAACACCTATACCACTAGTCATATTACATAATGGATTAACATAAACTTCTTTTCCTAAATCCACATATTGGATAGCACTTAACTTAATATAAATAGGACCTTTGTTAGAAGATGTTTTACCCATAACAGCACATTGATTAACTTGACATATTTTTAATCTTAAAATACAGTCACTTCCCTCTAATTTTAACCTCACAACTCGCCCAATAGAGCAGTTTAAAATATTAAAAATTTGAAAAGTACTATATTTTCTCTAAATCTTCAACCAAAATTTCCATATAACTATAAAAAGATTATTTACTAAAAGAAAAAATATAGTTATAAGTCTATTTCTCTTATATATATTCCGATATAATTTTGTCCTAAAAATAAATTTTTAATCAATCCACAACCTGTACACCACCCAAAGGGGAACTATAATCATGACAAA
>ERZ824488.39-NODE-39-length-159563-cov-61.168512_pt1 | contig 159563 bp, 149 predicted proteins | sample MGYA00519936_ERZ824488 | MGnify/ENA primary metagenome ERZ824488 (study PRJEB31778, sample SAMEA3449153) | human gut metagenome | biome: human gut; feature: human-associated habitat; material: faeces | place: United Kingdom | collected 2010/2012 ...
AAAAGCAGAAGATGCATATGGAAATAAAATAACAATACCAAAAGGATTTAAAGTAGTAGCACATGGAACGGTAGCAGGCTCAGCAACATATACATATAGTGGAGATAATATTCCAGCAGTACAAGATGGAATAGTAATAGAAAATGGAACAGATGGAAATCAATTTGTGTGGGTACCAGTAGGGACAATAAAAAATAAAAGTGATGACTCAAAAGGAGCAACAAGTACAATAACACTAGGAAGATATAGTGATTTTACAATGACAAACGGAGCAGTAGCTTCAGGACAACCAGCACAAGTTGCATCAGTAGAAAAATGTACACAAGCAGTTACAATAAAAAGTTACTATCAAGAATTAAGTACATTTAGAGCAGGAAATAGTGAAGCAGGTTCAACAGCAGAAAATGCAACAGCAAGAAAACTAGAAGAATTTATATCAACAAGTTTATCAAATGGAGGATATTATATAGCAAGATTTGAAGCAAGTGGAACAGCATCAAAAATAGCTTCAAAATATAATCAAACAGTATTAGTAGATATAACACAACCAAATGCAGCAAAAGCAGCAAGAGAGATGTATGGAGAAATAAAAGAAAATAATAAATTGGTATATGCAAGTGATTTAGTAAATAGTTATGCATGGGATACAGCAATAATATTTATACAGACATATTCGATAGGCGAAGATGCAAGTAGATACGCAAGTCAAAATAAAAGTACATCATTTGCAAATACAGGAATAAATAACGACAAATATTGTAATATATATGACATGTCAGGAAATGCATCTGAATGGACCACAGAATCATCTACCGGCTCTGTCAATAGCAGCTCCTACCCTTGTGTTAATCGTGGTGGGGTTTTCCTCACAGGTAAAGGCGTATCCTTAGGTTTCACGTCTGGCCGCGGCTACGATAACACGACTAGTTGCCTCAGCAATAGTGGTTTACGCCCCTTACTTTATGTAAAGTAGCACTGACCACTGGTTCAATGAACCAGAAAAAATGAATAAATACGATGTTAGCACTAATGTGCTTAACACGTACTTTAGCGCATCAAATATTATATTAGGCAGAGAAAAAACTCTGCCTTTTACATTTTACATACTAATATCTTGCAATAAAGTGTAAAGTATGGTATAAAAGTAGGAGAAAATAAAAATGGAGGTAATTCCTTTGGATAAATTAGTAATAAGCGGACCTACAAAATTAAAAGGTGAAGTAGTAATAAGCGGAGCTAAAAATGCAGCAGTCGCAATATTACCAGCCACTTTATTAGTTAATGGAGTATGTAAAATAGAAAACTTACCTAATATCAGTGATGTAAAAATGTCATGCAAAATTTTAGCTGAATTAGGTGCTAAAATTACATGGTTATCAGACAACGAAATTGAAATAGATACAAGAAATATTTGTTGCACACAAGCACCTCTTGATATGACTAGCAAATTTAGAGCGTCATATTATTTGTTAGGTGCATTACTTAGTAGATGTGGACAAGCAGAAGTTGGCTTGCCAGGTGGATGCAATTTAGGCGCAAGACCAATTGACCAACATATTAAAGCTTTTGAAGCTTTAGGTGCAAAAGTAGTAGTTGCACAAGGAAAAGTAACTGCAAAAGCTAAAAAGATGGTAGGAACATCAATATATATGGACGTAGTTTCTGTTGGAGCTACAATCAATGCAATGCTTGCAGCAGTGTTAGCAGAGGGTACAACAACAATAGATAATGCAGCAAAAGAGCCACATATAGTTGACGTTGCAAACTTTTTAAACACTATGGGAGCAGACATTCGTGGAGCTGGTACAGATGTTATAAAAATAAATGGTGTAAAAGAATTAAAAGGAAATGCTACATATTCAGTAGTTCCAGACCAAATAGAAGCAGGTACTTTTATGCTTGCAGCAGTAGCTTCTAGAGGAGATATTACTATTAAAAATTGTATACCTGAACACTTAGACTGTATTACAGCTAAAATATTAGAAATAGGTGGAAACGTAAAAGATATGGGTGACTCAATAAGAGTTACTATGAATAAAAGACCTAATAAAGCAACTGTAAAAACTCTTCCATATCCAGGGTTCCCAACAGATATGCAACCACAAATGGGAGTTGTACTTTCAATGGCAGATGGTACAAGTATGATTCATGAAAGTATATGGGAATCAAGATTTCAATATACTTCTGAACTAAACAAAATGGGAGCAAAAATTACAGCACAAGGAAAATCAGCAGTATTTGAAGGTGTAAATGAATTAACAGGAGCACCAGTATATGCAACAGACTTAAGAGCAGGAGCAGCATTGATTATTGCTGGTATTGTAGCCAAAGGTGAAACTCAATTATATAACATTGAACATATTGACAGAGGATATGAAAATATTGAAGAAAAGTTTAGAAAACTAGGAGCAAATATACAAAGAGTTACAGAGTAAAGGACGAATACACAAATGTTTAAATTTTGTAGTTTATATAGTGGAAGTAGTGGAAATAGTTTATTTGTGCAAACTGATAATACTAAAATTTTAGTTGATGCAGGAGAAAGTGCAAAAAAAATTGAAACAGCTTTAAATAGTATAGATGTAGATATAAATGAAATTGATGCAGTTCTTGTAACACATGAACATACAGACCATATAAAAGGGCTAGCAACAATATCAAAAAAATTCAACATACCAATATATGCAAATAAAGAAACATGGGAAGCAATGCCACAAGTGGCAGAAAAAACACAAAATCAAAATTTGTTTAATGTAAATGAAAATTTTGAAATAGGTGATTTAAAAGTAATACCTTTTAGCATACCACATGATGCTGCAAACCCATGCGGATTTAATATATTTTATAATAATCAAAAAATTAGTATTGCAACTGATATTGGACATATGGACAAAGCTATAATAAAAAATCTAGAAGGCAGTTCATTTGTATTATTAGAAGCAAATTATGATCCAAATATATTAGCATATTCAAGATATCCATATTCTTTAAAACAAAGAATAGCAGGTCCAAATGGACACTTATCAAATGAGGCAGCTGGGAAAACCATTTCATGTTTATTAAATTCTGGTTTGCAAAATGTTATGCTAGGACATTTAAGCAAGGAAAGTAATTTTCCAGAATTAGCATACAAAACTGTTATTGATGAATTATGTGCTAATAATTTTGATGAAAATAAAATTAAAGTTGGGATTGCAAACCGTTCAAATCCGAGCGAAATATTAAATTTAGAGGTATCATAAATGTTACATATTGACTGTATATGTGTCGGAAAATTAAAAGAAGATTATTTAAAAAATGCAATATTAGAATATTCAAAAAGACTTTCTAAGTATTGCATTTTTAATATTGTGGAATTACAAGATGAAAAAGTTCCATCAAATTTAAGTGAAGCCGAAAAACTAAAAATAATTGAAAAAGAAAGTAATAACATTTTAGCGAATATAAAAGAAAATAGTTATGTAATTGCACTAGATTTAAATGGAAAACAATATACATCTGAAGAGTTTTCAGAAAAAATAGAGCAAATCACACAATATTCTTCACATATTACTTTTTTAATTGGTGGAACACTAGGAATGTCAAAAAAATTATTATCAAGAGCTAACGAATTAATATCATTTTCAAAAATGACATTTCCACATCAATTAATACGCGTATTTTTGTTAGAGCAATTATTTAGAGGCTTCAAAATTCAACATAATGAAACTTATCATCATTAATATATTGGTATTGTAGAGGGAATTTCAAGGAACTTCAAAATTATCATAAAAACGGGGCTATGTAATTAAAATTAAAATTGGGAGATTGCCATTGAAAAAAACATATATAGGGGATATATGAATTAAAAAATGCCCTCTACAAAAATAAAATCATTAATCTGAAATTTTCTTTAGAATTCTTATAGCTAAAAATTTAGAAATTAAATTTTTAAGAATAAAATATAAAGAAATAAAAAATATAATTTGAAATAACATATTATTTGTCCTTTTTGAAACAAAAGTTATAAACTATGAACATATACTACTATAAAAATTTCAACTTGTCAACAAAAACTTCACGACAAAAATCGACAAATAACTACAGATGCAACCATTCCAGCAAAGTCTGCCAATAAAGCCGCTAATAAAACAAAGCGGATTTTTTTTATTTTAATACAAGCTGTATATACAGCAATTGTATAGAAAGTAGTCTCTGTAGATCCCATAATTGTAGAAGCAATAACCCCTATTAAACTATCAACACCGTAATTTTTCATAATATCTACAGCTACACCAATTGATGCACTACCTGAAATTGGCCTTAACATTGCTAAAGGTAAAATTTGGCTAGGAATATTTAAAATGTTTGTAATTGGCGAAATAATCGAAATTATAAACTCTAAAACACCAGAAGTTCTGAGGAGTCCAATTGCTAAAAAAATTCCTAATAAAGTAGGAAATAGTTCAACTACTATTTGCATGCCTTCTTTAGCACCATCTAAAAAAGTGTCAAAAATTTTTACTTTTTCTTTTATACCATAAAAAATAATAATTATTATTGTGGCAGGAATTGCTAAGGCTGATAAAAAATTAACTATTTGCATATATACAGTCCTTTTTTATTAAAATTTTTTCATTAAAAGTTTAGCTGACGTAATTCCAACTATACCAGCTATAATTGTTGCAAACCAAACTTGAATAATAATTCCACTGGGAGAATTAGAACCAAGGGAACTTCTAATAGCAATTACATTAGTAGGTATAAGTTGTAAAGATGCAGTATTTATAACAATAAACATTGCCATAGAATTAGTTAAAGTATCTTTTTTAGGGTTATCTTGTTGCATTGTTTTCATAGCCTTTAAGCCAAGAGGAGTGGCTGCATTTCCAAGGCCAAGTAAATTAGCAACCATATTCATAGAAATTTCATCTTGTGCTTGTTTATTATTTTTTAATTCTGGAAATAGAAAATTTATAAATGGTTTTAAAGCTTTACTTAAAGCATTAGTTAAACTAGTTTTTTTAGCAATTTCCATTATTCCATTCCATAAACAAATTGTACCAAAAAAAGTAAGTGTAAGCTGAACCGCAGAATTTGCAGAATCAAAAAAGCCATTACTTACATTTTCAATATTTCCAGAAATTAAGGCGTATATAACAGAAATTATAATAAATGCAGGCCAAATTATATTTAACAAAAAATCACCTCTTATGATTTAATTGTATTCTTAAGCTTGTTTTTTATTACAAAAGATGTCTTTCGACAAAATTCGACTAATCGACACAAAAAAATTACAAAAATTGTTAATTTTTTGTCGACATTTGCTTGCAATTACAAAGTTTTTGTGGTATTATCAATATATAATGAATTTGTCGAAAAATGTTATTTTAAGGAGGTTTTTAATGAAAGCTACTGGCATTGTAAGAAGAGTGGATGAATTAGGAAGAGTTGTTATTCCTATTGAACTAAGAAATAAATTTGGAATTGCAGAAAAAGACCCAATTGAAATATATGTTGATGGCTCAAATATAATATTAAAAAAATATGAACCAAACTGTATATTCTGTGGAAATTCTAAAAAATTATCTGAATACAAAGGTAAATTAGTTTGTGATAAATGTTTAGAGAAGTTATCAGAAATTAAAGAAGAAGAATAAATCAAAAAATAGTGTAACGAAAGGTGTTACACTATTTTTTTGATATAAAATTTTGATAAATTTCATTTTTGCTAACATTTCTATCTTTTGCTATTTGTTTAATAATTTCTTTTTTGTCTAATCCTAATTTTTCATAAAAATTATAATGTTCTTCTAAACTCATTTTAGAAAAATCAACTTCATCAGCATTTTCAGTTTTATTTAAATCTAGAATAATTACATATTCACCTTTAGGTTCTTTCGATAAAGTTATTAGTTCTGAAATTTTACCATATATTTTTTGCTCATGAATTTTGGTAAGCTCTCTTACTAAACAGCCTTGGACATCTCCAACATTTTCTAAAATATCTTCTAAAGTTTTTTGTAACTTATGTGGAGCTTCATATAAAATAACAGTTTTTTGCTCTTTCATAATTTGCAATAATTTTTCTTTACGATTTTTCTTATTTAAAGGTAAAAAACCATAAAAAGAAAATTCGGTTGTCGAAATTCCAGAAACAATTAAACTATTAATTAAGGCACATGCACCAGGTATTGGAATAACCTCAATATTATTTTTAATTGCCTCTTTTACAATTTCTTCGCCTGGATCGGAAATTCCAGGAGTACCTGCATCTGTCACTATTGCGATGTTTTTGCCAGCTAATACTTTTTCAATTAAACCCTCTGATTTTACATCTTCATTATGCCTATGATAACTGATCATTGGCTTACTAATTTCAAAATAATTTAATAATTTTAAAGTTTGTCTTGTATCTTCAGCTGCAATTAGGTCAACATTTTTTAATGTATCTATTGCACGAAATGTCATATCATTTAAATTTCCAATAGGTGTTGCCACCAAATAAATTTTACCAGCCATGTAGCCCTCCTAAATTTTATTATATATTTTCAATAATTCTTCTGTATAAGTACCATCAGAATTATATATATAGAGAGGTTTGTCAACTTTTAAAAATGGTTTTGCATTTTTGATTGCTTTAATTAAAACTAGGTTTGGAGCTTTATCACAACTTGGTTGTACTAATTTTAATTCTTTAGGTTCAAATTTATATTTTCTAAGAAGAGATAAAATATCAACTAATCTTTCTGGTCTGTGAACCATATAAATACTAGATTGGTCTTTTAATAAATAACTAGCAATAGAAATAAAATCTTCTAAATCAGCAGTTATTTCATGACGAGAAATAAGCTTAGCCTCAACTTCATTTATTCCACCAGTGCCTTTAGTTTTATATGGTGGATTTGTTACAATTGCATCAAAAGAGTTAGTTTCGTAAATATTTTTTAAGTTTTTAATATCTTCACAAACAATTTCTATTTTATCTTGTAAGTTATTTAACAAAACACTTCGACTAGCCATATTAGTAACTTCTTTTTGAATTTCTATTCCAACAATTTTGGAAGCTTTAGTTTTGGCAGAAAGCAATATTGGCAAAATACCGGTGCCAGTACCTAAATCAATAACTTTTGCATTTGATTTAACATTCTTTGCAAAATCAGAAAGCAACACACTATCCATTCCAAAACAAAAACCATTTTTATTTTGTATAATTTTTAAATTATTTAATTCTAAATCATCAATTCTCTCATTTTCTTTTAATTCCATAAAATACCTCTATATAAATATACCATAAAATCATAGTTTTGAAAACACTTGCTAAAAATAAAAAAATATTGTATTATATAAATACATGTGTCTATAGCTCAGTTGGATAGAGCGCTCGCCTCCTAAGCGAGAGGTCGCAGGTTCAATTCCCGCTAGGCACACCACTTTTATAAATCTAGGAGAGAGTATGACAGAAAAAGAAAAGTTTATGAGAGAGGCACTTAAACAGGCTAAAAGAGCATATGAAAAGGGCGAAATACCAGTAGGTGCGGTTATTGTAAAAGATAATAAAATTATAGCAAGAGCATATAATGAAAAAGAAGAAAAAAAAGATACTACTAGGCATGCAGAAATTATAGCAATTCAAAAGGCCAGTAAAAAATTAAATGCTTGGAGATTATCAGGGTGCGAAATGTATGTTACTTTAGAACCTTGTAGTATGTGTGCAGGAGCGTTAATACAAGCCAGAATAAAGAAACTATATATTGGAACAATGGATGAAAAAACTGGTGCTTGTGGCTCTGTAATTAACTTGTTTAGATATGAATTTAATCATAAAATAGAAGTTGAAACAGGGGTGCTACAACCAAAATGTGAAAAAATTTTAAAAGATTTTTTTAGAGAATTAAGAGACAACAAAAAGAAAAATTAAAAATATGGAGCAGTATCGAAGCGGTCATAACGAGGTTGATTCGAAATCAATTAGGCGTCTCGAAAGCGCCACGTGGGTTCGAATCCCACCTGCTCCGCCAATAAAAAAAGGAGAGCAAAATGTTTACAGATAGTAAAAAGCAAATGATAAAACTTGTAATAGCAATAACAATACTAATTTTTGTATTAGTAATAGTTGGTATATTAATGATTAAATATGAGGTTGAAGGTGAAACTAATATGCCTTTTAAACTTTCAAAAGTTATAGTAGTTGGTACAGTTGAAGGTGTAGAAAATGGAGAGAGTGATAAAAAATGGGATTTTAGTATTTTCCAAAATAATGATATTCATTTTTACATTGACCAAAATGCAGAAAACTCACAAAATTTACTTATAAAATCAGTAAAAATAGATAATATAAAAGTGCTTGAAGAACCTCAAAAAGGAAGTATAAAAGTATATATGCCTAATAGTGAAGCAGGTAGACTTTTTGCATATGATGAACAATTTGAAGTTAAAGAAAAATTAGAGTTTAAAGGTGCAAGTCAAAGTAGTTCAACTAATTTAGAAATAGGTAGTAAAGGTGGAACTGCAGTATTTCGTATAAGCAATACAAATATAGGAGAATATAGCTCAGACAAAGATAAACAAATTGAACATAATTCTAGCCTATTAGAAAAAATTGAAGCTAGTTATGAAGAAATAAAATTCAAAGTTTCTTTTGACTTTACAATAGAGACTACTAAAGCTAAATATAAAACAAATATTGAATTGAACCTTCCAACTAGTGAGTTTGGAGAAGATAAAAATTGTTATTTAGAAATAAACGACACAAGTGATATAATTTTTAAAAGAGTAAAATAATACTTGATATTTGAACTAAAAAAGTATATAATGCAAATGATATGATTAAAGTAAGGTGTAGTCATTGTGTGGAGAATAAACCAATAAAAGCCTATGAACCTTGTCAGATCCGGAAGGAAGCAGCAATAAGTAGATACTTTTGTGTGGAATTATTCTCCATAGAGTGACTAGTGCCCTAAATTTTCATATCATTTATTTATTAGAAATAGTATTATAATATAATATTTTTTTTCGTTCATCCCCAGCTTCGCAAGAAGCTGTAACAACAATTTTTTGCAAACATTGATAATGATTTGAAAAAATTTAGTAACATCTTCTAGCTTGCTGGTCCCCACAGCATTCACTTCAAAAAATATTATATTACTAATAATAAAGGTAAAGAAAAAGGTGATAAAAGTATGGCATATACGGCTTTGTATAGAAAATTTAGGCCACTAAAATTTTCAGATATGGTTGGTCAAGAAGCTATTACTAAGACATTAAGAAATCAAATTACGTCTGGTAGAGTTGGTCATGCATATTTATTAAATGGTACTAGAGGTACTGGAAAAACTACTACTGCTAAAATTTTAGCAAGAGCTGTAAACTGTTTAAATCCTCAAGATGGAGAGCCATGTAATGAATGTGAAATTTGCAAAGCTGCATTATCAGGTTCTTTAACAGATATTGTTGAAATGGATGCTGCTTCAAATAACAGTGTAGACGACATCAGAGCAATTCGTGATGAGGTTAATTTCTTACCAACACTTGCAAAATACAGAGTATATATTATAGATGAGGTTCACATGCTTTCAACAGGAGCTTTTAATGCACTTTTAAAAACATTAGAAGAACCACCAGCACATGTTAAATTTATATTAGCCACAACAGAACCTCAAAAGTTACCAGCAACAATACTTTCAAGATGTCAACGTTTTGACTTTAAAAAAATATCAAATGATGATATTAGTAAAAGACTTGAGTATGTATGTAAAGAAAGTAACATAGAAATTACAAAAGAAGCATTAAAAATAATATCAGTTTTAGCAGATGGAGCAATGAGAGATGCTTTAAGTATTCTTGAAAGATGTATTCAAGAAGGAAATGATAAAATTGATGAAAATTTAGTTAAAGATTTGGTTGGAATTCCAAAACTAACATTTATAGCACAAATTATGAAAGCAATTGCTGAATATAAAGTAGAAGATATATTAAAAACAATTGAAGACATTACTAATCAAGGGAAAGAATTAAACAACTTATTATGGGAAATTATTAAATATGCTAAAGATATGTTAGTATATAAAACAGGTGGAAAGCTTGAAATATATAGCCAAGACGAATTAAAACAAATGGATGAAATTTCAAAACAAATTTCAAAAGAAAGATTACTTCAAATAATTTACGCATTATCAGAACTTGAAAATAATATGAAATGGTCTTCGCAAAAAACAGTACTATTTGAAGTTGAAATGATTAAGCTTTGTAGTCCACAAGAAAGTGTAAATACATCGGGACTTGAAGATATAACAGCAAGATTAAATAATTTAGAAAATAAAATAAATTCAGGAAATATTAAGGTGGCAGTTCAACAAAGTACAGAGCCAAAACAAGAAAAAAAATTCGATAAGCCTGTAGGAAAAGTACACATTGAACAGGTTTCAAATTTAAATATAGAAAAATTGCCATTCTGGAATAAAATAATTGAACAATTAAAACAAGACAGAAAAATGCTTTTAGCAAGTAACTTACTAAACACAGTTGCGACAATGTTAAATGACATGACAGTTGGTATAGTATTTCAAAATGGGTTGACTCCATTTGTAAAGAGCATTATGGAAAAGCCGGAAAATATACAAGAATTAACAAGACTTGTTTCAATAGAATGTGGTAAAGAGATGAGAATTAAACTATTAGATTGTCAAGATGCTATTTTAGCTCAAAAGGCTAAACAAAAGAACTCAGAAGATACAATTAAAGAGGAATTAGATATTCCAATAAATATTATAGAAGAATAGGAGTGTATTACAATGTCAAAAAGAGGTTTCCCAGGAGGAATGGGAGGATTTGGTGGAATGAACATCAATCAATTAATGAAAGAAGCAAAAAAAATGCAAGCAGATATGGAAAAATCACAAACAGAACTTGCAAATAAAGAGTTTGATGCAAGTGTTGGTGGTGGAGCAGTATATGTAAAAGTATCTGGTAGTAAAGAATTAAAAGAAATTAAAATTCAAAAAGAAGCTGTTAATCCAGAAGATGTAGAAATGTTACAAGATTTAATATTAAGTTGTGTAAATGAAGCATTAAGAAAAGTTGACAGTGCACAAGCTCAAGAGCTTGGAAAATACAATATTCCGGGGTTAATGTAAGATGTCATATTATTCACCATCAATAGAAAAATTAATTGAAGCATTTGAAAAATTGCCTAGCATTGGAAACAAAACAGCAGCAAGGCTTGCTTTTCATATATTAGATGCAAGTGAAGAAGAAACTAATGAATTTATAACAGCAATACAAGATGCAAAAAAGAATTTAAAATATTGTTCACAATGCTATAATATTACAGATACAGACCCATGCCCAATATGTGGTAATCAAAATAGAGATCATTCTATTATTTGTGTTGTAGAAGATGTAAGAGATGTTGTTGCAATGGAAAGAACGCATGAATTTAAAGGTGTTTACCATGTATTGCATGGAAGTATTTCTCCAATGAATGGAGTAGGGCCAGATGATATAAAATTAAAAGAGTTACTTTCACGTTTAATGGAAGGACAAGTTAAAGAAATAATTTTAGCAACAAATCCAAGAGTTGAAGGAGAAGCAACAGCAATGTATATATCAAAACTTGTAAAACCACTTGGAGTAAAGGTTACAAGAATTGCACATGGAATTCCGGTAGGTGGAGATTTAGAGTACACAGATGAAGTTACTTTAAGTAAAGCTTTGGAAGGAAGAAGAGAATTATAAGAAGTTGAAAAGTGTGAAATACTTTTCAACTTTTTCTGTGCAAAAAGTAAAAAAACATTGACTTTTTTCGATTTTATTGATATACATATAAATGAAAAATAGAGAAAGGAGATGAAAAATATGTCAGAAAAAGGAAAAGGAGTTTTAGCATACATATTTACATGGATTGGAGGTCTTATTGTACTATATGGTATGAAAGACAATGAAAGAAATACAAAAATCCATGCAGCACAAGCTATAGTTATAGGTATAGGATATATGGTAATATACATGATTTATAGATTTATTCCTGTATATATTCCATTTTTCTCAACAATTGTATATGGATTATATATTGCTCTTGTGATTATTGGAATTGTTAAAGTTAATAAGGGAGAAGATCCAGAATTACCAGTAGTTGGGAAGATTGCAATGTCTTTATTTGATAAAAAAATCAATGAATAATACTATATCAAAGGAGAAAAATTAAAATGACAAAAGCTAAATATTTAATAATAGCAATATTTGCTATTCTATTATTAATACCTAATGTAGTTAATGCAGCTGATGTAAGCGTAACAAGAAATATTTATTCAAACAATGGTAGTATGAAATTTGAATTTAAAGGATTGACTTTAGACAAAACACATGAATATGAATTTGGTCTTACAAAAACTGTAGCTGCAGAAGTATTAACATGGCATTTAATAACAGAATATACTGAAACAACAGCAGTTGTTGATGTAACAACTACTACAAAAGATTTAAGAGATGTTATAAATGTTGTTGATACAGGTTATATCACGATAAAAGATAAAACTACAGATACTGTGGTATTACAACCATATTCTGTTAATTTAAAAACACCATATTTAAGGGTAGCAAACTATACAGTACTTAATAACGGAAAACAATTTAACTCTAGCTCTACAGATTGTATTCAAATTGCATTAAGATGTGCTTCAAATAGCGAGGCATATTATCAGTATGAAAAAATTACAGATACTAGCATTATAAATAAGTATAAAGAAATTAAATCAAAAAATGGAGATGTAATGGAACTTGAGGGAATGTTAAAAACAAACCCACCTAGTTCAAATTGGACTACTTGGGAGTACTGGAATGGTTATGACTATGCTACAGGTATGAATGGATTTGGATATCCTCAAAGTAATATATCTGTTCCTGAAAATGGATTATATTATATGTGGATATATTTTTCTGGTACTGGATTAAAAAATATATATGGTTATATATTAGTAGATAATTTAGAGCCAGATATTGCATTAGAAGGTATTTCAGTACCATCAACAAAAACTTTAAAACTAGGAGAAACACTTACACTTACACCTACATTTAAACCAACTAATGCTACAAATAAAATAGTAAATTGGACTTCAAGTGATGAATCTATTGTAGCAGTTAATAATGCTGGAAAGATAACAGGAAAGAAAGTTGGTTCTGCAATAATTACAGTAACTACACAAGATGGTAACAAAAAAGCAACTTGTACAGTAACTGTTGTAAAATCAAATAATAATACAGGTACAGAAGACACAAAACAATATTTGTCTTTCCCATATGTAATATTTAATGGTACATCAAGTATAACTGTAAAAAACTATACAGGAAGTTATAAATTATACTATCAATTTGTAGAAGTAACTGATAAAAAGTTTAGTGAATTAACAGCATTAAAAGAAGAATATAAAAATTCAAAAATAACATATGCTGAATTTTTAACAAAATACAAACAGACATTACCACAATATAATGAAAAAGATTGGGTAGAAACTAAAGATGGAAAATTTGAAAAAGATTTATCAGGTTTTACAGGTACAAAGAAGTTCGCACTATGGGGAAAGTTAGTAATGGATACTAAAACAGTATATGAAGCAGAAATTTATTCAATGGATGGAAGCGGAAAATCTTCAAATATACCAAATGAGACTGATAAAATAACAGATAATACTAAAGCAACAGGAAAATTACCTCAAACAGGTATTGGAATGGGAGTTATTGTAGTTATTACAATTACTGCTTTATGTGGTGGATATGCATTTATAAGAACAAATAAACTAAGAGATATTTAATGTTTATTATATAAGAGGGAATTTATATATACTTATTAAACTAAGAATATAATCCCTCTTAAATAATACTTTAAAATATAAAGCAAGTAATGGAAAAACTTATGATGTGATAGCTAATCTAAATATTCCTAGCCTTGGAATAAAATATCCAGTTTTGTCATCAACATCAACAGCTTTGTTAAAAATATCATTAAACAAATATTGGGGCGCAAATCCAAATGAAGTTGGAAATATGTGTATTGTAGGACATAATTATGAAGATTCAAGATTTTTTGGAAAGTTAAATAAAATAAAAAAAGGAGCAATTGTAAAAATAACAGATTTAACTGGAAAAACTTTAGACTATGAAGTATATGATACCTATACTGTTGGACCATATGACACAGATTGTACTAGCCAGTTGACAAAAGGCAATACAGAAGTAACATTGATAACATGCAATAAAGATGGAAGTAAAAGGTTTGTAGTAAAAGCGAGAGCAAAAATATAAGATGTAGTAAATAATAAAATTTACCACATCTTATTTTTTATATTATATAAATATAAAAATTTACTTTAATAATATATCACAAATTTCTTTAGTAGAATTCTTTTTAGCAAGTTTAATTGCATTTTCTCTCATTTCAATAAGTTTATTTTCATCTTTGAATACCGAATCAATTATTTCGTCTGGATCAGCATCTGCCCTAAGCCATATACCAGCACCTTTAGATTCTAAAAATTCAGCATTTTCTTCTTCTTGACCGGGTATTGGGTTAATAATTATCATAGGTAAGTTAGAAGCTAAACTCTCAGTAGTTGTAAGACCACCAGGCTTACTTACAACTAAGCAAGATATATTCATAAGTTCTGGAACTTTATCTGTAAAACCAAGAACTCTAACTCTATCTTCAGCTTGATTATTTTTAACTAATTCTTCAAAAGCCTCTTTCATTTTTTCATTTTTACCTGCTACGGCAACAATTTGAAAATCAGTAAGTTTTTTGATAAAAGATTCTAAAACTTGAACAGTTCTGTCTTTTCCTAAACCAAATTCACCACCACCGAAAAATAAAATTACTTTCTTACTAGGATTTAATTCAAACATTTTATAGATTTTTTCTTTATCAAAATTTTCGAAAAATCTATCAGACATAGGAATTCCGGTAACATGGATTTTATTTTCATTTATTCCTAATTCAATCATATCATTTTTCATATTATCATTTGAGACGAAGAAATTATTTGTATATTCACTACCAACAAGCCATTGTTTATGAATAGCAAAATCAGTTAAAATTGTTGCAATTTCACAATCAATTTTACCTCTTTCTTTTAAATAAGTTGCCATTTGACTACTGAATGGGTGAGTGGAAATAATTAAATCAGGATTTATTTCATTAATTAATTTCCCTAATTTTTTAGCCATCAATTTATTACTATCTTTGCTAATTTCAGAGAGCAAGCCTTTTTGAGAGCCTTCATATACTTTGCCCCACAACTTTGGAGCTTTTTTAGCCATTTCTCTATAAGCACCAGTTGTCATCTTTTCTATAGGTTTATTTACATATTTCATACAGTCTATCATTTGAGTTTCAACATTTTCATAATTTTCTGTTATGTATTTTTGAATAGATTTTGCAGCTGATAAATGTCCACCACCATAGGATGCATAAAAGATTATCACTTTTCTCATAAAATTTCTTTCTCCTTGTATTTATTTGAACCAATTGTATCACACATTATTCAAAATCACAATAAAATGAATAATTTTACAAAAAAATGTGCAAAATACCAATAACAAAAATTCAGGAGTTTATTATGAGAAAAAAATTGATTTTTAGCATTTTTATAGCTTTAATATTTCTTATTATTTATGTAATAAATATGTTACCAAAGGAAGAAGTGCAAGCTGCAAGTAGTGGCAGAAGTTCAGACGTACAGCTTATTGCAAGAGCAATAAATGGGGAGGCAAGAGGAGAACCTTATGAAGGACAAGTGGCAATTGGAGCAGTGATATTAAACAGAGTAAAAGACTCAAGGTTTCCAAATACTATTGCAGGAGTAATTTATCAGTCGGGTGCTTTTACGGCAGTGGCTGACGGACAAATAAATCAAGCTATGGAGGATGAAGCAACTGTAATGAAAGCAGCAAGAGATGCAATGAATGGGTGGGATCCAACTGGTGGAGCTGTATATTATTTTAATCCTTCCACTGCGACAAACAAGTGGATTTGGTCAAGACCTCTTATAAAAACTATTGGAAAACATAGATTTTGTAAATAAGAAAGGAAGATAAAAAATGAATAAATTAGTAGATTGGAAAAACAGATTAAAAGATAGACACATGCTTAGTGTTGTAGTAGTTTTATTTGTTATAATAATAGCAATGGGAATATGGATTTATAAAAAACAAGTAGACTATAGACAAGCTTCAGAAAACCAATATAATATGGCTTTTTATGAATTAGTAAATTACGTACAAGATGTGGAAACATATTTGGCAAAATCACTTATATCAAGTACCTCAGAACATGGAGCAGAAACATTAACAAATGTATGGAAAGAAGCCAATTTAGCACAAGTGTATTTGTCAAGATTACCTATAGAATCGGTAGAACTTGAGAATACAGCAAAATTTTTAAACCAAGTGAGTGATTATAGTTTTTCATTATCTAGAAAAAATATAAAAAATGAAAAATTAACACAAGAGGATTTAGATAATTTAAAAGAATTGCATAATTATAGCGTACAATTAAAAAACACTTTAGACCAATTATCCGCAGATATAGGAAGTGGAAGAATTAGTTGGGGAGAATTAACTAAAAAAGGAAGTGTTGCTTTTGCGCAAGAGGTTAGCAATATTTCAAAAAGTAGTTTTAGTAATATGGAGCAAAACTTCCACGAATATTCGGGATTAATTTATGATGGAGCATTTTCTGAACACATAACTAGCAAAGGAAAGAAAGGTCTAACAGGTGATAATATAGATGAACAAAAAGCACAAGAAATTGCTAAAAAATTTATTGGAGAAGACAAAGTTCAAGAAATAACTTCAACAGGAAAATCCGAAAACACTAATATGCCAACATTTGATTTTAGTGTAAAAGTAAATGGAGAAACAAATTCAAATATGGTAATATCTATTTCTGAAAAAGGTGGACATGTAGTATTTATGAATTACAACAGAGATATTCAAGCTGAAAGTGTAACACAAGAAAGAGCTGACGAAATAGGAAAAGACTTTTTAAAATCTCGCGGATTTGATGATATGAAAGAAACCTATTATTTAAAACAAGATGGAATTGTGACAATAAACTATGCATATGAACAAGATGGAGTAACAGTATACCCAGATTTAATCAAATTAAAAGTTGCTCTAGATAATGGAGAAATAATGGGAATTGAGACAACAGGATATTTAAATAGCCATGAAAAAAGAAATATATCAGATGTGAAAATAACAAAAGAGCAAGCTAAAAAAGATTTAAATTCAAAAATAGAAATTTTAAGTGAAAATTTAGCAATAATTCCAACTGAGTGGAAAACTGAAGTATTATGTTGGGAGTTTAAAGGAAAAGTTGATGACACAGACTTTTTAGTATATATAAATGCTAAAACAGGAGAAGAACAAGATATTTTAGTAATAACAAATACACCAAATGGAACGTTAACACATTAATACGCCACTAAAAACTTGCGGTAACATTGTTACAAAAGCAATAGAAATTACTAATAGAACAGCTCAGTGATTTGAAAAAAATCGCTTTAGTATAAAACTAAGGCGATTTTTTCGTGTAAATTTATTGCAAAAATTATATAAATTGGAATATAATAAATAAAAAAAGAAGAAGGTAGAAATATGGAAATAACAATTAAAGATATAATAGAGAAATGCAATGGAAAATTAATTCAAGGTGATGAAAATTTAGTTTTTGATAAATTATGCAAAGATACAAGAATTCTAAATAAGGGTGAAATTTATTTGGGAATTCAAGGTGAGACTTTTAATGGAAGTAAATTGTATGAACAAGCACTAGAAAAAGGTGCTATAGCATGTATTTTACAGGATGTAGAAATTTCAAACGAAATATTAAAAAAATACCCAGAAGCAACAATAGTTTTAGTAGAAAACACAGTAAAATGTCTACAAGAATTAGCAGCATATAAAAGAAGTATGTGCAATATTCCTGTAGTTGCAATTACAGGAAGTGTAGGAAAAACAAGCACAAAAGATATGGTAGCAAGTGTACTTTCACAAAAATATAAAGTGCTAAAAACACAAGGAAATTATAACAATGAAATAGGCATGCCACTTACATTACTTAGCTTAAAAGATGAAGAAGTAATGGTACTTGAAATGGGAATGAACTCATTTGGAGAGATAAGTTTGCTTTCTAGAATTGCAAAACCAGATGTTGCAATTATTACAAATATAGGAACAGCACATATTGGACTTTTAGGCTCGAGGGAAAATATATTAAAAGCGAAACTTGAAATACTTGAGGGACTAAATAAAAATGGAACAGTAATAATAAATTATGATAATGATTTATTAAATGACTGGTATGAAAAAGAAAAAGGAAAATATAATGTTATTACATATGGAACACAAGCAGGAAGTATGATTATAGGAAAAAATGCAATATTCCATGAAAATGGAACAGATTGTGAAGCAGTTATAGATTCCAAAACATATAATGTACATATTCCAGTTGGTGGAGAACACTTTGTATCAAATAGTTTATGTGCTTTAAGTGTTGCGAAAGTATTTGAAATTCCAATTGAAAGGGCATTAAAAGGAATAGAAAATTTTGAACTTACTAAAAAAAGAATGGAAATAAAACAAGCAAAATGTGGAGCTATGGTTATAAATGACTGTTATAACGCAAATTATGATTCAATGAAAGCTGCTTTGGATTATATGAGTAAATTACCTAATCCAAGAAAGATAGCTGTATTAGGAGATATGGGAGAATTAGGAGAATACAGTCAAGAGATACATGAAAAAATTGGAGAAATTGTTGCACAAGATAATATTGATATTCTTATTTGTGTAGGAACAGAAGTAAAAAATTTAATAAATAAAGCCAAAGAAAATGGAATAGAGAATACATACATTTGTAATTCAAATGAAGAAGCAATAAATTTATTAAATAAGACATTACAAAAAGATGATGTTGTATTAATAAAAGCATCAAATTATATGAAATTTACAGAAATTTGTGAAGCTATTTGCTAAAATGATAATGTTAAGTAATCTATGAAAAATTGTAGCGGAGCACAGTGTGTTCCATAAATGAAAGGAAAGAGTCAATGAAAAAAATAGGTGTTATATTTGGAGGAATGTCCACAGAACACGAGGTTTCTATATCTTCAGGAACTTCAATAATTTCTAATTTAGATAAACAAAAATATGAAATTCTACCAATATATATTAGTAGAAGCGGAGAATGGTATAAATATACAAAACCGGTACAAGACATTGTTCCATTACATGTTGGAGATGAGATAACAGAATTAGAAAAAATAGAAAATGAATTTGAATATTTAAAAAGTTTGGATATAGCATTTCCTGTATTACACGGTTTATACGGAGAAGATGGAACAATTCAAGGCTTATTAGAATTATTAAAAATTAAGTATGTAGGTTGCAAGGTGCTTAGCTCAAGCATTTGTATGGATAAAGTGTATGCAAAAATAGTATTTGATAAAGCACAAATTCCTCAAGCAGACTATGCTTATATAAAGGCTGAAAAGGGAAAATATACATATGTTCATAAAAACTTTGATGAAGAAACATTGGATTTAGATCAAATTTGTAAGAAAATAGAAAGTAAATTAGGATTACCAGTTTTTGTTAAGCCATCTAATTCAGGCTCATCAGTTGGAATAAAGAAAGCGGAAAACATTGAAGAATTAAAGCAAGCTATTGAATATGCAAGTAAATATGATACTAAAATTCTAATAGAAGAAGAAATAATAGGAAGAGAAGTTGAATGTGCTGTAATTGGAAACACAGACGTAAAAGCTACTTGCGTAGGAGAAATTTTGCCAGCAGAGGACTTTTATACATTTGATGCAAAATATAATAATGCACAATCTAGAGTAGTTATTCCTGCGGAAGTTGAAAAAGAAAAACAAGAAGAAATTAAAAAATTAGCAATAAAAGCCTTCAAAGCTGTTGATGGAAAAGGATTAGCAAGAGTAGATTTCTTTATCAGAAAAAGTGACAACAAAGTATGTATAAATGAAATAAATACTTTGCCAGGCTTTACTCAAATTAGTATGTATCCAAAACTATGGGAAGAATGTGGAATACCATATTCAAAATTGCTAGATAATTTAATAGAATTGGCTTAAAACTATTTAAAACGCTAAAAATATATGATATAATATGGCACATAACAAAAGACAGAAAAATTAGAGGGCATACTAGGGGGAAATCTAAATGATTTTCAAAGATTATTATAAGATATTGGGGTTGCCAAACAGTAATGTAACAACAGAACAAATAAAGCAAGCATATAGAGAACAGGCGAAAAAATATCATCCGGATATTAATACTACCAGTAATTTTTCAGAAGAAAGATTTAAAGACATAAATGAAGCATATAAAACTTTGTCAAATTCTTCTACAAGAAGGAAATATGACAGAATGTGGAATTCTCGTATAGGTAAAAAGCAGAAAAATAGAGGACAAGCTAAAAAAGAAAAGAAGTCTGCATTTGCTGAGTTTTTTCAAATGTTTTTTGGTGAAATTAAAAATAATAAAGCTAAAAGTGAAGATATAAATGGTGGCAAAGCTCCTATAAAAGGAGAAAATATAGAAACTGAAATCACAGTATCTATATTTGATGCATTTTATGGAGTAGAAAAAAAGCTAGCATTAAGAGCTGTAAATGGAAAAATGAGAGAATTTAATATAAAGATACCAGCTGGAATTAGAAATGAAGAAAAAATACGTTTAATGGGGCAAGGAAAACCAGGGGAAAACGGAGGAAAAGCTGGAGATTTATTAGTAAGAATTCATATAGAAAATGATAAAAAGTTTACATTAAATGGTGTTGATTTAATTAAGAATTTATATGTAACACCTTGGGAAGCTGCTTTAGGAACAAAATTAAATATTTCCTCTATTGATGAAGAAATATTACTATATATACCACAAGGAACACAATGTGGAGAAAGCTTAAAGCTTAAAGAAAAGGGGTACCTTGACGGAAAAGGTGGTAGAGGAGATTTAATTATAAATATTCAAATAATGAATCCTACTGATATAACAGAGGAAGAAAAGAAATTATTTGAACAATTAAAGAAAATATCAAAATATAATCCAAGAGAAATACATAGTTAACATAAGTTTTATCGCTCAAAAAGGTTGACATATTGCTAAAAATGTACTATAATTTAATGTAGTGATGAAATTTAACAAAAGACAAACTATGTATTATACTACAATTCATAGAAAAAGGAGTATAAAAGATGGACAAAATACAAGGTAAACACTTTAGTATTACAGATCCTCAAGGAGTAAATACAGTAATTTATAGGGTGAACAAAACACCAAGAGAATTATTACAAGAGTATCCAAAATTTACAGTACAACGTTTAGAGTATGCTGAAGAATTAAATGGAAATTTAAAAAAGAAAACATTTTTTGTTGATGAACCAGAAAATGAGGAAGAATTAGTAATTTTATCTTTTGGGCAAGATAGAGTAGTTATTAACATGGGACTTTTAGAGGAGGACAAAGTAAAAATAGCTAAACGTCCTATACCAATTAAGTTTGATACTTTATATTCAGAGCAAGAACAAGAATATAAAGAGTTTAGATATACACCTGATTTAAAGAGGCCTATATCAATAATAGATCCAGAAACAACAGAAGAAATCAAACCAATTTTATATTTTGATGAAGAAACAAATGAAGTAAAAGGTAAATGCAAATTAAAACCATACAAATCATATTTTGCATTTGAAATTAGAGAGAGTAAAGAATAGAAGGGAGTATTTATATGAGTAGTACAACTGTACGTTCAGAAAATAACCAAATCAAAACAGAAGTAACAGGAATGGGAATAGTATTCAATACACGTGAAAATAAATATGAAATTGAAGTAGGTCAAACTCTAGACACAGTATTAAAAGATCATATTCAAACACAAGGAGAAATGGGAATTGGTGTTGAAAATGGATATGTAGAAAAAAGTGGAAATAGTAGTAAATTAGTAACAGCAAATGAAACTAAAACTATGAAAAATCCAAGAGCATATGAGGTTATTTCAAAACAAAGAGAACAAAGAAGAGAAAGAAAAGGAAAAATTAAACAAGTAGAAATGGATAGATAAAAACTAATGAAAAGGTGATAGGAATCTATGAACATGAAAGTAAGAAAAACATTAAAAGATAATAAAAAAAGTTTAATAATAATAGGAATTCTATGGATTATTTTAGCAATAATCCTAGTTTCTCCAATTGCATATTCCATTGTTGAATCAACAAACAATGGAATTTTTGATTTTAGTATATTTATAGAGCAAATATTTTCAAATATTACAAGTTTTAATACTTTTGGAAAAGTATTTGGAGAGAAATATATAGGAGCATTTTTTAAAACATTAGCATACTACACAATTATATATATTGTATTCTCAACAATAGGATTATTTAGATCAAAAGCTAAAAGTGATTATAAGGACATTGAACATGGCTCAAGTGACTGGAGTGAAGGTGGAGAGGAATATCAAGTATTAAGTAAAAATAAAGGTATTTTATTAGCTCAAAATCACTATTTACCAGTTGATAAAAGAGGAAACGTAAACGTATTGGTAGTCGGTGGTTCTGGTTCTGGTAAATCAGCATCATATTCAATACCAAATGCATATCAAATGTTAGGTTCATATGTATTTACAGATCCAAAGGGTGAGTTGTATGATAAAACTTCAGGATTTTTAAAACAAAACGGATATGATATAAAAGTATTAAATTTAGTAAACCCTGCAAATAGTGATGGATATAACCCATTGATGCACATATCTAGCGAAATAGATGTTGACGTTATTGCTAACACAATAGTAAAAGGACAAAAATCAGAAGCGGGAAGTAGCTCAGACCCATATTGGGACGATATGGCAGAAATGTTATTAAAAGCATTAATATATTATTTAATTGCAACAAGACCAGAGGAAGAACAAAACTTAGCAAGCTGTTCAGAATTAGTAAGAGCAGCGAATACTAACGGTGGTAGTAACTTGTTAACAGAACTTATGAATCAATTACCATATGATCATCCAGCAAGAATGAATTATAAATCAATTGAAATAGCACCAGAAAAAACATATGGATCAATACTAAGCTCATTACAATCTAAACTTGGTAAATTTGATTCAAAAGAAATTGCAGAAGTAACTTCTACAGATACAATTAATTTTGAAGATATAGGAAGCAAAAAAACAGCAGTATATGTTATATCTTCAGATACACATACAGCATATGACTTTTTATTAACAATATTCTTCTCACAAATGATACAACAGTTATATAACTTTGCAGATGCAAATGGTGGAAGATTGAAAATGCCAACTTTCTTTATTTGCGACGAGTTTGCTAATATTGGTAAAATACCAGACTTTGATAAGAAAATATCAACAAGTAGAAGTAGAGGTATTTCGTTTAGTGTTATTTTACAAAACTTAGATCAATTAGAAGCAGTTTATGAAAAATCATATGAAACAATTATGGGTAACTGTGATACACACGTATTTTTAGGAAGTAACTCATTTAAAACAGTAGAATATTTTTCAAAGGCATTAGGAGAAAAGACAATAACAAGAGATAGTACATCAATAAATAGAGATAAACATTATCATAGACAAGGTATTAGCGAATCAGATCAAGTATTAGGAAGAGCTTTAATGACACCAGATGAATTAAGAAGAATGGATAATGATGAGTGTATTATTTATGAAAAAGGAATAAAGCCAGTTAAAGCTAAGAAATATTATTATTTTGAAAGTCCAATGGCTAAGAAATTAGCAGCATATACATTAAATCACTTAGATTTTAATGTTGGTGACAGAGGAAAATGGAGAAAATACAATCCATATAATCCATATGTAGAAGACGAAGAAAATAGTAAGAAAAATGATTTAAAAGTTGAATCATTAGATGATTTATTTGATGATATAGATGATAAAAAGGAAAATATAAATAAACAAGAACAAAATAATATAAATGATGAAAATATATCTAATAATAAATTAAATATGGAAAACATAAAAATAAATAAAAAACAAACAATAGACGAAATGGCAGATGATGCTCCAGTGCTACCACAAGAAAGTGAAGAGAATGAAATATTCTCAGCAGATGTTCAAAAAGAATTAGAGGCAAAATTTGATGAGCTGTTTGGACCAATAGATGAAAATTAAAAATAAATAAAATTAAAATTAAAATAAATGATAAAAATAATTATCATTTATTTTTTTATTGTATAGAAAAATCGAAGATTTTGGCTATATAATTAAATTTCTTTGGCTGTGCTGGTTGCTTATATTATTATTTGAATAATAAAGATAAAAATATTATTTAAATAATAATAAAATAAAATATTAATTCAATTTAAATAAAATAAATACTAAAAAATATAAAAATAATTAAAAAAATTAATACCAAAAACAAAATAATAAAAAACATCAAATTGTCAAAAGAAAAATATACCGCAAATATACTGACAACAAAAACAAAAAGACAAAAAAAGACAAAACGAAGCTTTCTTTATAAAACGAGGAAAATCGATTACAAAAGAAAATAGTTATGAATAGGTCAAAAAAACATTAAATTTCACACAAAAAAACGGCTAAAACCCTTCGGCTGTAATCAAATAAACACAAATGAACCAAAAGCATAAAAAGGTATACATAAAACAGTAAAAACGAAAAATGATAAAAATAAAGAACCAGATAAGATATAGAACAAGGTTACAAGAAAATAAGACATTGACAAAAAAGCAAAAAATAGAAACTATTGACTAAACTTACAATATAATATAAAATAAGAACAAGAAAACAAAAGTTTAACTTTGAAAACAGACTGTTAAAATTTAAAACATATAAAATTATAAATAAAATAAAAAAAAGAATAGAAATTAAAAATTAAAATATAAAAATAAATTAATAGAAATAAATATAAAAAATAATATAAAAATAAATAAAATAAAAATAAATAAAATAAAAATAAATAAATAAAATAAATAAATAAAATAAATAAATAAAATAAAAATAGATTTTAAAAAAATGAAAATAAATTAATAAAAATAAAAAATTAAAATAAAAGAGGTAAGAAAAATGAAATTTATACATATTGCAGATATGCACTTTGATACACCATTTTCATATTTAAGTTCAAAAGGTGATTTTGGCAAAATAAGAAGAATGGAACAAAGAGAGGTATTCAGAAAAATAATAAATTACATAAAAGAAAATAATATTGATTATTTATTTATTGCAGGAGACCTTTATGAACATAATTATATTAGAAAAAGCACAATAGAATATATAAATGATTTATTTAAACAAATATCACAAACGAAAATATTTATTACTCCAGGAAATCATGATCCATATATATCCAATTCTATGTATAGAAATTTTAAATGGAATAATAATGTAAAAATATTTACATCAAAAATAGAAAAAGTAGAAGATAAGGAAGTAAATATTTATGGAGTAGGATTTGAAGACTTTTATTGCAGAAAATCAGAAGTTGAAAATATTATATTAGAAGATAAAAATAAAATAAATATATTAATTACTCATGGAAGTCTTAATGCAAGCGATAAATTGCAATTAGAATATAATCCAATAAATAAAAATAAATTAAAAGAAGTTGGCTTTGATTATGTTGCACTTGGACATATACATAAATTAGACTATAATACAGAGAAAAATCAAAATATAATATATCCGGGTTCTACAATTGCAATGGGATTTGACGAATTAGGAAAACATGGTTTTATTGTTGGAAATATTGAAAAAGAAAAACTAGAATTAGCTTTTATTCCAGTGGATAAAAGAGAATTTAAGGAACTAGAATTTGATATAACTGAAATAAATGATGAGGAAGAACTTATAGAAAAGATAAATAACATATATTTAGACGATAATAATTTATATAAAATAATATTAATTGGAAAAAGAAATTTTGAAGTAAATATAAATAACTTATATAAATTTATTAATAAAGAAAATATTATAAAAATAAAAGATAAAACAAAATTAAATTGCAACTTGGATGAATTAGCAGATGAGAACACTTTAAAGGGTATTTTTATAAAGGAAATAAAAGAGGAATTAGATAAAACAAATTATACAAAAGAAGAATTAGATAAAATATTAGAAATTGGAATTTCTATTTTAGAAAATTAAAATAAACTTAATTATAGATATAGAACAATTAAATAAAAATATTTTTAAATGAGGAGAAAATAATTGAAAATTAAAAATATAAAAATAAATAATTATGGAACTTTAAAACAAAAAGAAATAAATTTAGAAAATAATATAAATATTATTTATGGAAAAAATGAATCTGGAAAATCTACTTTATTAAATTATTTAAAAAATATTTTTTATGGAATTTCTAAAAATAAAAACGGAAAAGAAATCTCGGATTATGAAAAATATTTACCTTGGGTTGGTGAAGAATTCTCAGGAAAAATAAAATATCAATTAAATAATGGAAATACATTTGAAATTTTTAGAGATTTTAATAAAAAAAATCCGATAATATTTAATCAGGATTTAAGAGATGTTTCTAATGATTTTAAAATTGACAAAAAGGATGGTAATCAGTACTTCTATGAACAGACAGGAATAGATGAAAAAACATACATATCTACTATAATGTCACTACAACAAGAGGTAGTATTAAATAATCAAAATCAAAACATTCTAATACAAAAACTCTCAAACATTATGGGAACAGGGGAAGACAAGGTGTCGTTTCAAAAGGCGATGGAAAGATTGAATAAAAAGTTAGTAGAGGAAGTGGGAACATCAAGAACTCAGGATAGACCAATCAATATAGTACAAAATAGGATGGAAAAAGCATTAGGTGACTTAAAGACAAAAAAAGAAGTGCAAAAAAATAAAGAAATGCTACAAGAGAAAAAAGATAATTTAATGGAAAAATTAAAATGTGAAGAGGAGAAAAATAATAATTTAAATAAATTAAATTTATTATTTAATAAATTTTCAATCGAATTGGAAAAAAATAATTTAAAAAATAAAATAAAAGAAGAAAATAAAGAAAAAATAAAAAATAAAATAGAAGAAAAAAATAATTTAATAAAAAATAGTACAAAAAATATTAAATTAAATTCAGAAAAAAACAATTTGATAAAAAATAGAAAAATAAATTATTTAATTTTTGGAATAATTTTTATTTTATTATTTATTTTAAATTTATTTAATTTTAATTTAATAAAAAATAAAACAATAAATTATTTAATTTTGTTTTTGATTCCTGTTGAAATAATAACTTTTATTTTTTATTTGATTAAAAATAAAAGAATAAAAAACGAAGAAAATATTGAAAAAGAAAAAATAGATAAAGAGCTAAAAGAAAAAATTACTATATTAAATAGTGAAATAAATTTATTAGAAGAGGACACAAAAAAATTAGAAAAAGAGATAAAACAGGAAAAAGAAGATATAATATTTAAATTCAACTTAGACAAACAAGATATTTCAAAAGAACTTGAAATTAATATTAATATAGAAGAAAAAGATAAAATAGAAAAGGAATTAGAATATTCAAATAAGAAGATAGTAGAATATAAATTGGAATTAAATGGCTTAAAATATGAAGAAAACGAAGTGAATGATAAATTAGAGGATTCTATTTCTAAAGAGGAAGAATATGAAAATTTACAAGAACAGCTAGATGAATTAGAAGAAAAAAATAAATATATATTGGCAACAAAAGAATTATTAGAAAAAGCATATGAAAAAATGAAAAATAATGTTACTCCAAAATTTACACAAAATTTATCAAATATTGCAAGCAATATTTCAAATGGGAAATATAAAAAAGTAATATTTGATGAAGAAAAAGGATTAGTTGTAGAATTAGAAACTGGAGAATATATTTCTGCAAACAGATTAAGTATTGGAACAATTGACGAATTATATTTATCATTAAGATTGTCAATGCTTGATGAAATATCAAGTGAAAAAATGCCAATTATATTAGATGAGGCGTTTGCATATTTTGATGATGAAAGGTTAAAGAATTGCTTAATATTTTTAGCAGAACAATCTGAGAAACATCAAATTATTATTTTAACTTGTAGTAATAGAGAAAGACAAATTTTAGATTCAGTTAATATAAAGTATAATTTAGTTGAATTGTAGGTATATTTATGGTATAATAATTCTGTTCATTAATAAAAGAGGAGAAAAAATAATGTTTCAAAAATTAGATGAAGTTGAAAAACGATATGAAGAGGTTACAAGAAAAATTAGTGATCCAGAAATAATTGCACAACAATCACAATGGCAAGCACTTATGAAGGAACATGCTGAAATCGAACCAGTAGTTTTAAAATATAAAGAATACAAAAAGGTTAATCAAGCAATAGAAGATGCAAAAGAGATGCTAAAAGATCCTGAAATGAAAGAATTAGCAGAAATTGAAATTGAGGAAAACAAAGAAAAACTTCCTAAATTAGAAGAAGAAATTAAAATTTTATTAATTCCAAAAGATCCAAATGATGACAAAAACGTAATTTGTGAAATTCGTGGTGGAGCTGGAGGAGAAGAAGCAGCTTTATTTGCAGGTACTTTATTTAGAATGTATTCTATGTATGCAGAAAAAAAACACTGGAAATTAGAAATATTAAATGAAAATGAAACTGGACTTGGTGGATATAAGGAAATATCTTTTATGATTACAGGAAAAGGTGCATATAGTAGACTAAAATTCGAAAGTGGAGTACACCGTGTACAAAGAGTTCCGGACACAGAAGCTAGTGGTAGAATTCATACATCAACTGCAACGGTAGTAGTATTACCAGAGGTAGAAGATGTAGAAATAGATATAAATCCAGCTGATATTAAAATGGAAGTATTTAGAGCTTCAGGAGCTGGTGGACAACATATTAACAAAACATCTTCAGCAGTTCGTTTAATACACATTCCAACAGGAATGGTGGCAGAATGCCAAACTGAAAGATCACAATTCCAAAATAGAGATTATGCTATGAAATTACTTCGTTCAAGATTATATGAACAAGAAAAAGCGAAACAAGATAATGAAGTAGCAAATGCAAGAAAAAGTCAAGTTGGTAGTGGTGACAGAAGTGAAAAAATAAGAACATACAATTATCCACAAGGTCGTATAACAGACCACAGAATTGGGCTTTCAATATATCAAATGGAGAACTTTTTAAATGGTGATTTAGATGAAATGATAGATAGCTTAATCACAGCAGACACTGCAGAAAAATTAAAAGGTAGTGAAGAAGAATAAAATAAATTCCTTTGAAATAGAATTAATTAAGAATTTTATTTCAAAGGAGTTTTTATTTTGAACGAAATATTAAAAACCACTTTAATTGGGTTGTTTTTTGGAACTTTTGGAACAACAATAGGAGGAATAATAGGAGTAAAATTTAAAAATCCATCAAAAAAATTTTTAAGTTTTATTCTAGCATTTGCATCAGGACTAATGTTGGCAATTGTTTGCTTTGACTTATTACCAGAAGCCTTTAATTTAACAAACTTACCGACCGCATTTTTAGGAATATTTTTAGGAATTGTTATGATGATTATATGTGACTTATTAGTAGATAAAAAATTTAATAAATCTACTAGATTTAAAGATAGTAAAAATGCTTTGTTGAAAACAGGAATAGTAGTAAGTATTGGTCTAGCTTTGCACAATTTACCAGAAGGATTAGCGATAGGTTCAGGATTTGGAGCATCAATAAAATTAGGTTTGTCTTTAGCAATTGCAATATGCTTACATGATATACCAGAAGGAATTTCAATGGCAGTTCCTATGAAAAATGGAGGAATGAAAAAATCTAAAGTAATTTTTTATGTAGTACTTTCCGGAGTTACAACAGGAATAGGAGCTTTTTTAGGTGCGCTAGTTGGAGGAATTTCACAAAGTATTATAGCAATGTGTTTAGCGTTTGCAGCAGGTGCAATGATATATATTGTTTCAGGAGAACTTACACCAGAGGCAAATAATTTATACCATGGAAGAATGACCGCCGTAGGAAGTATGTTAGGTTTACTTATAGGAATTTTTGCAATGTCAATTTAAAAAAGAAAATTTGTTTGCAAATATTTGCTAAAATGTATTGACTTTAAATCTTAAATTTATGTATAATGTAATAGCAAAAAATAAGAAATGAGGAAATACAAATGCAAAATTTAATTGAAGGACTAAATGATAAACAAAAAGAGGCAGTTCTTGCTACGGAAGGACCATGTTTGGTAATTGCAGGTGCGGGTTCAGGAAAGACAAAAGTGCTAACACATAAAATAGCATATTTAATATCAGAAAAAAATGTAAAACCATATAATATATTGGCAATTACATTTACAAATAAAGCAGCAAGTGAAATGAAACAAAGAGTGGAAAAAATAGTTGGAGATGTGGCACAAGAGATGTGGATGGGAACTTTTCACTCTATTTGTGTGCGAATTTTAAGAAGATTTATTGACAGAATTGGATTTGATACATCTTTTTTAATATTTGATACATCAGACCAAAAAACAGTTGTAAAAGAATGTTTAAAAGCATTAAATATAGATGATAAGACTTTTTCAGATAGAAGTGTTTTATCAGAAATTAGCAATGCAAAAAATGAAATGTTAACACCAAAAGCATACCAGGCAAAATATTCGGGTGAATTTAGAAAAGAAAAAATTGGACAAGTATATGAATTATATCAGAAAAGATTAAGAGAAAATAATGCAATTGATTTTGATGATATAATAAATTACACAATTGATATATTAAGCGAAAATCCTGATGTTTTACAATACTATACAGAAAAGTTTAAATATGTTTTAGTAGATGAATATCAAGATACTAATAAAGCTCAATTTACATTAGTAACAATTTTAGCATCTCGATATGGAAACATTACAGTAGTTGGAGATAATGACCAAGGAATATATAGCTTTAGAGGTGCAGATATTAGCAATATTTTAAATTTTGAAAAAGACTTTCCTGGTACTAAGATTATTAAATTAGAGCAAAACTATCGTTGTACAGGCAATATCTTAAAAGCAGCAAATGCAGTAATAAAACATAATGAAAATAAGTATGAAAAAAAATTGTGGACAGAAAATGAGGATGGAAGCTTACCTTGTTTATATCAAGCTGAAGATGAATATGATGAAGCAAATTATGTTGTAAAGCAAATTGAACATTTAAAAACAGAAGAATATTTAAAACCAAAAGATTTTGTTATTTTATATCGTATGAATGCACAGTCAAGAGCAATAGAAGATATTTTAAGAAGAGAAAACATACCATATAAAATAGTAGGTGGATTAAAATTCTATGAAAGAAAAGAAATCAAAGATACTATTGCATATTTAAGATTAATTCACAATACATCAGATAATCTATCATTAAAAAGAATTATAAATGAACCAAAACGTGGAATTGGAAAAACAAGTTTAGATAAAATACAAGAAATTTCAGATAGAACCGGAACTTCCATGTATGAAATAATTAAACATGCAGAAGAATTTGATTTAAATAGAGTAAAAGCAAATGCAGAGGAATTTATAAATTTAATAGAAGAATTAAGATTAAAAAAACAAGAGCTTAGTATCTCAGAATTATTAAAGGAAGTTTTAAACAAATCAGGTTATACAAGGGCTTTAGAATTAGAAAATACAGTTGAAGCTGAAACAAGAATGCAAAACTTAGAAGAATTTTTGACAGTTGCAATAGAATTTGAAGAAGAATCAGCAGATAATACATTGCCAGAATTCTTGGAAAGTATTACATTATCAAGTGATGTGGATGAAATGCAAGATGAGGATAACACAGTTACTTTAATGACTTTACATAGTGCCAAAGGTTTGGAATTTCCAGTGGTGTTCTTAGTTGGAATGGAAGAAGGTATTTTTCCTGGTTATAAATCAATTGGAGAACCAAAAGAATTAGAAGAAGAAAGACGTTTATTCTATGTAGGAATTACAAGAGCAAAACAATTTTTACATTTAACTTGTGCAAAACATAGAACAATATTTGGTTCTACAAGTTATAATGCAGTATCAAGATTTATTAAGGAAATACCAGACAACCTATTAGATGGTGTTGTTAATAATGATCAAGAGGAAAAATTTAATGATATGTCATATAATTGGGAATATGGAAAAACATCAGCAGGCAAAGTAACAACATATAAATTTGATGAAGCAAAAAACGAGATAAAACAAAAATCTACATATCAATTTAGAACAGCAGAAAGCTTTTTAAGTTCATTATCTCAAAAACAAGCAAATTCAGGAGTAGATATTACAAAATATAAAGAAGGAATGAGAATTTACCATAAGAAATTTGGTGAAGGAATAATACAAAAAATTGAAGCAGAAGGAGACGACTACAAACTAGATATTCAATTTGATAAATCAGGACATAAAAGACTTATGGCTAAATTTGCAAATTTGGAAATTATTTAAGAGCAGAAAATTATTTTCTGTTCTTTATTTTTGTATAAAAATTATAAATTTGCTCATAATAGATATGAAATAAATTAGTAGGAAAGGAAGGATAAATATGCCAAATTTAAATCAATTAGAATTACAACATCTAAGACATTTAATAGGATCACATGAAACTGCATATCAAAAATTAAATACATTTTCTTCACAAGCAGTTGATCCACAAATTAAGCAAATGTTTGCAAAATCTGCACAAGATGCATTAAACACAAAACAAAAATTAATGTCATTTCTTAATGATTAATTGGAAAGGAGAATAAATAATGGACGAAAAAACAATGGTAAATGATATTTTAGGAAGTGTAAAAGCAGACTTAACAGCATATCAAACAGCTATAACTGAAGCCGAAAATATGCAATTAAGACAAACACTTCAACAAATTAGAAATGGAGACGAAAGTTTTCAATATGAATTATTTAAAGTTGCTCAAACAAAAGGATATTATCAACCAGCTCAAAAAGCAACAGTAACAGAAATACAAACTGTTAAAGAAGAATTAAATCAATAAAAATGTACTTAAATACATCTCTAAATATTACGGAAATTCAATATTTAGGGATGTATTTTTCTTTAATGATTATTAAAAAACACTTGTAATTTTTATCTATTTGTTATAAAATAGATAAGAAATTAAAAATGAATGGGAGTGTTTAAAATTAGTAGTTTTAGAAAATTTGCAATGTTCTTTAGAACAACAGTAAAGATAATAATATTAACTATTTTATCTGCATTTCTTATTATAAGTGCAGTAGCATTTTTCTATAAACCAACATATTCAGTTTCATTAAATGGGGAAATTATAGGATATACAGAAAATAAATCTGATCTACAAAATAAAATAAACCAATATATGGAAGGAAATTCAGAAGAAGGAATTGCATTTAGGCAAATTAATTCTGTACCAGAATATACTCTATGTTTATTAAAAAAAGACATTACACCAAATGATGATGAAATATACGCTAAAGTTACAGAGAACGGCACACAATATTATAAATATTATGCAATAACAGACGACAAAAAAGAAAAAGTATATGTTTCTACATTTAAAGAAGCAGAAGATGTAATAGCAAAATTGAAAAAGAAAAATAGTGCTAATAAAAAAGATTTAGGAATAGTAGAAAAATATGATACTAAAACAAAAGATTTTACATCAGTAGAAAAAAGTGTATCTAAATTATATGAAGCACCAAAAGTTACATATGTAGCTACAGCATATTCAGGTAGTGTATCTGGAATGTCAGAAGCTAAAGTAAACTTAGGAGTGTCTCTAATTAGACCAGTTTCAGGAATTATAACAACTAGATTTGGTAGAAGTTCTTATGGACATAGAGGATTAGATATTGCAACATCTACAGGAACACCAATTAAAGCAGCTGCAGGAGGAAAAGTTACAGTTGCAGGATGGAACAATTCATATGGATATATGATTAAAGTATCACATGGAAATGGTGTAGAAACAGTATATGCACATTGTAGCAAATTGCTGGTTTCAAAAGGTCAAACGGTTTCACAAGGTCAAGTAATAGCTAAAATCGGTTCAACAGGATACTCAACAGGACCACACTTACACTTTGAAGTAAGAGTAAATGGAACCTTATATAATCCACAAAATTATGTATATTAAATTTAAAAATTCTCCAGAAAAAATCTGGAGAATTTTTGAGTATAATTACATAATTACAAAATGTTTAAAACCAATTTCTAATGCGTTATTTTTCATAATCAATGTGCCACACTCTTTTAATTTGCTAGCAAAAACCTTAGAATTTGTAACACATTTTGCAAATTCAGTAATACAAGTATAAAATTTGATTTTATCAATAAATTCAGTATTTATATTATTCATTAATAAATAATATTTTTCTTTATATTCATATAATGTGATAGACTTTGCTAACTTTTTGTAATTAAACAAAGTATTTTTACTTAAAAAAACTAAAAAATCATTAAAATCATCAAAAGAATTAAAACAATATACAGCCTGAGTTGAACTAGGAACAATATTTTTTCGTTTTACAGTAAATTTTCTTTTAGAAATTTTTGACTTTTCTTCAGGAGGAAGTTTAGTAATTGTAAAGATAAAATTAGTGTCAGCCATTACTAAAGCTTCTACTTTCAAGTTATAATCCTCAGGATCAAATCCGGTTTCCTTTTTGGCTTGTTCTAACATATCTAGCAAAACATCTTGAGCTTCAGCAGAGTTAGACATAAAAACATGAAAATCAATTTCTTTTTCTGCTAAATCTTGAATAGTTAAAGTAATTCTTATTTTATTTTCATTTAATTTTTCAAACTTCATTAGGTGTCCCCCATATATCAATCTAATAATATTATACTACTAATACCCTCTAAATGGAACCAACAATTTATGGAAATTTTATAGGGTGTATTAGGTATAACACATAATTGTAAAAAAGAAAATACTTTTGTGTGAAAATATTGTAATTTATCTTGAAAAAAACACCAAATGAATATATAATACTAACATATTAACTAAGGAGGAGACATAAATGGCAACAAGAGAAAAAAATATATGGATATTACTTTTATTTATTTTGTCAGGAATTGTTGTAGGGGGTCTACTAGGCAACTTGGCAGGACATGTGGATTTTTTATCATGGCTTGCTTATGGTGAAGAATTTGGACTATCTACTCCAATAGAACTAGACTTAAATGTAGTAAAATTAACATTTGGCCTTATGTTCAAAATAAATATAGCAAGTATAATAGGAATAGTATTAGCAATCTTTATTTACAAAAAAATTTAACAAATGAATAAAAGAAAAATAGGGGAAAACATACTTTTATTAAACAAAAATTTATTCAAAAATAATTTAAAATGGGGGCTATTCAGAAAGGACGGATTTTTATATGCCAATTAAAATGAAACAGCTCCCAATTTCAGAGAGACCATATGAAAAATTAGAAATGTATGGAGAAAATACATTATCAAATGCAGAATTACTAGCGATAATTATAAAAAGCGGTACAAAAGAAGAAAGCTCGGTTACGCTAGCACAAAAAATACTTTCACTAGGAAAACAAAATAATTTCAATCAGGATAGTTTTACATTTTTACAAGAACTATCCATCAATGAATTAATGCAAATCAAACGGAATAGGCAAAGTAAAAGCAATTCAAATAAAAGCTGTATGTGAACTTGCTAAAAGAATTTCGATTCCAATTGATAAGCAAAAAATAAAAGTAAAAACCCCACAAGATGTATCAAATTTAGTAATGAATGAACTAAAATTAGAAAAAAGAGAAATAGTGAAAGTAATAATATTAAATTCCCAAAATGTAGTAATAAAAATTCAAAACATATCACATGGAGGAACTAACTCTGCTAATGTAGATCCAAAGGATTTGTTTGCAGAAGCTATAAAGTTAGGAGCACCTAAAATAATAATGGTGCACAATCATCCAAGTGGAAACTCAAAGCCAAGTCAGCAAGATATAGAATTTACAGAAAGAATGGAACAGGCATCTGAAATATTAGGAATTCAATTATTAGATCATATTGTAATTGGGTATAATGAATATACAAGTATAAAATCACATTTATTGAAAGGAAGAAATTAAAATGAAATTGATGGGATGGAATTCAAAAGATATAGGAGTAGATTTAGGTACAGCAAATATCATAATTACCATAAAAGGAAAAGGAATAGTGCTAAATGAACCATCTGTGGTTGCAATAGATAAAAATAATGGAACGATTTTAGCGACTGGAGCAGAGGCAAAAGAAATGCTTGGCAGGACGCCAAATGACATTGCAGCAATTAGACCTTTAAAAGATGGAGTTATTGCAGATTTTACAGCAACACAACTTATGCTTAAATCTATGCTACAAAGGGTATGCCAAAGATATAATGCGGGTAGACCAAGAGTTGTAGTAGGAGTTCCATCAGGAATTACAGAAGTAGAGGAAAGAGCAGTAGAGGAATCTGTAATGCAAGCAGGAGCAAGAGAAGTATATATAATAGAAGAACCAATGGCAGCCGCAATTGGAGCAAATTTAGAAGTTGCAGAACCTAATGGAAACATTATAGTTGATATTGGTGGAGGAACAACAGAAGTTGCAGTTGTTTCTTTAGGAGGAATTGTAACTAGTAATTCTCTAAGGGTGGCTGGAGATGAACTAAATGAGGATATTGTAAACTATGTAAAAAGAGAAATGAACTTAGCAATAGGAGAAACAACAGCCGAACAAGTTAAAATAAATATTGGATGTGCTAAACCTTTATTAACAGAAGAAAGCATGGAAATTAGAGGTAGACATTTAGCAACAGGTCTTCCTGAAACAGCTATAATTACTTCAACACAAGTTCAAGAGGCAATGAATGACTCAATTGAAAAAATTGTAGACATTATAAAACAAACTTTAGAGAAAACACCTCCAGAGCTAGCATCAGATATCATGGAAAGAGGAATAGTTTTAACAGGTGGAGGAGCACTAATTAGAAATTTTGATAGTTTGTTAGCAGAAAAAACAGAAATGCCAGTATATGTAGCAGACCACCCATTAGAATGTGTGGCAAAAGGAGCAGAGAAAACACTAGAAGATTTAGAAAAACTAAGAACAGTACTAAGTAGCTCTAGAAGAAGATAATTTTTAAGGAGTAGGAATGTATAAAAATAAAAAGACGGGTATAGTAGGCATTATAATAACAATAATTGTATTGATAATAATTGTTATATTATCTAATACAGATATTAAAAAAGTTTCATTTGTAGAAAATATTTTTAGTAGTATTGTAATGCCGATTCAAAATGGGCTTACGTATTTAAAAAACAAGATAGAAGGAAATGACAGTTTTTTTACGGATGTCAAAAATTTGCAAGCTGAAAATGATGAACTTAAAAAGAAAAATAGTGAATTAGAACAATCTTTAAGAGAACTAGAAATTATAAAATCTGAAAATGAAACATTAAAAGAATACGTTAATTTGAAGGATAAATATTTAGAATATAAAACTTTGCCTGCATATATTATAAATAAAAATATAAATAATTATGAAAAAACTTTGGTAATAAATGTAGGAAGTAAAAATGGTATAAAACCTAACATGACTGTAATTGCAGATAAAGGTTTAGTTGGCTATGTAATATCTACCACAGATAATACTTCAAAAGTACAAACAATTATAGATAGTTCTACATCTGTAAGTAGTATTATTAGTACATCAAAAGAAGCAATTATTGCTACAGGAACATTAGAAGGAAATTCAATATTAAAAGCTTCATATATACCAACAGAAGCTACGTTATTAGAAAATGACAATGTTGAGACATCTGGTTTGGGTGGTATTTATCCGAAAGGAATACACATTGGAACAATTAAGCAAATTGTTAACACAAAAAATAATATAGACCGTTATGCATATATAGAAACTGCAGTTGATTTTTCAAAATTGCAAACAGTATTAGTTATAACTAATGAATAGTAGAAAGGAAAAATATGAAAAAAGCAATAGCAATAATAAGCCTAATAATTGCATTTTTTGTAATATATTTTTTACAAACTAACTTTTTTACATGGTTCACAATAGGTGGAATAATGCCAAATTTATTTATAATATTGGTGCTATTTATTGGTTTATTTATTGGAAAAAAAGTAGGCTTTATATTAGGTATTGTATTTGGAATAATTCTAGATTTTTTGTTGGGACAAGCTGTGGGAGTGTCAGCGTTTCTATTAGCAGTAATTGGGCTTATTGCAGAATATTTAGACAGAAGCTTTTCGAAAGATAGTAGAATAATGTTAATGATGATAGTAATAGCAGGAACAGCGCTTTTTGAAGTTGGATATTACATATTTAAAATATTAAAGTATGGAGCTATATTTGAATTTGTACCATTTTTAAAAATATTAATAATAGAGATAATATTCAATCTTATTTTAACTATAATATTGTACCCATTAATACAGAAAACGGGAAATAAATTAGAAGATATTTTTAAAAGTAAAAAAATATTGTCAAGATATTATTAAGGAGGAAATGTTGGAACAGACTAAGAAATTAAGATACAATATAATTATAGTAATAACATATATAGTTGGCATTATTTTGTTGTTCCAACTTTTTAACTTGCAAGTTATAAAAGGAAGCGAATACAGAGAAACTTCAAATACAAGATTAACAAGAGAATCAACAGTAAAAGCGGCAAGAGGGAATATAACGGATAATTCAGGAAATAAATTGGTAACAACAAAAACTGGTTTTAGTTTGGAACTTTACAAAACTAAAATAGATAATGATGTTTTTAATAATTTGATATATAATCTAGCAGTATTACTAGAAAAAAATAAAGATAAATATAATGATAACTTACCAATTACCGTAAATCCATATGCTTTTACATCAAAAGATGAAGAAATACAGAAAAAATGGAAAAAAGAATATGGAATAGATGAAAATGCAACAGCAGAAGAGGCTTTTAATTTTTTTAAGAAAAAATATGACATAAAACAAGATGAGCCAGAAAAAGCGAGAAAAATAATGACAATTAGATATGAAATTTCTAGAAATGGATATAGCAATATCAAGCCAGTAATTATATCTAATAATATTAGTTATATAAGTGCAAACCAAATAAAGGAACAGAGTAATAAATTTCCAGGAACAGCAGTTGTAACAGTGCCAATAGTAACATATCCATATGGAAGTTTAGCATCACATATTTTAGGCTATGTTGGTTCAATTTCAGCAGAAGAATATGATGCTAACAAAGATAAATATGGAATGAATGATACAATAGGAAAAACGGGTATGCAATATACTTTAGAAGAGTATTTAAAAGGGCAAGATGGAGTTAGACAGGTTGATATGTCAGTTGATGGAACTATTACAGAGGAATATATTTCACAAGAAGCGGTTGCTGGTAATAATGTGGCACTAACCATTGATTCAAACTTACAAAAAGTAACTGAAAAAGCTTTGGCAGAAAATATTAAAAAAATATCAAATGGAGCATATGGAAAAAAATATAATGCTAAAAATGGTGCAGCAATTGTAATGAATATAAAAACCGGAGAAGTGCTAGCACTAGCAAGCTATCCAGATTATGAACCAGAATTATTTGTATCAGGAATAAGCCAATCAAAATTAGATGAATATAATAAAAATAAAAACTGCTATAACTGGGCAATTTCAGGAACCTATGCACCAGGATCTGTATTTAAAATGGTAGTTGCAACAGCAGCTTTAGAAGAAAAGATAATAACAACTCAAACTACAATCAATGATACAGGTATATATCCAAGAGGGCATAAACCAGCCTGTTGGATATATACAGATAGACATTATGGACATGGTTACTTAAATGTTACGGGAGCTATTAAAAAATCTTGTAATTATTTCTTTTATGAACTAGGTTATAGAATGGGAATAGATCCTGTGATAAAATATGCTAAAGCATATGGACTTGGAATAAAAACAGGAATAGAATTGTCAGGAGAAGCAGAAGGTATAGTAGACTTAAAAAAACAATGCCAAGATTTATATGGACAACAGTGGCAACTAGGAGATACACTTTCAGCAGTAATTGGGCAAAGTTATAATGATTATACACCTATCCAAATAGCAAGATATGTTAGCATGCTAGCAAACGGAGGCAAGTCAGTAGATGTTACATTAATAAAATCTATTACAGATGCAGATGGAAATAAAATATCAAAAGATGAATATGAGAAAAAAATAAAAGAAAAACTAGGAATTGAAGACATACCAGAAGTTAAAGATTTAAATATAAAAAAAGAAAATTTAGATGCTATATTAAAAGGCATGAAAGGAGTTACAAGCGAAACTGGAGGAACAGCTTATTATGTATTTTCTGATTTAGATATAGATATTGGAGGAAAGACAGGATCTGCTGAAACGGGAATTAAAAACCAAGTAAATGGATGGTTTGCAGGGTTTGCTCCATATGATGATCCAGAAATTGCAATTGTAGTTTTTATAGAAAATGCAGGAGCTGGAGGAAATGTAGGGGATACAGCCAAAACGATAATAAATGAATATTTAGGAATGAATGCTAAAGATGTGAAGGAAGACCTTAATGCAATTCCTTCTACACAAATCAATAATTAAACTGTTATATAAGGAGTTAAAAATAGATGAAAAAAGAAGAAGTAAATGAATTAGGATTATATGGAATTAAAAAAAGTTTTAATAAGGAAATTGCAACCTCAGAAACTAAATTTTATAAAGGTTCAATTCGTTCAGGACAAAAAATGGAATTTGAAGGAAGCTTAGTAATACTTGGAGACGTAAATGCAGGGGCTGAAGTATTAGCTGAAGATAATGTTGTAATACTAGGAATATTAAGAGGAATGGCACATGCAGGAGCAAAAGGAAATAAAGAGGCTATAATTGCAGCAGCCTCTATTGAATCTGCACAAATACGTATTGCAGATATTGTAAAAGAAATTGAAAGAGAAGACAATGTAGAAGATACAAGAGAAATTAAAACTTATGCTTATGTTGAAGAAAATGAAATCATATTAACTTAATAATAACAATATAAGAGCAATAAATAAATATTGATCTTTAACATCTTCCTTGTACAAAAAGAAAATCAATCCAATAAGTAAAAGGTCATCATTATATAATTTTAAACCAAATAAATCAAAATAACTTTCATCTTCGCCACGATCAGTTTGATTAAAAAAATTATCTAAAAAATTAAAACCATATGAAGATGTATTAGTTTTCTTATTATCTTTAGGCTTGGTCGAAGATTTATAATTTTTATTATATCCTCTTGAAAACTCAGGAGGATATTCTTTTACTTTAGAGGTAGCTAGAGTGCCTCTACTATAGTACATAGAGGGATTGTAAGTATATCTTCTAAAATAAGGAAAACTGAAAAATGGGTAACTATACATCATTCTTTTTTTCACCACCTAAAGGATTCAAAATTTCAAATGCTTTTCCCATACTAAACAATTTTATGTATTGGTCAACTTTGTCTTTTCTACTAGGCTTTAGATAGGGCTTTAAAGACTTTAACAAGTTGGCTCTGGGATCATTTTGGCTTCTGTTCATATTATCAATAATAGATTTCATTTTTAACATAGTATCCATATCAAAATTTGGCATATCATTAGAATTATTTTCTGAATTTGGCTGTTCCGTAGAAGAATTAGAAGACATGCCATTAGAATTAAAATTATTAAGCATACTTTTTATAGAATCTGGAACTTCATTATTTTTAAGCATATCATTCATTTTCTGAAAAATTTCTGACATATCTTCACTCATAACCATTCTCCTTAAATATTATTATTTTTTCTAATTTGATTTATAATATTGTCTGCATCCTTAGAATTAAGCATTTTACTGACTTTAGAAAGATTTGCGTCCAACTCTTTTTTATCCATTTTAGAAAGCATATTCATAAGTTGTGCCACATCCATCTTATTATCCATACAATCACCTCAATATAATATATGTTCTTAAAACTATAATATTATATGTAAGAAAACTAAAATAGTGACTAATGTAATATAAATTTAATATTGGGCACGTTAATTGTAGTTCCGTAAATAAAAAACCTATATTTACCACTATTACCAAAGATTTGCTGTTGAAAAAAGTCATAAAAATGATAAAATATATATGAGTAATTAAAAATATAAGAACAAAATGTAAAAAAAGTAACTTTGAGGCTTAAAAAGCATTGAAAAATGAGCAAAAATGTCGTATAATATAATATGAGATTTATAATTTTAAGGAGGAAGCTATGAATAAAACATTAAAAAAGATTATCGCAACAGTACTACTTACCTGTATGATAAGTGCCAATTTATCTATAATTGGAGAATATGGAATAAGTTATGCATTATCAGAAAGTGAACTATCTAATCAAAAAACAACTACTCAAAATGAAAATGTAGAATTTAATTCATACTTTGAGGGAGGAGTTCATAGTAAAACAGAAAAACTTGCAAATACAACAAAGCTATTTGTTAACATCAAAGTAAAAAATGCAGGTTACTTGGAAAATCCGGTAATCAGTTTTTCAGATGTAAACTTTAAAATAGCAGGAGAAGTGAATAACGAAAATATTCAAAGCATTAGTGAAAATAAAATAACTTTAAACAAATTAAATAATGGAACAGACCTAACACTAGAAATTCCAGTAAAAGTACTTAATGAAGATGAAGTTACATTAGATAATTTTGAAAAAGAGACAAAAACAAATTTCACAGCTACATATATAGATGCAAATGGAAAATCGAACGAGATTTCAAAACAAGTTGTAAATAAATTATTATGGGATGGAACAGAAGGAACAGAAGGAATATTAAAAACAGATGTAACTAAAAAAATTCCATACCACATTGGAGAAAAATATGGAGTGCTATTGCAATTTTATATAGATGCCGAAATAAAAGATAGCAAGTTACCAATCAAAACAACCAAAATTGATGTAACAGTTCCAACATTAAACAATATAAAACCAACTTCAGCCAATGTAATTGCAACAAGTACAGAAGCAACAAATGGTGAAGTAAACGGTACAAATTTCACTTCAAGTAATTATAATTACGATTCTACAACAGGAGTTTTAACAATAAATACTAAAAATAAACAAGACAAAATCTCATGGGTAAAAAATGTTAAAGATAGATATTTAGTTACCTTTATTTTTGATGTAAAAGAAGCATATGACTATGTTATAAACAATACTGGTAAAATAGAAGTAGGAATAAGTGCAAAATCAGAAATAGAAGTATATAATGGACAAAAAACTATAGTTAAAAACAATGCAGAAAAATCATTCTCATATACTGCAGGTGAGGGCGCAACTGTGTCAATGCCAACAGAAGGAAAAATGATAGACTTTGATATAAAAACTATATCAGAAATGGCTAAAGGACAAATTTATGCAAACTATGAAGCAAAAAATAAAAATGAAACAACATATAATATAAACTACTATGCTACAGTATGTAATGCGGAATTAACAGATAAGATTGAATTTACTCAAGAGATAGATCAATTTTTAACAAAAGAGAATACTAAAAATGCTACAACAGTTGCAGGAAACAATTATACATACAATAAAATAGTAAAAATAAATAAGGATATATTCAAAAAAATTCTTGGAGAAGATGGAAGCATAAAGTTAGCTAATTCAGATGGAACAGAAATTGCAACAATAGATAAAGATACAACAGTTTCAGAAGAAAAGTATACTATAGATATAAGCGAAAAAAATAACAATCAATTGTTAATAACTACAAGCAAACCAGTAGCAGAAGGAATATTAACAATTGAAGTAGAAAAGGCAGTAAAAACAAATATAGATTATACATCAAATCAAATGAAAAACTTTAAAAAGCTAACAACAGGAATGAGAGCAACAGTAGATGAAGAAGATGTAAAAACAACAAAAGAAATAACATTAACAGAACCAAAAACAGAAGTATTATTTGGAATTAGCCAAAAAGAATTAACAACAGCAGTAAAAAATAAAAATATAGGAATAAGAATAATATTAAACACCTCTGATACAACAAAAGCACTATATAAAAATCCAACATTTAAAATAAAATTACCATCATATATTGAAAAATGCAATTTAAATAGTTATGACATAGTAATGGGAGATGGTTTAAAAATAAAAAGTGCAAAAACAGCAACAGAAAATGGACAAATAGTAATAAATGTGGAATTAGAAGGAACACAAACAGAATATGCTACAAATGCTCAATATGTTGGAGCTGTTATTGATATTAATGTAGATTTAACAACTAAAACATTGACACCAACCAATACTAACAAAATAACAATGGAATATAAAAATAATAATGAGATGTCAGAAAATAACAACGGAACAGTAGAGGAAAAAGTAAACTTTATTGCACCTGAAGGAATTGTTACAGCAAATGGAATCTCTAATTATGCACAGGGAAAGGAAATATTAACTATAGCTGATGAAGGGGCAACAGGAATAATTGCAACAAATTCAGCAAAAAGAACAATTACAATTACAGGAAAAATAATAAATAATTATAATAACGCAATTAAAGATGTTGTTATACTAGGAAGGATTCCTGCAAATGGAAGCACTAATATAGACACAAATGAGAATTTAGGATCAACATTTGATACAAGTTTAAAAACAGCAATACAATTACAAAATATTGAAACCAGTGATTACACTATATATTATTCAATAAAGGCTAATGCTAATAAAGATTTGACAGATACTAGCAATGAATGGACTACTACATTTAATGTTAATGCAAAATCATATATGGTAGTATATGGAAAAGATCTTAATGAAACTAAAATGATAGAGTTTGCGTATGATGTAGAATTACCAGAAAATCTTTCATATAATAATAGCATATATGAAATGTATAAAATATATTATACAAATATGTCTTCAATAGGAAATATTCAAGAATCAAAAACGTCTCCTATTATAGAATTAACAACAGGAAAAGGGACTGAACTATCTGTACAATTATCTTCAGATGTTGAAACTGTAAGAGAAGGACAAACAGTAAGAATGAAAGCTATAGTAAAAAATAGTGGTGAGTTAACAGCAAAAAATGTAAAAATAAATATACCATTACCAAAATATGCTACATTTACTGAACTTATAGCAGGAAACTATTTCCAACAAGATGATAGTAGTAAAAAGATTGTTGATCTAGGAACAATAGCTAAAAACGAAGAAAAAGAAATCTACTATTATTTGAAATTTGATAATTATGCAGCTGCTTTTAATGGGGAAAATATTACTGAAGAGGAAAAAGCAGAATATTTAAAATTCCCTAAAGCAATAAATAATACAGTATATTTAACAGCAGATAACTCTAATAAAGTAAATTCTAATGAATATACAATTAATTTAGAAAAAGGACAAATTGCAATAGAATTAATTTCAAATACAGTAGAAGACACAGTACTAAAAAAAGGAGAAAGTTTAAATTATATTATTAACTTAATGAATATTTCAGGAAATACAGAATTAAAAAATACAGTAGTAACAATACCATTACCACAAGGAGTAATGTTCAAATCAGCAACAGTAAATCATAACCCTATAGAAGACAATGCTACAACAGATGGGGTAAGCTACAATGAAAGTACAAGAACTGTTACGGTTAATGTTGGAACATTAGAACATAAAAAAGTAGTTAAATTAGAAACAGAAATACAAGAATTTGAAGGAACTATTTCTATAATGGCAAAAGCAAAAGCGGATGAGACTGATGAAAATTATTCTAATGTTAGTGAATACAGAACTGAAATTGTAAAGTTAGAGGTATCAAACTTAACATCAACACCTAAATATGTAAAAGAAAAAGAGCAAGTAGTATATAATTTAAAACTTACTAATAAAGGTGAATCTTATATAAAAAATATTGTAATTACAGATGTTTTACCAACCGAATTAGACTTTGAAAAAGCTACATATATGTATAATGGAAAAGAAGGAATAGTAAATTATTTAATAGAAGATAAAATTCAAATAGATATTTTATCTATGAGCCCAGGAGAAAGCATAAATATTAACTTATATGCAACAGCTAATTTATTACCAGATAAAAATGACAAAAAAATAAGTAATAAAATGACTGTGAAGGCAGATAATGTTACAGAAACAGAGACAAATAGTGTAGAAAACATAATTGAATATTATCAAAAGGCACATGATGAAAGTGGAAGTGAAGTAGATGACCCAACAATTCCAGAAAGTACATATAAAATAACTGGAACAGCATGGATAGATAATAATAGAAATGGAATGAGAGACAGCCAAGAAGAATTATTATCAAATGTAAAAGTAATACTAGTAAATAAATCTACAAATGTAATTGTAAAAGATAAAGATACAAAACAAGCAAAATCAACAACAACAAATGACCAAGGACAATATGAATTTAGCAATATAGAAAAAGGAAGATATTTTGTATTATTTGTATATGATGCTGCAAAATACAGTGTTACAGAATATCAAAAAGAAGGAGTTGATGCATCAGTTAACTCGGACGCAATTGATGTAGAGGTACTTCTAAATGGAGAAAAAACAATAGCAGGAATGACAGACACAATTGAAATTTCAAACTCAAATCTTAGAGATATTGACATAGGATTATATGTTCAAGAAAAATTTGATTTAAGACTAGATAAATATATTAGTAAGATTACTAGAACAACCCCAACCTCTGGAACAGATATATTTGATTATAGTAATGAAAAACTTACTAAGATAGAAGTTTTAAAGAAAAACTTAGGAAAGAGTAGTATAGTTGTAGAATATAAAATAGTGGTAAAAAATGAAGGAGCAGTAGCAGGCTATGCTAAGAAAGTAGTAGATTATTTACCAAAAGGAGTAGTATTTAATACAGAACTAAATAAAGACTGGTATTTATCAGATAATGGAAATGTATATAATACAAGCTTAGAAAACACAATTATAAATCCAGGAGAAACAAAAGAACTAACATTGGTCTTAGTAAAACAAATAACAGAAGACAGTATAGGAGTTTTAAACAATACAGCAGAAATATATGAAGCATATAATGAACAAGGACTAAAAGATATAGACTCAACACCAGCTAACAAAGTAGAAACAGAAGATGATATGTCTAAAGCAGATATTGTTTTAGGAATAGTAACAGGTGCACAAATTGCAATTTGTATAATATTACCTTTAGTAATAATATCATTGCTTGGATTTGGAATATTTGAAATCAAGAAAAGGGTTCTAAAAAAAGTGTAGAGAGGAGGTAAAATATGAGAAGTAAAACTATAAAAATAAGTGTAATAATGTTTATAGCATTCATAGCATTTATTTGCATATTTAGTAATACAAAAGTACAAGCTACGTTATTAGATAAACCATATGGACAAGAATTTATGATTCCGTCATGTAAAAGGTATGAATATACTAACCAAAAAGGTGAAAACAAATATTCTGTATTACCTAAATACCCTGGTTATACAATTTATTGTACTAATACTGGTGCGAGATTTGACTTCGTACAATCAATAACTAAGTCAGAAATAGACCATTTACTTAAAACATATAAGAGATCTAGAAAATGTGGATGTTTTGGACCTTTAACAGATGAAGGACATACATATCCATATTATCAAAAAAGTAGTACTGGTTCACTGACAAATGCATTATCATATATAGTAACAATAGATGGTACAGACTGGACACTTGAAAAACAATTTGCAGTATGGCAAATGAGCAATATGAAACTAGATGGTGGAATTGTTAAAATAGGAAGTGATTATCATAAAAATGATTATAGTGGTAAAGGATATGAAAAAGAAGCAAGAAATTATGATGCATTTGTAAATGCTCTTGCGCAAAATGGAGCGCAAATAAGCATTACATCAAGTAATAATACACTTACAAAAATTGACCAAACTGCAGGACGATATACAGTTGGAGCATTTAGTGTAAATTATACAGATGGAAGATATGAAGATGTAACTTTTGGCGGAATATCAAATATGTATTTAATTGGGTATAATGAAAAAGGACAACAAGTAAAAAATATAGCAATAAATAAGTTTGTTATAAATAATAAAGAAGTAACACCTAGATACTTTTCACCTGATAGTATCAATTATGTAGATACTAATCCTCAATCATATCCAGACTCAGGAGAAAACTTTCAAGTAGTATTTTCTGATCCAAATAAAGGAGTAACAGATAATAATCAAATAATTTCTGACATTGAACTTTATGCCGAATATACATATATGATTGCAACAGGGGAATATGTAAAATATGTTGGACTTAGATATGGCACTGGTGGAGCAGCTGGAACTCATGATGATCACACATATAATCCACACACACATACTGTAAAAGAAGAATATGAGGTTGAGGAAGATGTAAAGGTATATCATACATGTGATAGACATGGTGGAGTTTGTATGATATCTTATAAGTCAGCTTGCCCAGGTTATACAATTAGTAGACAAACAGTGAAAAAGACTAAAGATGTTACATATTCATGTAATGGATGTATACAAACATATCAATTAACAACTCAAGAGCAACAAGGCTTTTCATCAATGGATGGAGAAAGAAAATTATATAAAACTACAGCGATAACAAGCAAAATAAAAATAAGAATGGACCTAGGTGGATATGTATGGGAAGATGCTTTGGTTGGAAAAGAGAACAAGGCAGATGGACTTAATAATACAACAGGAGATAAACCAATTCAAAACATAAGAGTTATTTTATATGATAAAAACAACAATAAGATAGCAGAAAAACGTACAGACAGTGATGGATGCTATTTATTTACAAACTTAGACCCTATGAAAAAATATTATGTTGCATTTGAATACAATGGACAATTATATATACCTACAGAATACAAGAAAACTAACAACTGGAAGAATACATCAAAAGCAACGGAAACATCAACAGACAGAACAGCATTTGATAATAGATTTGCAGAAATAGGAGCATATCCAAATAACTATAAAAGATCAAATGGAAAATATAATAAAGCATACTCACAATATGAACTAATGGGATTTAAACTAGATGCAAACGGAAAATACTATTATGACAAATCACAACATTATATAGATACTTTCTATACAATAGACAAAAATGGAAATATAATAGAAGGAAATAAGATAAATCCTGCACAAGTAAGCAGTGGAGATGCACAAAAAGTAAACTTTGTTAATGATTGTAAAATAGTTGCATACACACAAGCACAACAAAATAAACTAAATCCAGATTTGTATCCTGCAAAAAATCAATTTGTTATAAACAAAACTGAAAAGCAAAAATATACAACTGGAAAACAAGCAAGAGCAACTAAATTTTCAACAAATGCCGTTAAATATAACGGAAAAACATATGAACCACTATATCCAGATCAATTTTTCATTGATTTAGGACTTGTAAGAAGACAAGAAGTTGACTTAGCTTTAAGAAAAGATATTTTATATGCAGCAACAAAAATCAACTCAAAAACTGAAATATATCAATATGATAAGCGTGCAAACAATGATGAATATTGGTTAATTGAATACAGAATGAGAAATTATGCTGATTACTATGGCGGAATGTATGTAAATGGAATCTACAGATCAGATTACACTTATAGAGGGGAAAGAACTAATGGCGGAAGTGACTTAGAAGCATATGTAACATATAAAATAACAGTAAGAAACTCATCTATAGATGTGTTAGGACAAATAACAGAAGTAGTAGATTATTATGATAAAGATTATACATATATGCCTAAGCTATCATGGGTAATGTACAAAGACAATTCAGCAGATGACAATACAAAAATTGCTGTAAAGAAAGAAGACTACTATAATATGATTGCAACAGGCGACTTGTCAAAGATTCCAAACACGAGAAAAATAACAACAAAGACTTCAAGTAAGTATGGAGCTAAATCAGATATTACAACAAAGATGAATGCTATATATATTAGTGGATTAGCAGACAAGAAATTAGCGGTAGGAGAGCAAGCATATATCTATTTAACCTTTAAAGTAAATAAAGATGGAGACAACCCAATAACTGTAGATAAAGATAATGAATTCAAAATGAATTATGCCGAAATAAATGGCTATAAAACATATTATACAGGAAACATAGATTTACCAAATGGAGTAAAGAAAACAAGTAATAATGCAGCAGGCTTAATAGATATCAACTCAACACCGGGCAATTTAAGCCTATCTGATATAACAGGCAATAAGTACGAAAAGAACTTTGAGAATGATACAGACCGTGCAAAAGGATTACAAATAAAGATAGACGACAATTCACAAAGAAAGATAAGTGGAACGGTTTGGGAAGACCAAAGAACAAAAGAAGTATCAGGAACAAGCATAGGAGATGGAGTAAGACAAACAAACGAAATTAAGATACAAGGTGTTACAGTACAATTACTTGAAAAGTTGAAAGATGGAAAAGAATTCTTATGGCAAACAACAACAACTGATGCAAACGGAGCTTACAAATTTTCAAACTTTGTACCTGGAAATTATATTGTTAGATTTATGTATGGACATAATCTCCCTACTGTACAAACTAAAAACAATGTATCATATAATGGTCAAGACTTTAAATCAACAGTATATCAAAAAGAAATTAATGGAAAAGAAATTTCAGGATATGCAGAGGAGTACTATAATATTAGAGCTGCAGATACCTTTGGCAAAAACTTGTCTGACGCAAGAGATATTTGGGAAGACAAAACAATATCAATTGGACAGCGAATAAATAATAGACCAACAGCTGTATACCAAAATGTAACATTACAAGGTAGAGAAACGGTAAATAAATATCTTGCTAATGGAGCAAAAAATCATGATGCAGAAATTTTGGCAGTACCATATGCAAGTAACCCTAACCAAACATATATAGCTGAATTGATTAAAAATACTCAAGTAGTAGCAGAAACAGGAATAATAGTAATCGAGGGAGAGTATGACAGACAAACAACCTTAGGAGATAGTACTCAAAAAACAAGTAATGGAAAAGAAAACTATGCAAATGGAAATGATGTAAATGGTACATATGAAATTAAGAATCTTGACTTTGGACTAACAGAAAGACCAAAAGCACAATTAGAACTAAACAAACAGGTAACAAATGTAAAAGTAACATTAGCAAATGGAAATGTGTTATTTGATGCAAATGATGCGGTAGCGAATTTAGCTTGGATAAAACATAAAGATTATGACCTAATGAGTAAAATGAAAAACGGAAAATATGAAGATTACTACAACAAAAAGGTAAACGAAAAATATAACCGTTATTCATATAAAACAGACATACAAGATATGATAAATAACACACTATATAGAGGTGGAAAAAACGGACTTATCCAAGTAACTATGGATTCAGAGCTAATGCATGGAGCGACAATACAAATAAGTTACAAACTAACAGTAAAAAACGTAGGAGAAATAGATTATACAGGAAAAGACTTCTACTATAAAGGAATAGGAGCAAGTGAAGGAAACAAGGTAACAACAACAGCAAACTTAATTGTAGACTATATTCCAAATAATTTACAATATAGAGAAGGAGACAACGAAGGTTGGTCAGTAGTAAAGGCTCAAGATTTAATTACAACAGGAAATGTAAATGGAAGTATAGGAACATCAATAAGTAAATATAATACAATACTTGCAACAGACAAAATGAATAAAGCATTAAAACCAGGAGAAACAGTTACAAAAGAATTAGTATTAACACAAACCATTACATCACAAAACACACAAGATAATATGACATATGGAAACATAGCAGAAATATTACAAACCTCAAACACTGTAGGAAGAAGAATGGCATTTTCAATAGTAGGAAATCAAGACCCTACAAAAGCACCAACAGAAGTAGATAGTTCAAAAGCAGAAGAAGTAGTAATATTACCACCATTTGGACAAATGTACTTATACTTTGGATTAGGAATTGTGGTAGTAGCATTAATAGCAGGAGCAGTAATAGTCATTAAGAAAAAAGTTCTAAAAAAATAATCAACTAAAGAAATCCCATAAGGGAATCCTTATGGGATTTCTTTTTGCTTTTTACATACTAAATATTGAAAAACCAACAAAAATAATGTAAAATATAAGACATAAAAAAGAAAAAACAAATAAAAACACTAAAGATAGCAAAAAAGATAGAAAACTTTTTTTATTTGCATACCAAAAACGACAAACATTTTAAACAGCTTGTACTAAAATATATGCAGATTAAAAAAGTAGGGGTGGTAAAAAGTGTTTAATAATAAAAACAATGAGGGAACAGCTAAACAGATATTAGCAAATCTTTTTAGTATACAAAATATTATTATTTATATAATATCATTTATGATTTCAATGGTGGGATTTAGTAGTCAAAGTCTTATGCTAAGTATAAGCCCATTCGCTATAAGCTTTTTGGCGTCAATGTTGAGTAACCGTAAGCCTATTGGTTTTATATATTTATTAACATTGGTAGGTACATTTATTTCTTTTGGTACAAATAGTACACTAATATATTTTTTAACAACACTTGTATTTTTTGTACTAGTATTAATAAAAAGACCAAAAGAACAAGAGGATGTGAATGAACAAAAAAAACTAGGAGTACATTTATTTTTAGCAGTATTATTGGTACAAATAGTGCCAATGTTTTTTAATAACTTTTATGTATATGATTTATTAACAAGCATAATGCTTGCAATAGCTAGTTATGTATTTTATAAGATTTTTACAAATTCAATATCAATGCTACAAGATATAGGCACTCAAAGAGCTTTTTCAATTGAAGAGGTTATGGGAACCAGTCTTTTACTAGCAATTGCATTTTGTGCTTTTGGCAATTTAAGTGTATTTGGCTTTAGCATACGTAATATCTTAAGTATCTTACTAGTTTTAATATTAGGATGGAAAAATGGCATGCTGGTTGGTGCTACAAGTGGTATAACAATAGGGACTGTACTTGGTATAATTGCAGGAAATGAGCCAGTTATGGTTGCTTCTTATGCAATATCAGGGCTAATAGCAGGAATATTCTACAAACTTGGAAAAATAGGAGTTATAGTTGGCTTTATATTAGGAAATGTAATATTAACATATGTAGCAAATGGTAACACAGTACCAGTAATATTGATACAAGAAATTTTAATAGCATCACTTGGTTTATTAGCAGTACCAAAAAGGTTTAAAATAGACATTCAAGATTTGATCGGAAAAGACAAGTTACTTCCTGAAACTACAACAAGAGCATTAACAGAAAATGAAGACACAGTATTTAAACTAAATAGTATGTCACAAACAATAGCAGATTTAGCTAAAAGCTATGAAGAAGCGGCAAGCACAGTATTAGAAGAAAAAGATTTAAAAGAACAAGAACTATCAAATGAGCAAATATTTAGAGAAGAATTGGATGTAAATATATCAGAACTAGAAAACAACTTATTATATGAAGATATATCGCAGAATAACTGTGGCATTGTAGACGAAATCTTTAAACATTTATTAAAAAATGACATAATTACAGAAAAAGAATTAGCTAATATTTTCGAACAACATAATTTGTACATTGTAGGCTTTAGACAAAATGGTACTACAGCAGAAAATGATGTATCAAAAATGATTAAAGCAATAAACTCAGCATATAGAGTTAGTAGAGTTAATTTTATATGGAAAATGAAGATGCAAGAAAACAAGAAAAATGTATCTTCTCAATTAGAAGGTGTATCAGAAGCAATATCACAAATGGCAGAAGATATAAAACAAGAAAAAGCAGAACCATTTGAAACTCAAAAACAAGAAATACTAAATTTGTTAAAACAAAAAGAAATAGAAATAGACAATATAAAAATAAAACAAAATGTCTCAGGAAGGTATTTTGTAGAGGTATTTACTCCGAACTGTGATGACATAGAAGGTAAAAAATGCAATATTAAAAAAATTGCTAAAATACTAGAAAAAGTATTACAAACTAAATTTGTAATACAAGCACAAAATTGTAGCTTAAGAGAACAATTAAACACTTGCAAATTTACATATTATTCAGAAGATAAATATAAATTACAAGTAGGAGTAGCTACATCAACTAAAGAAGGTTCGAAAGTATCTGGAGATAGCAATATAGCAACAAAGCTAGAAGACGGAAAATACTTATTAGCAATTAGTGATGGAATGGGTTCAGGAGAAGAGGCTAACCAAAGTAGCAAAATTGCTATAAATATGTTAGCAAAACTATTAAAAGCAGGTTTTGACAAAGAAACTTCTATAAAATTGATAAACTCAAGCTTAATAGCAAATACTAAAGAGGATATGTATACAACTTTAGACATACAAATATTAGACTTATTTGTAGGAAATATGGAGTTTATAAAAAATGGAGCATGTCCAACTTTTGTAAAAAGAAATAAAGAAGTACAATTACTAAAATCTCTTACACTTCCAGCAGGAATTGTGGAAAAAAGTGATTTAATAGTATATGATTATGACTTAGAAGATGGCGACATTTTAGTAATGTGTACAGACGGAATTATAGATGCTAATACAGAATATATAAATAAAGAATTATGGGTAAAATATTTGTTAGAAGATATAAACACAGATGATGCACAACAAATAGCAAATATGGTGTTAAATGAAGCAATTGACAATGAATTCGGAATGAAAAAAGATGATATGACAGTAATAGTTGCTAAAATAAATAAAAAATAGTACCAAAAACGACAAAAATCTTGTAATTATATATAAAAATGTGATATAGTATAGCTATAAAATTAGCCGTACTATATTTTTTTGTATGGTCTTAAGGAGGAAAGTGAAAAATGTCATCAGGAAAAAGATATAATTCACAAAAACCAAAGCTAAATATTAAAAAGGTAATAGCTGCTGTTATTGTTCTTGCTGTTATAATTATGGCAATTACAGGAATAGTAAAGGTATTTACAGGAGGAAGTAAATCAGAAGAGAAGACTATTCCAAATCGTTATTTTGCAGTATATACAAACAACAAATGGGGAGTAATAAATTCAAAAGGAGAAACTGTTATAAAGCCTCAATACGATGAAGCAATTATTATTCCAGACAATAGCAAAGCTATATTTATATGCACATATGATGTAGACTATTCAAAAAATACATATAAAACAAAAGTTGTAAATGCAAAAAATGAAGAAATCATAAAAGGATATGATTCAATCACAGCTTTAGAAAATTATGATAATGAAAATAACATATGGTATGAAAATGATGTATTACTAGCTTCAAAAGATGGAAAATTTGGACTAGTAGACTTTAAAGGAAAAGAATTGCTAAAATGTGAATATGATGAAATCACAACTTTAAAAGGTGTAAAAAGTAGTTTGATAACTAAAAAAGATGGAAAGTTCGGATTAGTAGATAACATAGGAGCAACTATAATAGAAAATACATATACTAAAATTGCACCAGTTTCAGATAAATACGAAGATGGATATATAGTAACTGATTCTGATAAAAAAATGGGTGTTATAAATCATAACAAATCTACAGATGTAGAAGTTAAATATCAAGACATTAAGACTTTAAGCGGAAATGAAAAATACGTAGTAAAAGAATCAGGTAAATGGCAAATTATAGATACTAAGGGAAACACATATTTAAAAGGAAAATTTGATGATGCATTTTCTATAAATGGTGAAAATGTTGTTATAAAAAACAATGGAAAATATGGTGTTGTAACCTTAAGTGGAGATACTAAAATTGCAACAAAATATCAAGAGGTCAAATATTTATTTGATGACAAATATATTTTTAAGTCAGGAAACAAGTATGGTGTTGTAAACTTAGAAGGTGAAGAACTAATTGACCCAACATATGAAAGCTTAATTTATAGAGCAGATGCAGGATTTTTAGAAGGTACAAAGCCAAATGAAGTAAATACTGAATTTATGGATAATTCACTAATAACTAAGTTAGTAGGAATTCTAACAGAAATAAATATTGATAATGGATATATGAGAGTTAGAGTAAATAACGAATATAAATATTATAACTTTAAATTTGAAGAAAAAACGAATAAAGAAGTGTTAACAACTAATACTATATTCTTAGACAAAAAAGATGGAAAATATGGATTTGTTAATAAAAATGGAATAGTAGTAGTTGACTATATTTATGATGATGCTAGAGAACAAAATGAATATGGTTATGCAAGTGTTAAGAAAAACGGTATGTGGGGTTGTGTAAATCAAAAAGGTAAAGTTGTAATTACACCAGCATATCAGTTAGAGAATAACTCTATAATTGAATTTATTGGAAAATGGCATTTAGGAGAAGATTTAAATTTAAATTACTATACAGATAAATAAGAGGAGAAAATAATGGGACTAAAGACAAAATATCAATATACATACTTTATTTATCCATATTTAATTGAAGAAAATAATTATAGAAATTATCTATATAAACTATTAAAAAACAAGAAGTGTATGCTAAAAATATTTGAACCACAAAAAGATACTAGAATTGATGCATATTTTTTACCAGAACTTAAAAGCAAAATGTTTTGGTCATTAAATATGAATGGACAAGGACTTAGAGACTACGAAACAATGGACTTGAATATGAAAGCAACAGTACTTAGTAAAAAGTATTGCAATGTTTTTGAATACGTTTTGGATAAAGATATACCGGCTAAAATAGGAGAGAAAAATGGTATTTTCTTTGATATAAATAAGATTGAAATAGTATGCTTTAATACGGGAATATGTTTTTTACTTATGAAAACTGTACTAGATACAGGAGTTGAATTTGCAGATGTTTTAAATTTTAATTATAAATTTAGAGATATCCAATCAAAAATAGGACATCCAAAAGAATATGACAATATAAAAATACAAACACAAAAATTTGATAATATGCAAAGATTTTCTGAATTTTTAGGACAATTAACTGGTAAAAATATAGAAGCAAGAAAAATAAATTTAGATACTGATAGATTGATTACATATTCATATACTTGCTTAGATCAGGAATCTTGGAATGAAACTACAGATATGTTAAATTTAGAAAAAGAATTTGAAAAATATCGTAGTATAAAACCAGCGAATGAGCAAGTAAGTGATGTAACATATCAAAGAGATAGTGTGTACAAAGAAAAATATTTGTATTATGGTTTTGCTAATAATTCTACTGTGCTACTTACATCAGAAGCAAATATACAAAATTATAATGAACTTTTATTTGAATACGAAAATTCACAACTTTATCATTTTATATATTACTTACATCAAAAAGTATATTTAAACAAATTGAATTATGAAATAAAACAGGCTAAAAATTTTGAAAATATAAAGTCTAGATTTATAACTTTTGCAAAAGCAGATTGGATTTATGAAATAACCAATAATTTAACAGGAACTGTATTAGATAAATATTATAGAAAAGAATTAAACTTAGATGAAACATTCATAAGGTTAAAATCAAAATATGATTTACTGTATAAAGATTATGAAGTTAACAAAACAAACAAACACAATAATTGGCTGATTGTAATTATAGGATTTATAATTATAATTGGAATAATTAAATTATTGTTTAAAATGGGCGGATAATAGGAGTACAAAATGATTATAAAAACAGGAGTAGATATAATAGAAGTTGATAGAATACAAGAGGCAATAGAAAGCCAGAGAGAAGCATTTTTGCATAAGGTTTATACTCAAAAGGAAATCGATTATTGCGGTAATACTGGAAAAATGATATACCAACATTATGCAGTTAGGTTTGCGGCGAAAGAGGCTGTGTATAAAGCAATTTCGGAAGTTATATCTCCAAATGAAGACGATATTTTAAATAAAATAGAAATTACAAATACTGAAAAAGGTAAACCAAGGGTAAATCTAGAAGCATTGAACATTCAGAATATTGAATCAATGGATTTAAGTTTATCACATATCAAAAATTATGCAATTGCCTCTTTTAGTATAATATTTAAGTAATAATTAAGGCGGTAGTAGTATTACTATCGCTATATATAATTAGGAGGGAAATATGCAAATATTTGATTCACATGCACATTATAATGATGAAAAATTTGAATTAGATAGAGAAGAAACTCTACAAAAGGTTCTAGATGCAGGAGTTAAAAATTTAATATGCGCAGGATATAGTGTGGAATCTTCAAGACAAGCAATAAAAATTGCAAATGAACATAGATATATATACGCAACAGCAGGAATTTCGCCAAATGACATACCAACATTTGAAAATGAAAATACAGATGTAAAAGAATTCTTCTTTGAAGAAGTATTGAATGAACAATTAAAAGAAATAAAAAAATTGGCTAAAAACGAAAAAGTTGTAGCAATTGGAGAAATTGGTTTAGATTATTATTGGAATAAGGAAAACAAACAAAATCAAAAATCAGCATTTATAAAACAAATAGAAATTGCAAATGAGCTTGAATTACCAATAGTAATACACACTAGAGAGGCAATATCAGACACAATAGATATACTAAAAAATCAAATTACAGTTGTAAACAAAGGCATATTTCATTGTTGCCCATTAAATTTGGACCTAATTAGAGAGGGATTAAAATTAGGATTTTATATTTCTTTTGCAGGACCAATAACCTTTAAGAACTCTAAAAATGCTACGGAAGCAATAAGTTTAGTGCCATTAGATAGAATTTTAGTAGAGACAGACAGCCCATATTTAGCACCAGAACCAAAACGTGGAACTAGAAATGATTCTTCAAACTTAATATATACACTTCAAAAAATAGCAGATGTAAAACAAATGTCAATGGAAGAGGTAGCTAAAATTACTTACGAAAATACAAAAAATATATTAAAAATAAACACCAATTGATATTTCAATTGGTGTTTAAAAATTATTTATTAAAATCAACTTTAACATTTTTTCTAGCTTCTGCACTATCAACTTCAAATAAACTTTCAGCTGTAAAGTGGAACATACCAGCAATAATGTTTGATGGGAACAATTCTAATTTTGTGTTATATCTTGTAACAGTGTCATTGTAGAATTGTCTAGAATAAGAGATTTTATCCTCTGTTTCTGTTAATTCATTTTGCAAGCTTTCAAAATTTTGGTTTGCTTTTAAATCTGGATAAGCTTCAGCAACAGCCATAATGGTTTTTAAAGTATTAGATAATTCATTATCTAATTTAGCTTTTTCATCAACTGTTTTAGCACCAGCCCAAGCAGTACGTAATTCAGTTACTTTAGCTAAAGTATCACTTTCATGAGTCATATAACCTTTAACAGTTTCAACTAAATTAGGAATTAAATCAAATCTTCTTTGTAATTGTACATCCATTTGTCCAAAAGCATTTTTTACACGTTGTCTTAATGTTACTAAACTATTATATACAGAAATAATAAATAATATTAAAAGAACAACAATTATTAAAATAATCCACAACATAAGTTTCACTCCTTTATACTAATATTATGAAGTAATAATAACATATATTAAAACAATATACAATAAAAAATAGAAAAAAATAAATCATATTTTTGTACAAGCACGCATATACATATAGTATATGTAAAGACATGAAGAATATTACAAAGATGACAAAAAAACAAATCCTTAGAGCTCAAAGCAGTACACAAAACAATATAAAATTTGACAATATTTGTTTAAAATGGTATAATATAGATGTTGCTTTTAAAGGAGGGAACAAATTAAAAATGAAAAGTGATGATAAAGCATCGATATCGCTGAAAAAAATAATTTGTATTAGCATCTTATTTGTTTTTATAATGACAGCTGCAGTAGTAGCTGGAAACGTAAAATTAAATAATGTTAAAATTATTTTAGCTAGTGGTTACGAAATGAATGTATTAACTAGCAAAACCAAAATAGCAGATATATTAGATGACAATCATATTATATTACTTGAAGATGAAAAGGTATCACCTGATTTAGAATCAGAGTTATCAGATAATAATACAATTAAAATTTCTAAAATTACAGATGAAGAAATTGAAGCCCCTGAAGTTATAGAAACATCAGAAACTATTACAATGGAAGAAGTATTAAAAAATTATGATACTATTATTGAAAAAATAGTAGTTGAAAAAGTAAAAATACCTTTCGAAACAGTTACAAAAAATAAAGCATCAGGTTCGGGTTCAAAACAAAACCAAATTATACAATATGGTGTAAATGGTATAAAAGAAGTTACTTATAAAGTAAAATATCAAAATGATGTTGAAATTGAGAAAAAAGAAATTTCTTCAAAAATAATTAAGAAACCAGTGAACAAAATAGTAGAAGTAAGAAATAAGCAGGTTACATCAAGAGGTGGCACAACTACTAGATATGGTGGTAAATGGACTTATTCAGAAGCAGAACTTGACTTATTATGTGCTATTACAGCACAAGAGGCTTGTTCAAGTTATAATGCTGCCTTAGCTGTTATAACATGTGCAGCAAACAGAGCAGAAAGTAGAAGATGGAGATATAATGGAACAGACCCATTAAGCCAATATAAAGCAAGAGGTCAATTCTGTTACTCAATAGACAATCACTGGAGAAGAAGATTAAACGGAAATTATCCATCATATGTAAAACAAGCAGTTATAGATGCCTTAAATGGTAAAAGAAACCATAACTACTTATCATTTAGATCATCAGGATATGCAAGTGGTGTAAACATTGGTGGTAACGTATACTTCAATGCAATGTAATATAAAAAGAGTTCCTAAAAAATAGGAACTTTTTTATTGCCTTCAGCCACCCCACTTGAATTAGTGGAAGTTTTATGGTATATTATTTGCACAAGGAGAGAAGAAATATGAAATTAATTTCATGGAATGTAAATGGTTTGAGAGCAGTTATTAAAAAAGGCTTTAAAGAATTTTTTGAGAAGGAAGATGCAGATATATTTTGTATACAAGAAACAAAAATGCAACAAGACCAAATAGATGATGAAATAAAAAGCTTATTTAGTAAATATAATTGTTATTGGAATAGTGCTATAAGAAAGGGATATTCAGGCACAGCAGTATTTACAAAACAAAAGCCACTTAATGTTACATATGGAATAGGAATAGAAGAACATGACCAAGAAGGAAGAATAATAACACTAGAGTTTGAAAAATTTTATCTAGTAAATTGCTATACTCCGAATTCCAAAAGAGAACTAGAAAGATTAGAATATAGAATGACATGGGAAGATGAAATTAAGAACTACTTATTAAAACTAAATGAAACAAAGCCAGTAATTTTGTGTGGAGATTTAAATGTAGCACATGAAGAAATAGACTTAAAAAATCCAAAAACTAATAGGCATAATGCAGGATTTACAGATGAAGAAAGAGGAAAAATGACAGAATTATTAGATGCCGGTTTTACAGATACTTTTAGATATTTATATCCTACAAAAGAGAATTGTTATACTTGGTGGTCATATATGTTTAATGCAAGAGCTAATAATGCAGGCTGGAGAATAGACTACTTTATAGTATCACAATCAATCGAAAAAGAAGTAAAAGAAGCAAGGATTTATTCAGATGTTATGGGCAGTGATCATTGTCCTGTTGGAATAGAGTTGTAGGAGGTAAAAATGGAAGAAAAAAAGAAAAGCTTAAAATGGCTATATTGGTTTAGCTTAGGAGTGGCTATTATTGCAGTATATAAATTACTAGACAATTTCGGACCTATAACAGCTTGGTTGGCAAAGCTATTAAATATTTTAATGCCATTTATTGCAGGTCTGCTTATAGCATATTTATTTTACATTCCATGTAGAAAAGTTGAAAGTTGGTATAAGAAGGTAAAACCTATTTCAAAAAGAGCAAGAGTATTATCGATTATAACAGTATATATTATAGCAGTATTGCTAATTATACTAGCACTAAACTTTGTAATACCAGCAATATCAAAAAGTATTGTAGACTTAGTTACTAACTTTGGAAATTATTATAATAACACAATGAATACTATAAATGAATTACCAGAGGATTCAGTACTAAAGAGTGAAGCGGTTTTAAATGCTATAAAAGGAATAAGTGAAATTGATTTTAAACAATATATAAATATAGAAAAGCTAACCGAATATGCAAAAGGAGCAATAAATATTGTAAATAGCATATTTGATGTATTTGTTTCATTTATAGTTTCAGTATACTTATTAGCAGAAAGAAGAAGAATTTTAGACTTTTTGAGAAAATTGGCATCAGCTATATTTAAACCGGAAACTTATAAAATGATAGGAAAATATTTTAATAAATCAAATGAAGTATTTTTCAGCTTTATAGCAGGTCAAGTGTTAGATGCAATAGTAGTAGGAATATTAACTGCAATTGCTATGTCGATAATTGGAGTGAAATATGCAGTACTGTTAGGCTTTATGATAGGATTATTTAACTTGATACCATACTTTGGAGCTATCATTGCAGTAGCAGTAGCTATACTTATTACTATATTTACAGGAGGTATAGGGCAAGCAATTATTATGGCAATAGTTGTAATAGTATTACAACAAATCGATGCAAATATTATAAATCCTAAAATTTTAGGAAGCTCATTATCTATAAGCCCACTTTTAGTAATATTTGCAGTAACAATAGGTGGAGCATATTTTGGAGTATTGGGAATGTTTTTAGCAGTACCAGTTGCCACAGTAATTAAATTATTAATTGAAGAATATATAACTTACAAAACCAGCACAAATTAAAGTGCTGGTTTTTAATTATGTATTGACAAATAATATCAAATATAGTACCATGGAGATAGCCTTATTGGGGGAAAGGTGTATTTTTCAAGAGAGGAGGAATACAGGTGCCAGAACTCAATAAGATAATACAAAAAATGAAAAGACAGCCTAATGGAATTAGATTTCAAGAAGTAGCTAAAGTTTTAGAATATAATGGATATAAAATGAAGGCTAAAAAACGGTACTTCCCACAGAAATTTTATAAATTCTAAGGGTGATGTAATAACAATTAAAGAAGAAAATCCATTAAAAGCGGTTTATGTTAAAAACGTATTAAAGAGAATTGGAGAATAAAATTCTCAAATTAAAGTAAAATAAATATAAAGGGAGGCAGAATTAATGAAGAGTGTTGAAGATTATATGAATTTGCCATATAACTGTATTGTTCAACAAATTAATGATGAGAGTGGAACTTACTTTTATGCACATGTTTTAGAATTAGACGGATGCCAAAGTACAGGCGAAACTTTTAAAGAAGCTTATGAAAGTCTAAAAGATGCAATGAGAGGTTGGATTGAAACTAAAATTGATGATGGATTTGATGTACCACTACCGGTAAAATATACTGATTATAGTGGAAAATTTTTAGTAAGAATTCCAAAATCATTACACTACAGATTATCAGTTGAGGCACAACAAGAGGGAGTGTCACTAAATCAATATGCGTTGTATAAATTAAGTAATTAGCATATAACACAAAACCAGCACAAATTAAAGTGCTGGTTTTTGTGTTAAGAATAACTTAATAAATTAACTACTTTTTTCTTAATAAATTTGTGGTATAATTTATACGTAATAATCAAAAAGGGGAAAATTTATGTACAATATTTTAGTAGTGGATGATGATAAGGAAATTGTAAATGCAATAGAAATATATTTAAGTAAAGAAGGGTACAACATATTAAAAGCATATGATGGAATGGAAGCATTAAAAATAATAGAAAAGAATGATAATATTCATTTGATTTTATTGGATATAATGATGCCAAAACTTGATGGAATTAGTACAGCTAATTTAATTAGAAAAGATAAATCAATTCCAATAATAATGCTTTCTGCAAAATCAGAAGACTACGATAAGATTACAGGACTAAATAATGGAGCAGATGATTATATAACAAAACCATTTAATCCATTAGAACTAATTGCAAGAGTAAACTCACAAATTCGTAGATATACACACCTAGGTTCAATTGCAGATAAACAACAAGAAGGAAATACATATTGGTCAGGAGAATTAGTAATAAATGACGATACAAAACAAGTAACAGTTGAGGGAAAAGATGTGAAATTAACTCCAACAGAATATAACATTTTAAAATTTTTAACTAAAAATAAAGGAATAGTGTATTCAATTGAACAAATTTACCAAAATGTGTGGGAAGACGAATGTTATGGTGCAGAAAATATTATAGCAGTACATATTAGACACATAAGAGAAAAGATAGAAATAAACCCAAGAGAACCTAAATATTTAAAGGTAATTTGGGGAATTGGATATAAAATAGAAAATCTAGAAAAATAGGAGGTAAAAAATGAATGGATCAAAAATTTCTAAAAATGTAGCTTATGTTTTAGCACCAATATTTGCCTTACTCTTAATACTATCAACACTAGGTACTAAAATTATAGACGAAGAAATCAATGTTATACAAAATTCAAACTATATCTGGCAAATGGCAGGAGGTTTAGCAAATGTAACAAAAGGTGTAACACCATTACTAATTCCAATATCAGTTATGATACTAATTATTCTAGCAGTAGTGGTTATAGATGGAATTGGAAAAAATAAAAATGAAGATACAATTAAGTTAAACTGGTTTGACGAATGGAAATTAGAAGTAGTATTAGCTTTAAGTTTTATATTGTTTATAGCTGGAGTTTATATTCTAAGCATAGGATGGAATTCATTTGAAAATTCGATAAGCATAATGCTATCAAGTTGCGGAATCGGAATAATATATGTGAATTCAATAGTACTATTAGAGACTATAGTAAAAAGAATAAAAGCAAGAATGTTATGGAAAACCACTTTAATATATGCTATTTATAAAGCAATTAAGAAAATGATAGATAACCGCAAAATAATGACAAAACTATTTATATATTATTGGGGATTTTGCATTATAGGATTTTTTATAACATTAGCAATACCAAACTCTACTAGTAACAAGAACTTGTTTCAGGTAGTGATGTTAGCAGCACTTGGAATAACCACATTTTATGTATTATGCAAAAAAGTGGAAGAACTTAATAAAATTCAAATGGCTTTAAAAAGTATATATGACGGAGATACCAATATTGAGTTAAATCCAAATGAATTAAAAGGAGTTTTAAAACAAATGGCAGTATATATTGATGATATTGCTGGAGGTTTATCAAATGCAATTGAACAAAGCTTAAAGAGTGAAAGGCTTAAAACAGAGCTTATAACCAATGTGTCACATGATATAAAAACACCTCTTACATCAATTATTAACTATGTAGATTTATTAAAAAAAGAAAAAATGCCTAATGAAAAGGCAACTGAGTATTTAATGATATTAGATAATAAATCTCAAAGATTAAAAAAACTAACAGAAGATTTAGTAGAAGCTTCAAAAGCATCTTCTGGAAATATAAAATTAAATAAAGAGAAATTAAATGTCAAAGAACTTGTGCAACAAGTGTCGGGAGAATTTGAAGATAGGTTTAAGGAAAGAAACTTAGAGGAAATAACAACATTCCCGGAACAAGATGTATATATAAAAGCAGATGGAAGATATATGTGTAGGATATTAGAAAATGTTTATTCAAATGTTGCTAAATATGCTATGGAAAATACAAGAGTATATTTAGATGTGGTGAAAAACCAACATACAGTTGTAATACAAATGAAAAATATATCGAAACAAGAGCTTAATATATCAGCAGATGAATTGATGCAAAGATTTGTAAGAGGAGAAACTTCTAGAAATACAGAAGGAAGCGGATTAGGACTTTCAATAGCATCTAGCTTAACAGAACTTCAAGGAGGAAAATTTCATATTTACTTAGATGGAGATTTGTTCAAGGTAACAATAGGATTTGAAATGTTAGTAAATTAAAAATGTTAATGGTGACGGCTTGCCGTCACCATTAACATTTTTCTTAATTAACGTGATTAAATAAATACTGAATACCCCCATTAGCGGCAGCAGTTACTGCTAAAACAATAATACCAGCAACAAGAACACCAGCTACAATAGGTGGGATAGCTTTTTTAGGTGGTAAATTTAAAAAGTTAGCAATTAAAGAACCAACCCATGCACCAGTTCCAGGTAAAGGAACAGCTACAAATAAAAATAAACCTAAAGCTGTGTAATTTTGTAATTTTTCACTTTCTTCAATTTTTCTTGTAGCTCTTTCAGTGGCCCAATCTATGATAACCTTAAAAGGTTTCCATCTTCCAAAAAAATCAAATAAAGGTCTAATATACTTAACAATAAAATATATAGGTATAATATTTCCGATAAAGCTACAAATAAAAGCTTCAAAATATGAAAGACCAAGCCCAACGCCTATTGGAATAGCACCTCTTAACTCTAAAATAGGCACCATACCTACAAAAAATGTAATCAAATATTTTAAAATTATAGACATATAATTAACCTCATTTCTATTAACAATGCAAATATTGTACTATATTAAATATCATTTGTCTATAATACCTTATAAAAATTAAGAAATTTTTACCAAAATCGTTGACAGCAAGTACAACAGGTGTTATACTAAAATAGGTATGCTTTTATTAAGCGTTACTAGTCTACATTTAAGGTGGATGTAATGATTAATATAAAAATAAATTTTACCAAATAAACAGCAAATTAAACAGTTGACAAAAATGTCAACCGTATTTTTGTTGTCTTTTATCTATAGATTATGTTAATTTAATAAAAAGAGGAATTGACCTATAATTACTTACGGAAAGGGTATTTAGAGAGCAGAAAAATATGCTGATTTGTAAACTAATTATAGAAACAAGAAGGACTTTTTATTAAAATCATATATTTTAATTTCTGCTTAAATTTTTTTAAGGAGTGATTCTTTTGTTAAAAGAAATTAAACACGAGAAATGTTCTCGTAAAACTTTTGCAAAAATCGGCGATTCAATCGAAATGCCAAACTTAATTCAAGTTCAAAAAGACTCATACAATTGGTTTATCGAAGAAGGCTTAGGAGAAGTACTTAGAGATGTATCTCCAATAGTTGATTATTCTGGAAACCTTGTACTTGAATTCTTAGACTACTACATGGAAGAGAAAACAAAATACACATTAGAAGAAGCCAAAGAACGTGATGCAACTTATGCTACAAGATTACATGTAAAAGTAAGACTTATCAATCGTGAAACAGGTGAAATCAAAGAACAAGAAATTTATCTTGGTGATTTCCCACTTATGACAGATAGTGGTACTTTCGTAATCAACGGTGCAGAAAGAGTTGTAGTAAGCCAATTAGTTCGTTCACCAGGTTGCTACTATGCACAAGATTTTGATAGCAAAACAGGTAGAAGAATTTATACATCTACTGTTATGCCTATTCGTGGTGCATGGATAGAATATGAAACTGATGGAAATGATGTATTTTGGGCTAGAGTTGATAGAACTAGAAAAATACCTGTTACAACACTTTTAAGAGCATTAGGAATAGTAACAGATGAACAAATTACACAATTATTTGGGGATGAAAACAAAATAAAGGAAACTTTAGCAAAAGACCCAATTAAAACACAAGAAGAAGCTTTAGTTGAAATATACAAAAAATTAAGACCAGGAGAACTTCCAACAACTGATGCTGCAAGAAACTTATTTAATGGTTTATTCTTTGATGATAGAAGATATGACCTAGCAAAAGTAGGAAGATTCAAATTTAATAAAAAATTAAGTTTAGCAACAAGAATTACAGGAAGAATAGCTTATAACGATATTATTGATCCAGAGACTGGAGAAGTATTAGTAGAAAAAGATAACAGTATTTCTGAAGATACAGCAATTGCAATTCAAAACAGTGGAATCAATGTTGTTGATGTAAAAGTTGAAGACAAACCAGTAAGAATTATTGGTAATGGCACAGTTAATATCCACAGCGTACTTCCAAATGTTAATTTGAGTGACTTACATATCAAAGAAATGGTAAATTACATAGTATTAAAATCAATAATTGACACTACAGAAGAAAAAGAATTACATGATGTTATTAAAGAAAGAATAGACGAATTAATTCCAAAACATGTTACAAACGAAGATATTATTGCTTCAATAAGCTATTTATTAAACTTAGAACATGGTTTAGGAAATGTTGATGATATTGATCATTTAGGAAATCGTCGTATTCGTTGCGTTGGAGAGTTATTACAAAATCAATTTAGAATTGGTTTAACAAGACTTGAAAGAGTAGTACGTGAAAGAATGACAATTCAAGACTTAGATATAGTTACTCCACAAACTTTAATTAATACAAAACCAATAACTTCTGCAATTAGGGAATTCTTTGGAAGTTCACAATTATCACAATTTATGGACCAAACAAACCCACTTTCAGAATTAAGCCATAAGAGAAGAATTTCTGCATTAGGACCTGGTGGTCTATCTCGTGAGAGGGCAGGATTCGAGGTTCGTGATATTCACTATACACACTATGGAAGATTATGTCCTATTGAATCACCAGAAGGACCAAACGTAGGACTTATATCAGCACTTTCATCATTTGCTATTATAAACGAATATGGATTTATTGAAACACCATATAGAAAAGTAGATCATGAAACAGGCAAAGTAACTGATGAAGTTATATATATGCCAGCAGATGAAGAGGATAAATACATTATTGCTCAAGCATCTGAACCAATTGATGAAGAAGGAAAATTTGTAAATGATAGAATTCGTGTACGTCATAGAGCAGACATTACAATGGTTGATAAAGACCAAGTTGATTTTGTAGACGTATCACCAAAACAATTAGTATCAGTTGCAGCAGCTATGATTCCATTCTTAGAGCATGACGACGCAAAACGTTCTCTAATGGGTTCAAACATGCAACGTCAAGCAGTTCCACTACTTACAACAGAATCACCAATAGTTGGTACAGGTATTGAATATAGAGCAGCAAAAGATTCTGGAATTACAGTAATGGCTAAAAATGACGGTATAGTTGAAAAAGTAACGGGTGACGAAATTCAAATTAGAAATAAAAAGGACGAATTAGATGTTTACCATTTAAGAAAATTCAAAAGAACAAATGGTGGAACATGTATAAATCAAAGACCAGTTGTAAGCACTGGAGAAAAAGTTAAAGCAGGAGAACTAATTGCTGATGGGCCAGCAACTAAAAATGGTGAAATGGCACTTGGTAAAAATGTTTTAATAGCTTTCACAACTTGGGAAGGTTATAACTACGAGGATGCTGTTTTAATTAGTGAAAGATTAGTAAAAGAAGACGTATATACGTCAATTCATATTGAAGAATATGACTGTGAATGTAGAGAAACAAAATTAGGAGCAGAAGAAATCACTAGAGATATACCAAATGTTGGTGATGACAGCTTAAAAGACTTAGACGAAAACGGTATAATTCGTATAGGTGCTGAAGTAAGACCAGGAGATATATTAGTTGGTAAAGTTACTCCAAAAGGAGAAACAGAACTAACAGCAGAAGAAAGATTACTTCGTGCAATATTTGGAGAAAAAGCTAGAGAAGTTAGAGATAACTCACTTCGTGTTCCACATGGAGAAGCAGGAACAATTGTAGATGTTAAAATATTTACAAGAGAAAATTCAGATGAATTAGCTCCTGGAGTAAATCAAGTAATTCGTTGCTATATTGCAACAAAGAGAAAAATATCTGTTGGTGATAAGATGGCTGGACGTCATGGTAACAAGGGTGTTATTTCACGTATATTACCAGAAGAAGATATGCCATTTTTACCAGATGGTACACCAGTAGACATAGTATTAAACCCACTAGGTGTTCCTTCTCGTATGAACTTAGGCCAAGTTTTAGAGGTTCACTTAGGTATGGCTGCAAGAGCACTTGGATACAAGGTTGCAACACCAGTATTTGATGGTGCTAAAGACGAAGAAATAAAAGAGCTATTTAGAAAAGCAGGACTTAGTGAAGATGGAAAAACAGTTGTATATGATGGTAGAACTGGAGAGCCATTTGATCATCCAATTACAGTTGGTGTTATGTATATGTTAAAACTACATCACTTAGTAGATGACAAAATACATGCTCGTTCAACTGGACCTTACTCATTAGTAACACAACAACCTCTTGGTGGTAAAGCACAATTTGGTGGACAAAGATTTGGAGAAATGGAGGTTTGGGCATTAGAAGCTTATGGTGCTGCATATACACTTCAAGAAATGTTAACAGTTAAATCTGATGATATTGTAGGAAGAGTAAAAACATATGAAGCAATTGTAAAAGGTGAAAATGTTCCAGAACCAGGAGTTCCAGAAGGATTTAAAGTGTTAGTAAAAGAACTTCAATCATTAGGACTAGATATAAAACTTCTTTCAGAAGACAATAAAGAATTAGAACTAAAGGAAAATATTGATGAAGGAATTGATTTTAACAGTATTAAAGATGATCCAAAACTAGAAGAAGAACTTGCAGTAGTTGATGAAGAAGAACTTGCTGATGGATATTCAGAAGAAGGAGATCTTCTTGATGACGAAGAAGGTTTAGATGATGAAGACTTATTACTTGATGATGAAGAGTTATTAGATATGGATAACTTTGATGATAATGAAAAATAAAATTTAATAGCCATTCAAAAAGTTTAAACAAGTTAACAATAAGAATTGCACAGCAGTGTACAACTTGTTTAAACGAGTATGAAGAAAAGAAAAATATTTAGGGGGCTAAATAAAGTGGATGAATTAGAAATTTTTAACAAACTTAAAATTGGGATAGCATCAGATGAAAAAATCAGAGAATGGTCAAAAGGTGAAGTTAAAAAGCCAGAAACCATTAACTACAGAACTTTAAAGCCAGAAAAAGATGGTCTATTTTGTGAAAAAATATTTGGACCAACAAAAGACTGGGAATGTCACTGTGGAAAATATAAAAGAGTAAGATACAAAGGCATTGTATGTGATAGATGTGGTGTTGAGGTAACAAAATCAAAAGTAAGACGTGAAAGAATGGGACATATTGAACTTGCTGCACCAGTTGCACATATTTGGTATTTTAAAGGAATACCAAGTAGAATTGGACTAATGCTTGATGTATCACCAAGAAGCTTGGAAAAAGTAATATATTTTGCATCATATATTGTAATAGATAAAGGAACTACTGATTTAACAGTATGTCAAGTATTATCTGAAAAAGAATATCGTGAAGCAGAAGAAAAATATGGTAGAGGTTCTTTTGTAGCTAAAATGGGAGCTGAGGCAATTGAAGAATTACTACAAAAAGTTGACGTAGAAAAATTGTCTGAAAAATTGAAAAAAGAACTTGAAAAAGCAAGTGAACAAAAAAGAGCAAAACTAGTAAAAAGATTAGATACAGTTGAAGCTTTTAGATTATCAGAAAATAAACCTGAATGGATGATAATGAATGTAGTACCAGTAATTCCACCAGATTTAAGACCAATGGTACAATTAGATGGTGGTAGATTTGCTACATCAGATTTAAACGACTTATATCGTAGAGTAATCAACAGAAATAACCGCTTAAAAAGACTATTAGAATTAGGTGCACCAGAAATTATTGTACGTAATGAAAAAAGAATGTTACAAGAATCAGTTGATGCCTTAATTGATAATGGTAGACGTGGAAGACCAGTAACAGGTGCTGGTGGTAGAGCATTAAAATCTTTATCAGATTTATTAAAAGGAAAACAAGGTAGATTCCGTCAAAATTTATTAGGTAAACGTGTTGACTATTCTGGACGTTCAGTTATCGTAGTAGGACCAGAACTTAAACTATATCAATGCGGTGTGCCAAAAGAAATGGCAGTTGAATTATTCAAACCATTTGTTATGAAAGAATTAGTTGGACGTGGAATTGCACATAATATTAAAAATGCTAAGAGAATGGTAGAAAGATTAAGACCTGAAATATGGGATATTCTAGAGGATGTTATTAAAGACCATCCAGTATTATTAAACCGTGCTCCTACATTACATAGACTAGGTATTCAAGCATTTGAGCCAGTTTTAGTAGAAGGTAGAGCTATAAAATTACACCCATTAGTATGTACAGCTTTCAACGCTGACTTCGACGGTGACCAAATGGCTATTCACTTACCATTATCACCAGAAGCACAAGCTGAAGCTAGATACTTAATGCTTTCAGTAAATAACCTTTTAAAACCACAAGATGGTAAACCAGTAACAGTACCTACACAAGATATGATTTTAGGTGCATATTACTTAACAATGGAAGTACAAGGAGAACCAGGAGAGGGTAATTACTATTCTTCACCAGAAGAAGCAGTAATGGCATACTACAACCATGATTTAGGTTTACATGCAAAAGTATTTGTAAGAATTCAAAAAGAAATAGATGGTAAATTGGAAACAAGAAAAGTTGAAACAACAGTTGGTAGATTAATTTACAATGAAGGAATTCCACAAAACTTAGGATTTGTTGATAGAACAAAAACAGAAAACTTATTTGAACCAGAACTTAACTTTGCAGTTTCTAAGAAAAACTTAGGAAAAATAATTGCAAAATCAATAAATGTAAATGGGTTAAGTGCAACAGCAGAATTACTAGATTATATCAAATCAATGGGATTCAAACATTCTACAACAGCTGGTATTACAGTATCTGTAGATGATGTAAAAGTGCCAGAGGCTAAAAAGCAAATTCTTGCTGAAGCAAATGAACAAGTAAATAATGTATTAAAACAATATAAACGTGGTTTAATAACAGAGGATGAAAGATATAACTCAGTTATCAAAATTTGGGAAAAAGCAACAGATGATGTTACAGAAGCAATGAAAAACAATTTTGAAGACTTAAACCCAGTATATATGATGAGCCAATCTGGAGCCAGAGGTAACTTAAACCAATTAAGACAAATTGCAGGTATGCGTGGTCTTATGGCTAGTACAACTGGTAAAACAGTAGAAATTCCTATTACATCTTCATTCCGTGAGGGACTAGATGCACTAGAATACTTTATTTCTGCACACGGTGCCAGAAAAGGTTTAGCAGATACAGCTTTAAGAACAGCCGACTCAGGTTACTTAACAAGAAGATTAGTTGATGTATCTCAAGACATTATAGTTCGTGAAGAAGACTGTGGAACACATGAAGGACTTATTGTAGAAGCAATTAAAGATGGAAACCAAGTAATCGAAAAACTAGAAGAAAGATTAGTTGGAAGATATGCATTAAATGATATAGTTAACCCTGAAACAAAAGAGTTAATTGTTGATACTAATACAATGATTACAGACAAAATTGCTGAACAAATAGTAGCAGCAGGAATTGAAAGAGTAGAAGTACGTTCAGTATTAGGATGCCGTACAAAACATGGTGTATGCCGTAAATGTTATGGTATGGGATTAGCTACTCGTGAAAAAGTAAATATCGGTGAATCTGTTGGTATTATAGCTGCACAATCAATTGGTGAGCCTGGTACACAGCTTACAATGAGAACTATCCACTCTGGTGGTGTTGCAGGTGTAGCAGATATCACACAAGGTCTTCCTAGAGTTGAGGAGCTATTTGAGGCTCGTAAACCAAAGGGTCTAGCAGTAATTACAGAAATTGATGGTAAAGTAAAAATAGTTGAAGACAAGAAAAGGAAAGAAATTGTTGTTACTTCTAAGGATGATTCAAAAACATATGCAATACCATTTAGATCTAAATTACGTGTAAGAGAAGGAGACGAAGTAAAAGCCGGAGATGCTTTAATTGAAGGTGCTATAAATCCAAACGAAATATTAGCAATTAAAGGACCAGAAGGAGTATATGAATACTTAATTCAAGAGGTTCAAAAAGTTTATCGTAACCAAGGTGTTGATATCAATGACAAACACATTGAGGTAATTGGTAGACAAATGCTTAAGAAAGTAAGAGTAGAAGATAATGGAGATACAGATATGTTTGCTGGTTCGCTAGTAGATATTCATGAATTTGAAGACAAAAATGAACAAGTAATAGCAGAAGGAAAACGTCCAGCAACAGGAAAACGTATGCTATTAGGTATTACAAAAGCTTCATTAGCTACAGAAAGCTTCTTGTCAGCAGCATCATTCCAAGAAACAACAAGAGTATTAACAGAAGCAGCCGTTAAAGGTAAAGTTGATGACTTAATTGGATTAAAAGAGAATGTTATTATAGGTAAATTGATACCTGCAGGAACAGGACTTCCAATTTATAAAAATACACATATCAATACAGAACAAAATGAAGAACAGGATGATGAATTAGCTGAATAAAAATAAAACAAACCGTTGATTTCAACGGTTTGTTTTTTGTGGTTTATGCTGCGGGGGATAATCTAAAGATGTGAGAATAGGCAATAGAATTATTGACCTTATATCCAACAACTTCAGCTTCCTCAACAATGGTGAATCCGGATTCAATCCATGAGCATCTGAGAGACTTCAAGAAGTTTCCAGAGACAAATTTGAGACTGTCCGCAGGGACAGAGAACAGAATGTCCGAGGATTCTTTGTCGATTCCAACACTCCAAGGACCAAGCGAAACATGATACTTGCTCATAGAGCTTAAGAAAGCTTGTGTAGCTCGTGTCATTTCCGGAGTCTGGACTGTCAAGAGCCGCTGCTTGACGAGGTTAATACAGTTCAATGTTTAAACCACCTTTTTTTAATTTACTCATAAGAGCATACTATTATTATACCACAATTTACATAATATGTAAAGCGATGTGCTGACAAAAGGCTAGAAATTCATAAAATCAATAAATATACTGGTACAATCATAGATAATGTGATATAATATAGGAACTAAAATTTTAAGGAGGAATCGTATATGGCAAATGCCAAAAACGGCCGGAAAAGAAGACTAAACATTACATTATTAGTCTTTATTATTCTCATAATAGCCGTAATAGTTGAACAACAGCACCAAAAAGAACTGGAAAACCCAAAAATACCAAATGATTATACAGAAGTCAATCTTAGTGGAGAATTAAAGCTTCACATGATAGATGTAGGGCAGGCAGACTGCTTTTTATTTATCCAAGGAGATAAAGCGGCTCTGGTTGATTGTGGGACAAGAACTACAGGAAAAGAAGCAGTTAAATACATAAAAGGTTTAGGTATAACTAAACTTGACTATGTATTTGGAACTCATCCTCATGACGACCACATGGGTGGTATGTATGATATCATAACAAATTTTGAAATTGGCAATATTATCTTGCCAAAGGTAGAAGCTGGGCAAGTAACTACCAACTGGTATATAAAATTAATGAAAGAAATAGCGGATGGTAATTACACAGTAGAGTATTCCAAAACAGGCAATGAATACCAATTGGGCGATGCTACTATGGAAATACTTTGGCAAAGCGAAGGAACACAGAATAATGTCAACAATTATTCAAACATCATAAAAATCTCTTTTGGAGATATGGATGTTTTGATGACTGGAGATGCAGAAACCGAAATTGAGGAAGAAGTTCTACGGTCTGAAGCAGAAATTGATGCAGAAATTCTTAAAGTTGGTCATCATGGAAGTGATACTTCAACCAGTGAGGAATTTTTGAATCAAGTTGATCCAGATTATGGACTCATATCTTGTAAAGTTGGAAACAAATATGAACATCCAACCAAAAGCACAATGGAAAAATTACAACAACGGGAGGTAGAAGTTTATCGGACAGATGAATGTGGAACCGTTATAGCAACTATAACGGCAAAGAATGTGACTTTTAATTCTAAAATTGGTGACTACTTAAGTGGGCCTGAGCTTGAGGAGGTAAAAAAAGCATCATGAAAAGCTATATGACAATTGACCGGATAGAGGGAAAATTCGCAATTTGCGAATTAGAATTTATCTCGACTGAACAGAGCGCAGAAGTAGACTACTGGGAAAGAGACACAGAAATGATAGATGTGCCTACAGCTATGTTGAAAGACCCTGAACAAGGAGACGTATTCATGGTAGAACATGAAAAGGAAACCCTGTATAGGATTTATGGCAAAGACAATGAGGAAAAGCTAAGAAGAATTGAAGCATTAAAGGCAATTATGGGATAATATAAATAGGAGGGCTTAATAAGCTCTCCTATTTTATGTTATAGGAAATTTCTCAAACATGCTTTTGATAATAAAAAGTAACATATTCACCATCATAATTTAAATATGAGATTGAGACATAGCAGGTTTCTCAGTATATCTAATGACATAGTTAACTGCAATTGAACTGTTTTGAAAAAATAGAAAGTGAAACACCATATATTTATTGTACTTATCCTGAGATAAAAATTGTCAATAAAAAAATTGAAAAATTAAACAAATTATAATAAAATTTGTAACGAAATGGATTTTAAATCGTCATTTAAGTAAAGGGGGTAAAAATATGCAGAATATGGAAGAAATATATAAAGAATATTTTGAAACAGTAAAAAAATATTTATTCTGTTTAACCCATAATAATGATATTGCTGAAGAATTAACTCAAGAAACTTTTTACAAAGCAGTAAAAAATATACATACTTTTAAAGATGACTGTAAAATTTCTGTATGGTTATGTAAGATAGCAAAAAATACTTGGCTAGATAGCATAAAGAAAAACAAGAATATTAAAGATATGGCGGATAATGAATTATTTGAAATAGAATCTCTGGAAACAACAGATGAAACGGTAATTTCTAATCAAGGCAAACTAGAATTGTATAAAAAAATTCAAAAGCTAGATGAAAAAACGAGAGATGTAATATACCTAAGAATAACGGGGGATTTAAATTTTAAAGAAATAGGAGACATATTTAATAAAACAGAAAACTGGGCAAGAATAACCTTTTACAGAGGAAAACAAAAATTAAAGGAGGTAAAGTTGCATGAAAGAAAAAGAATGTAAATTAGTTCAAGACTTATTACCAAATTATATAGAAAAATTGACTAGTAAAGAAAGCAATAAGATTATAGAAACACACTTAAAGGAATGTCCAGAATGCAAAAGAATATTAGAAGATATGCAATATGATATAGGATTAAAATCAAAGGAACAATGCCAAAAAGAAACTAAATATATGAAAAAATATAGAAATAAATTAAAGATATTAAAATTTTTAGGCCTAATATTGTTAATTATTGTATTGGCATTTGTAGTAAATACAATTAGAAAATATATTATACTAAATGATTTATACAATAAATCTCAAACAATAAATATTGAAACAAAAGATAACTATCATGCAATATTAACTGCAAGCAGACAAAACAGTGTATATTATATAGAGCAATATAGAAAAGGAAATAAAGCTATACAATATGAAAACTCATATATTAAAGATGGAAACAAAATAAAGATATCAAATAAAACACATTATAATTCAAATACGGAGAACTTTTCACTAATAAGTGATGGAATAAATAAAGAAAAAGTGAAAGGATCTGAAGATATTCAGAATTTAGAATGGCAAGACCTATCAGAATTAAAAATAAATTCATTATATAGTGCTATTTATTCAAAAGTGAAAAAAATCAATTATGAAAAAAGGGACTGTTATTTAATACAAGACTTTGGACAAGAAATCGTTGTTGAAGCTAACACAGGTAATATAATTAGAATGGTGAGTAGCTTACCAGAAGAACAAACAACAACATTTGAATACTTTAGAGAGTTTGATACTGTACAGGATAGTGACATTATTAGGCCAGAAACTACAGATTATATGGAAAAATAATACATTTTTTCAAAAAAATGTAAAAAATATTGACGAAGCTTAAACAATGTGATATAAAGTAAATATTAATTTTGTGGTTAATACTGTGCATGCTTGAGCAGTGTTAATAGTAGGTAGAAATGTCAACGACTATTAAGGAGGAAAAACTAATGAAGAAAATTACATCTTTGATTCTCGCAATTGTCATGATGTTATCCATGACAGTAGTATCTGTCTATGCCGCCGAAAACACCATGCCCCTGGAGAGTGTGACTGACGTTGCCAGTACCTACAGTACCGATGATCGGAATCTGGCAATGTTTGAAAACGAAAGAATTTATATTCAAAAAACCGTTACGGTTACTCCCAATAAGGGATGGGGACTTTGGCTGATTCTTGCTCCTACACAGGGATCTGGATGCACTATTACTGTGTATGAAAAAACTTTACTTGGGTTTACAAACCAAGTAAAGCAAGTTACCTTGGGTGTGGGAGAAAAAATTAGAGAAAAGGTTGTTACTTCTTGTAATGGAAGATCCTATGTGATAACAATTGTTCCTACAGGTGATGTTACTTATATTGCTGGTGGCATTACTCAAACAGAAAAGATTTGAGACACTGATTTCCAAAGCACTATAAAATATTAGTTTAACATTATGACATTTCTATCTACTGGGGATGCTCGAATTTCGAGCATCCTTTTTTATTTGCTTTTTGGCTAATAAAATTGACAAAAGTGGAGAAAAATAGTACAATAGTATACGTAAAAAAGGAGCTTGTTTTATGAAAAATAATAATAGCAAAAAAATATTTGAAGGGTTGATATCAAGAACTAAAATATATTTAGTTCTAATTGCAATACTTTTAGCTGTAATTTGTATTCTGGATTTACGCTATTTTACCCCTTCAGTTGTTTTATATATACTAATTTTAGCATATACGTATTGGAGTAACCAAAAAAGAAGGATAGAACTTTCAGACCATTTGCAAGATTTAACATTTAATATAGACAAACTTGCTAAAAATACAATGGTAAATTCACCATTTCCATTGGTTATAGCAGAAACAAATGGCAATATGATTTGGAAAAGCAATAAATTTACACAAGAATTTGCAAATATTGATATAAATAATATTTTAGGAGACTTGCTAAAACAAATAAAATTAGAAATTGAGAATAATGAAGAAAGTACAGAGCAAAGCATTCATAAAGAACTAGAAATAGGAAACAAAATATATGAAATACTTGGAAGATATACAAAGTCTAAAGAAGAATATATTTGTACTATTTACTTTATAGACGAAACAAAATGTGTTGAACTAGAAAAAGAATATCATAATTCTCAAATTTGTGTTGGTCTTATTATGATAGACAACTTTGAAGAAGTAAATCAAAGAATTAGTGATGAAGACAAGCCATTATTAACAGCACAAATAGAAAAAACAATATATGATTGGGCATCAGAGTTTCAAGGTTTAGTAGTTAAAGCAGAAAGAGATACTTTTGTATGTATATTTGAACAAAGATATTTAGCAGAACTAGAAGAAAAGAAATTTAATATTCTCGATACAATTAAAGAATTGGAATTATCAGACAAAATACAAATAACTTTGAGTATATCAGTATCAACAGAAGGACAATCAAATTATGAAAAATATAAATCAGCACAAGCTGGTTTAGACATTGCTCTGGGTAGAGGTGGAGACCAAACTGTAGTAAGAGAAAATGGAAAATATCAATTTTTTGGTGGTAGAACTCAAGAACTTGAAAAAAGAACAAAAGTAAAAGCAAGAATTGTATCACATGCTTTACAAGAACTAATGCAAGAAGCTAAAAATGTTATGATTATGGGACATACTAATGGAGACATAGACTCTATGGGAGCAAGTATGGGACTATATCGTTTAGCAAAAAGCCTAAATGTTGAAGCATATATAGTAAATAATTCTACAGGAATTAGCTTAGAAAATTTTATGGAAGCAGCTAAAGAAGAAAAGGAATACCAAGAAGTAATTATAAATAAAGCAGAAGCTTTATCAAAAATATCTGCAGAAACATTACTAATAATAGTTGATACACATAAAAGAAGCTATGTTGAAGTTCCAGAATTGTTAGAGGAAACAGGTAAAATAGCTATAATAGACCATCATAGAAAAAGTCCAGATTTCATTGAAGAAGCAATTCTTACTTTTCATGAAGTATATGCTTCATCAGCTTGTGAACTTGTAACAGAAATATTAGAATATGCACCAAAAGAGATAGAGTTAACAACTATAGAAGCTGAGGCACTATATGCGGGAATTATGATGGACACTAAAAACTTTACTTTTAAAACAGGTGTTAGAACCTTTGAAGCAGCTGCATATTTAAGAAAATGTGGTATAGACATTATAAGAGTTAAAAAATGGTTCCAAAGTGATTTGAAAACGTATACTAAAATTTCTAAAATAATTGATAATGCAGAAATAATAAATGATACAATAGGAATTTCAATTTATGATGAGAATGATAAGGATGCAAATGTAATTTGTGCAAAAGCAGCAGACGAATTATTAACAATTAGTGATATAACTGCATCATTTGTTATAGGAAAATTGGGAGATAAAGTTTGTATTAGTGGACGTTCAATTGGAGACATAAATGTGCAGATTATTCTAGAAAAACTTGGTGGTGGAGGACATATAACTTTGGCTGGCGCACAAGTTGAGGGACTAAGTATAGGAGAGGTTAAAAATCTTCTTATTGAAAAAATCAATGAGTATTTTGAAGAACAACAAAACTGAAAGGAGAGAGCTAAATGAAGATAATTTTATTACAAGATATAAAAGGTGTAGGTAAAAAAGATGAAGTAATAAATGCAAGTGATGGATATGCAAGAAATTTCTTATTACCTAAAAAAATGGGTGTCGAAGCAAATGCAGAAAATATGAGTAAATTAAAAGCAAAACAAGATTCAAACCAATATAAAAAGTCAGTAGAAAAGGAAAAAGCAGAAAAAATTGCTGAAAAGTTGAAAAACATCACTTTAAAAATATCTGTAAAATCAGGAGAAAATCAAAAAATATTTGGTTCAATTACTGCAAAAGAAATTGCAGAAAACTTAAAAGAACAATATAAAATAGAAATTGACAAAAAGAAAATAGACTTAAAAGAACCTATTAAAGTATTGGGAGTAACTACAGTGAGTATTAAACTTTTTGAAGGCGTGGTAGGCTCTTTGAAAGTCCAAGTATTATAAATTTTGAAGATAATCAGCATCTTGCTTTGTCAGAATTCATTTGAAACGCGGTTACATACAAACGTATGCGCCCTTGCCTTTCAAATAAATTCTTTCGCGCAATATACTAATTCTCTTCAAAATTGAGATGAATTAAAAGGAAAGAAGGAAGGAAGCAGAAAATGGAGCTAGGAAAAATTCCACCACACGATATAGAAGCAGAACAAGCCGTTATAGGAAGTATGCTAACAGACAAAGACGCAATTATGTCTGCAGTAGAAACCTTAAAACCAGAAGACTTTTATCGTGAAGATAATAAAATAATTTACGAAGCAATTTTAAATTTATATAATCGTGCAGACCCTGTGGATATTATAACTTTAAAAACAGAACTTCAGTCTATGAAACAATTAGAAGCAGTTGGTGGATTAGAGTATATTGCACAACTTCCAGATAAAGTTCCAACAACAGCTAATGTAGAACAATACATAAAAATTGTTGAAGAAAAGTCAGCCTTAAGAGCACTTATAAAAACAGCAAATGAGTTAATTAGTTTAGGATATGACCAAACGCAAGATGTAGAAGATATATTAGACTCAGCTGAAAGAAAAATATTTGATGTTATACAAAATAGAAATCAAAAAGGATATTCTGCAATTAAAGACATTCTAGTAGACTCATTTACTCAGTTAGAACAATTATATAACCAAAAACAACACATAACTGGAGTACCTACAGGATTTGCAGATTTAGATTATATAACTGCAGGACTTCATAAATCAGATCTAGTTATTGTAGCTGCTAGACCTGCTATGGGTAAATCAGCATTTGCATTAAACTTAGCATCAAATGCAGCAGTTAGATATAATACACCTGTTGCTATATTTAGCTTGGAAATGTCAAAAGAGCAAATGACAAATCGTATTCTATGCAGTGAAGCAATGGTAGATAGTAATAAAGTAAGAACTGGTAAAGTAGAAGATGACGACTGGCAAAAATTAGCCGAAGCTTCAGGAAATCTATCACAAGCACAAATATTTATAGATGATACACCAGGTATTTCTGTAATGGAAATACGTGCAAAATGTAGAAAATTGAAGTTAGAAAAAAATATAGGAATGGTTGTAATTGACTATATTCAATTAGTTCAAGGAAGCAATAAAAGAAACGGAAGCCGTGAACAAGAAATTTCTGAAATAAGCCGTTCTTTAAAAATATTAGCAAAAGAAATAAATGTGCCAGTTATAGCACTATCACAACTTTCAAGATCTGTAGAACAAAGACCAGATCATAGACCAATGCTTTCAGACTTACGTGAATCTGGAGCTATTGAGCAAGATGCCGACATAGTTATGTTTTTATATCGTGATGATTATTATAATCCAGATACAGATAAGAAAAATATAGCAGAAGTTATATTGGCAAAACACAGAGGAGGCTCTACAGGAACAGTTGAACTTTTATGGTTAGGAAATTACACAAAATTTGCTAATCTTGATAAGTATAGGGAATAAGTATGTTAAATAAAATATTAAATACAATTAACAAATATAATTTAATACAAAAAGGCGATAAAATCGTTATAGGAGTATCTGGTGGACCTGATTCAATGTGTCTACTAGATTCTTTGTATTGCTTAAAAGAAAAATTAGGTATAGAAATATTTGTAGCACACATAAATCACATGATAAGAGAAGAAGCAGATGAAGAAACCGAATATGTAAAAGAATATTGCAAAAATAAAAATATAAAATGCTATGTAAAAAAAGCAGATGTGGAAAAATTAGCAAAAGAGCAAAAGCTAGGGACAGAAGAAATGGGAAGAAAAATTCGTTATGAATTTTTTAATGAAGTAGCTCAAAAAGAAAATGCAAATAAAATTGCAACAGCACATAATTTAAATGATAATGTTGAAACGGTTTTAATGAATATACTAAGAGGAAGCGGAATATCAGGCTTAAAGGGAATTGAAATTAGTAGAAAAGAAACCAATATAGAATATATAAGACCAATAAGAGAATGTGAAAGACAAGAAATTGAAAAATATTGTGAAGAACAAAACTTGGACCCAAGAATTGATAAAACAAATTTTGAAAGTATATATAATAGAAATAAAATAAGAAATGAAATAATTCCATACTTAAAAAAGGAATTTAACCCTAATGTATTAGAAGGAATAAATAGGTTATCAAATATAGCAAGAGAAGAAGAAGAATATTTTGATAAAGTTATTGCTAAAGAGTATGAAGAATTAAAAATTGGAGAAAATGAAAAAGAGGTTATATTAGACTTAAAAGAATTCAATAAGCTAGAAAAGGTTATAAAATCAAGGATTATTTTATATACTATTAATAAAACAAATGGCAATGTTCAAGGCATTGGAAAAATACATATAGAAGATATTATTAAACTTTGTGAGAATAATATTGGTAATAAATATTTAACACCTAACAAAAATATAAAAATTTTTGTAAAAAAAGGAAAAATTTTTTTTATGGGAAAAATGAACCTTCCGTAGATAAACCGTTGAGGTAGGCTAATTTGCTAAATGAAAGTTTTGTGAAAACACTTGAATTTAAAATCTTAGTATGGTATAGTCTAAATTGTTAAAAAACGTAAAGAGGAGGAACAATTTTGAAGAACAGTATAAAAACATTAGCAATGTGGCTAATTATAGGAATAATATTAGTAGTACTTATTAGTTCTATTGTAGAAAATAGAGATAATAAATTAGCTTATTCTGAACTTATTTCTAAAATCGAAGCAGGAGAAGTAAAAGAAATTACATTATCATCTGATGGTGTAAAAGCAGAAGTTAAGCTAAAAAATGAAAACTTTACAAAAGAAGTAAATATCCCAAGTGTGGAAAATTTAATGAATAGCTTGAATGATAGTATGAAAGCAGGAACTGTAAAAGTAACTGAAAAATCAGAATCTATCTGGATGGTAATATTCAGTTTATTAACTCCATTTGGAATACTTATTATATTCTTTATATTCTGGTTCTTACTTATGGGAGGAGCACAAAGTGGAAATGGTGGAGCTGGTGGCAAAACAATGTCATTTGGCAAAAGCCGTGCTAGAATGATTAATCCATCAGACAAAAACAGAGTAACATTTGACGATGTTGCAGGTGTTGACGAAGAAAAAGAAGAATTAGAAGAAATAGTAGAATTCTTAAAAAATCCTAGAAAATTTACAGAGATGGGAGCTAGAATACCAAAAGGTGTTTTATTAGTAGGTCATCCAGGAACAGGTAAAACTCTATTAGCAAAAGCAGTAGCAGGAGAAGCAGGAGTACCATTCTTCTTTATAAGTGGTTCTGACTTCGTAGAAATGTTTGTTGGTGTTGGTGCATCAAGAGTTAGAGACTTGTTTGAAGAAGCAAAGAAAAAAGCCCCATGTATCATATTTATAGACGAAATTGATGCTGTAGGACGTCAAAGAGGTGCTGGTTTAGGTGGAGGACATGATGAAAGAGAGCAAACATTAAACCAATTATTAGTTGAAATGGATGGTTTCTCAGCAAATGAAGGTGTTATAGTATTAGCAGCAACAAACAGACCTGACATATTGGATAAAGCTTTACTAAGACCAGGTAGATTTGATAGACAAATAGTAGTATCAAATCCAGATGTAAAAGCAAGAGAGCAAATATTAGAAGTACACAGCAGAAAGAAAAAATTAGCTGATGATGTAGATTTAAAAACAATAGCTAAAAATACTTCTGGATTCTCAGGAGCAGACCTAGAGAATGTATTAAATGAAGCAGCACTATTAGCAGCTAGAAGAAACTTAAATGAAATAGGAATGCAAGAAGTTGAAGATGCTATGGTAAAAGTTACTATGGGACCTGAAAAACGTACAAGAGTTAGAAGTGAAAAAGAACAAAAGCTAGTTGCTTTTCACGAAGCAGGGCATGCAGTAGTAAGCAGATTTTTACCAACACAAGATCCAGTACATCAAATTTCTATTGTACCAAGAGGAATGGCTGGTGGATATACAATGTATCGTCCAACAGAAGATAAATCATTTATGTCAAGAACAGAAATGGTTGAAAATATAGTATCATTACTAGGTGGTAGAGTTGCAGAACAATTAGTACTAAATGATATTTCAACAGGAGCAAGTAATGACATCGAAAGAGCAACACAAATTGCTAGAAGCATGGTCACTAAATATGGTATGAGTGAAAGAATAGGAACTATAACATTAGGTTCAAGCCAAGAAGAAGTATTCTTAGGAAGAGATTTTGCTCAAGCTAAAGAATATTCAGAAGAAACAGCAAATTTAATTGACGAAGAAGTAAAAAGCATAATAGACTTCGCGTACAAAAAAGCAGAAGAAATATTAAAAGCTAATATGGAAAAATTAACAAAAGTTGCTAATGTACTTCTTGAAAAAGAAAAAATTGATGGTGACGAATTTGACGAAATATTTAGCGAATAAAAATAAAGCAATAAAAAAAATTGAGGTAACCACCTCAATTTTTTTATTGTTTTTATTTTCCTAAAGTTATTTTAACAACTGTGCCTTCTTCTACTTGTGTATTTGCAATAGGGTCTTGACTTACTACTGTTCCTGAACCTGTAACACTATAATTTAAATTCAAATTCTTAAGAGCTGACTTTACTTGAGAAAGTGATTTGTTAGTTAAATCTGGTACTTGCTTAGAAACACGAGTATTTTCAGTTTCAGTGTATAGCTTTATAATAGAACCTTTTAATAATTCTGAACCTTTTGTTGGAAATTGCTCTGTAACAATTTCTTTAGAACCAGCAGAAGTACTAACTGTAAAACCAGCATTTTCTAAAGTTTTCTTAGCTTCTGCAACAGTTTTGTTTGTGACATTAGGAAGGCTAATAGTTTTACTAGAAGAACTATCACTAGAATTATCGCTTGATACTTGCATATATGGTAGAATTTCTTTTAACATTTGTGCAGCAACAGGAGCAGCAACTAGGTTTCCACTGTGACCCTTAGAACCAGTTGGATCATATAATGTAACCAATAGGACTATTTCTGGATTTTCAGTTGGACTAATAGCAACAAAAGAAGCTGTATATCCTTCATCTTTACTGTAATCTGATTCTGAGGTACCTGTTTTACCTGCAATAGAATATCCTTTAATTTTAGCATATTTTCCAGAACCTTCAGATACTACTGTTTCTGCCAAATCCATCATTATATCTGCAGTTTCTTTAGAAATAACTTGTCTTACAGCAGTAGTATCAATTGTAGTAATAGCACCATTATCTGTATTTGTGATTTGTTTTACAAGACGAGGTTTCATTAAAACACCATCATTTGCTATAGTACAAACAGCAGTAATCATTTGAATAGGAGTTATTTTAAATCTTTGACCAAAAGCCATAGTAGCCAATTCAACAGGACCAACATTTTCTAAGTCCCAAAAAATCGAACTAGATTCACCTATCGTATTTATTCCAGTTTTATCAAAAAAACCAAAAGCTTTATAATATTTATAACTTGTAGTAGCGCCTATTTTTTCGCTGATTTGTATAAATGCTGGGTTACATGAAACAGAAAAAGCTTGACGTAAACTTTCATAACCATGTTTGATTCCATATGCACATCTTATTCTTGTTCCATATACTACTTGAGAGCCTTTACAGTGATAGACATTAGCCTTATCTGGTTCAGCTAAATTTTCCTCTAAGGCAATTGAAGCAGTGATAATTTTAAAGACTGAACCAGGCTCATAAGGGTCTGCAATTGCTCTATTACGATATAAACTATTTAAAGTGTTACTTTTTTCCTCAGAAGTAAGCTTGTCCCAATTCTTTTTAGTAATGTGTGATGGCATTTCAAAAGGTGTATTTAAGTTGTAATCTGGATATGTTGCCATTGCCAAAATATCTCCTGTTTTTGGGTCCATTGCTATTACATTACCACCACGAGTACACTTATTATCAATACAAGCTTGTTTTAAATATTTTTCTACAATACTCTGAATATTTGCATCAATTGTTAATGTTAAATCACTACCATTTTCAGCAGGTATATAAGTTTGATTACTATCAGGAATAAATTTTTGAATAGCATCCTGAGCAGTTATTACTCTACCTGCTGTACCAGTTAGTACATCATTCCAAGCAGCTTCTAATCCTTCTATACCCTGATTATCAATATTACAGAATCCCATTAGTGAAGAAGCTAAATTATTATATGGATAATATCTTTTGGCATCTTCATCAATATTTATACCAGAATATACTTTTTCTTTTTCCATCCAAGCTTTAAGTTTATCAACTTTATCTTTTTCTACTTTTCTTACAATAGTAATATAACTTGAATCACTAGAAACTTTTGATAGAGTTTCTTCATAATCTAATTTAAATATATCAGAAAAAGCTTTTGCAACTTTTTCTTTTAAAGTTTGAGTTTTATCTTTGTCGATTACTCCATTTTCTTTTACCACTATAGAAGTTGGAATTATACTTATAGTATCAACTTTGGCACTTATGGCTAAGGCTTTACCAGTTGAATCATAAATAGTGCCTCTACTAGGACTAATTGTACGACTTGTTATAAGTTGGTTATACATTTGCTCTTTTAAGCTAGATCCTTTTATAAATTGGAGATAAGCTAGACGAATAAGAAGTAATCCCATAAAAATGAACATAACAAACATAGCAATTAGTATTTTTTTTGGCATAGTATATAATTTCTTCATTAGTCCTCCATTTAAATTTTCAATTTTTTTATAATTTTAATTTCATTATATAGTTGGTCAATCACATTCTCACGAACTTTTAATGCTGTTTTATATTCTTCTAAAATCTGACTGTAATTTTCCATATTTTCACCTTGTTGAAATAAAAGAGTCATACCTTCATGATAATAATCTTTTGTTTTTTCTTTATTAGAATTATCGGCTTTTCTCTGATAAGATTGAATTAACTCTAAACGTTTTATTTGTTCTTTTAAATATTCAACATAATCCATTACACAACTAATTTCATATAAAGTATCATCAATAACAACCTTGAATAATTTTTTTAAAATCAATCCATTTATTTTTCCTTCTTTTTCATGTGTATTTAGTTGATCTAAGGCAATAAATCTAGGGTCAGGTTGAGCATCTTTTATAAGATCCTTTAAAGTCTCGGAAATATTAATGTGAGTAGTATATTGCCTTTTTGTAACAAGCGCATCATATTCATCCGCAACACGCACAATTTGAGCACCATAAGGGATATCTTTTTTAGTAATGCCATTAGGATATCCAGAACCATTTAGTGCTTCGTGATGATCTAAGGCAAATAAAGCGTATGGACGAAGATGAGGATCTTTCATACACATATCATAACCAAGAGTAGTGTGCGTTTTTATAACTTCATATTCTTCAGGTGTTAATTTGTCAGGCTTATTTAAAATTTCAGGTGGAATAAATAGTTTACCAATATCATGCAAATATCCACCAATTGTACAATGTACAGTAAAGGAACTTTTGCATCTTAAATACTCACAAATTCTACAACATAAATTTGCAACATTTTCACTGTGTTTTCTAGTAAAAGGATCAAGTTTTCCTAAAACGTCTAATTGATAGCGCATAATTTGGTCTAAATTATATGCTTTTAAATTTAACGGACTATAAAAATCAAATTTTTGTTCAAACATGTAATTCTCCTTAAAATCTTTTATAACTAAATTAATAATACTACAAAATACAATAAAAGGCAACAAAAAATTGTATTAATATGTTATAATAACAACAAGGTGATAATTATGGAATTTTTTGATGTAGTAGATAAAAATAGAAATAAACTAAATTATAAAAAAGCACGTGGTGAAAGCTTGCAGGATAATGAATACAATATGGGAGCTGAAATGTGGATTATAAACAACAATAAACTACTAATGACTCAAAGAAGTGTACAAAAAACACATTCAGGTGGATGGGAAGTGCCTGGAGGATGTTGCCAAGCTGGAGAAACAACAGAAGACACAATTAAAAGGGAAATGAAGGAAGAAATAGGCATAAAATTTGAACAAGATGAATTTATTTTAGTAGGAGCTCAACTATATAAAAAACAATTTGTAGATATTTTTAAAACACAAAAGAAAATTAATATAAGAGATATTAAATTACAATTAGAAGAAGTTCAAAATGTGAAATTTGTTGGTAGAGATGAATTTTATAAAATGATAGAAAACGATGAAATAGTTCTTTCAGTGTTACAGAGATATAACTTAATTAAGGATAAGTTGGAACTTGATTGGTAGAACTTGCAAAAATAAAATAAAATTTATATAATATAACCAAAATAGAAGGAGTAAAAAATGAAAAGTCAAAAAGGATTAACATTAGCAGGAACAATATTTTTTGTATTAATAATTGCATTCATAGTATTTGGAGTTGTATATTATGTGAGAATGCAAACAACAAAAGAAGAGTTAGAAGATATGAAAACAGACTTATTATTAGTACAGGCAAAAGTTAAAAAAATATCATCAGATTATATATTAGAAAAGAAAGATGAAATATTAATAGGAACTAAACTTACAGATATTAAAGATGAACCAATAATACAAGAGTTTCTAAACAACAATTCAATCGATATAGAAGAAAAAGACAAAAAATATTATGCAATAAATCAACAAAATTTAGATGAAATGGGATTACCACAAGTTAAACTAGAAGAAAACTCATATTACATTGTTGAATATACAGACGGAACAGTGTATTATACAAAAGGATACGAACTAGCAGGAAGCAATTATTATGATATAGATAATATTGAAGAATTAAAGTTAGAGCAATAGAACTAAACAAAGGAATGATATAAAAAAATGAAGGAAAAAGAGTTAGAGAGATTAACAAATTTAAAAAAAGTAGAAGAAGAATTATATAATGAAAAAGGTTTAAAAGCGATTGCAGGAATTGACGAGGCAGGGAGAGGACCTTTAGCAGGACCAGTTGTAGTAGCATGTGCTTTAATGCCAAAAACTTCAATGATAGAAGGAGTTAATGATTCTAAAAAAATATCTGAGAAAAAAAGAGAGCAGCTATATGAACAAATAACTAGTGAGGCAATTAGTTATGGAATAGGAATTATCGACCAAAAGGAAATTGATGAAATAAATATATTACAAGCAACTAAAAAGGGTTTAACAACAGCAATAAAAGATATGGAAGCTAAATTAGCAAAAAAACCAGAACTTGAAATTACAAAACCAGATGCAATTTTGGTAGATGCACTAACTAAAATTGATACAGATGGAATACCATATAAATCAATTATTCATGGAGATGCAATTAGTTATTCAATAGCATGTGCATCAATTATTGCAAAAGTGACAAGGGACAGAATAATGAGACAATGGGATGAAATATATCCTCAATATGGTTTTGCTAAACATAAAGGGTATGGAACAGCTGCACATATAAAAGCTATAAAAGAATATGGACCTTGTACTTTACATAGGGCTAGTTTTATTAAGAATTTTATATAAAAGGATGAAATTAAAATGAATATTTTAGAGATTATAGCTAAAAAAAGAGATAAACAAAAGTTAAGTAAAGAAGAAATAGAATATTTTGTACAAAATTATACAAATGGAAATATACCAGATTATCAGGCGTCTGCTTTAACAATGGCAATTTACTTAAATGGAATGGACGAAGAGGAAACAACAAACTTAACCTTAGCAATGGCACATTCTGGAGATATTCTAGATTTATCAGAATTGGGAACAGTAGTTGATAAACATAGCACAGGAGGAATTGGCGATAAAGTAACGCTAATTTTAGCACCAATAATTGCATCACTTGATATTCCAGTAGCAAAAATGTCAGGAAGAGGATTAGGATATACAGGTGGAACAATAGACAAGTTAGAATCAATACCAGGATATAACACAAGCCTTACAATAGACCAATTTATTCAAAATGTAAAAGAAATAGGAATAGCTTTAATGGGTCAAACATTAAACTTGGCTCCAGCAGATAAAAAGCTATATGCCTTAAGAGATACTACATCAACAACTGAGAGTATTCCACTTATTGCATCAAGCATAATGAGCAAAAAAATAGCAGCAGGTGCAAATAAAATAGTTCTTGATGTTACATGTGGAAATGGAGCATTTATGAAGGATGTAGATAATGCTACTAAACTTGCCGAAACCATGAAAAAAATAGGAGAGCTAGCTAACAAAGAAACAGTTTGTGTTGTTACAAGCATGGAAGAACCTTTAGGAAAAGCAGTAGGAAACTCGTTAGAAGTAATTGAAGCAATAGAGTTTTTACAAGGAAATATGCAACCAGATGTAAAAGAGGTTATACTAGCTCTTGGGTCATATATGATAAAACTTGCAAGAAAGGGAAATAACATAGAAGAAAATAAACAAAAAATGTTAGAACAAATTCAAAATGGACAGGCATTTGCAAAACTAGAACAGTGGATACAAAAACAAGGTGGAGATATTAGTTATTTAGAAAATACAGAAAAATTTGAAAAGGCAAAGTTTGTGGTTCCAGTTATTTCTAACAGAAGCGGATATGTAAAAGAACTTTTAGCTCAAGAAATAGGAAAAGCATCAATGAATTTAGGGGCTGGAAGAAAGAAAAAAGAGGACAACATAGACTTTTCTGTTGGAATTGTGTTAGAAAAGAAAATAGGTGACAAGGTTGAAAATAGAGACATCTTAGCATATGTTCATGCAAATGATGAAAAACTAGGAAATGAAATAGCAAAAGATGTACTTAATGCATATACAATAACTAATGAAACAGTAAGTAAAAAACAAGATATTTTAAAAATAGTGTAGTAAAAAATAATAGGGACAGAAAGTTTTGGAACGTTTGAAAAATTTAATAAAGGTGTTGATATAATAACTATGTCAACACCTTTGTTTTATAAAGATATATTTTTATTTATAAATTCATTAAATTGCTCATTAGCTAAAAATCTATTTAAATTCTTATCAGAAACCCCAGTATTTGAAGCAATATCATTCATATTTAAACTTGTATTAGGATTTTCTTCAATAAAATTTTCTAGCCTATTCATTTCAAACTTATCTCTTTGAAGGCAATTAGGACAAGTATCTCCTTCGGCCATAAAGAAACCACCACAACGACTACATCTATTAAAATTCATAACAACTACCTCCATTCATTTGTAAACAAAAATATTATACCACAAACTTTGACAAAAAACTACAAAAAATAAAAAAATAGTGAACACTTTTACATGTTCACTATTTTGCCAGCAATGCTTTGAATTTTAGTTGAGCTTTACATCCTTAGAAATTGTTCCTTCAGGCACATAAAAAATGTATTTATAGTTTGTTTGACCTAAAGCAAATGTCCAAATAGAACGTTTAGCTTTTTGACTATATTCCCTAATAACGGGAGTAGTACAATTAGGGTCTTCAATTTCTTCTACATTTTCGTCAACTAAGGTTTGGGTTTTGTATTCTTTGGAAGTTGTAGTACCAAAGTCTGAATCAATTTCATATCTGTAGGTATAGGTATTGTCAGCAGTAAGAGATACATATATAAAACCTTTACTGCCAGAAGCTAAACCATTAGATAAAGAGACTAATTCGATTTCCTCTGCAAGTTCCCAATCCTTATATCCACTTACTGGTAAAAACAAACCGAGCACAATTGCAGCAACAAGGATTAAGGCAAAAAAACTTGATGAAGAGTCAAAAGAAATATTTGAGTGGGGATGTATTACCAAAAGAAACTCAAGTAATAATACTAAAACAACACCTAAAATAATTATAAGCATAACTTCTCCTTTCTTAATCAAGAAAAAATGTGCGGTTTCTAAGCTGGCATTAGAAACCATGAAGTTATTATGTAGTCTATTATACTATAATAGTACCAAAAAATCAATTAATTATAGATATTTCGAGTAACCATGAAAATTAACATACAAAATTTTACTATAAAAATTCACAAAAAGTGTTGCAATTGCAACACTTTTTTGGTATAATTAAATGCGTTGAAAAATACACACATATTGTTAGCATAAAAAGAGTGCTTGTATACACAAGTTTTTTTATGTGGTTGAAGCAGTATGGAGGAAAAACTAAAAGGAGGAAAGAAAAATGGCAGTAGTTGCAATGAAACAATTACTAGAAGCTGGTGTTCACTTTGGACATCAAACAAGAAGATGGGATCCTAAAATGGCTGAATACATATTCCAAGCTAGAAATGGTATCCATATCATCGACTTACAAAAAACATCTAAAAAATTAGATGAAGCTTATGCTTTCTTAAAAGAACAAGCAGAAGCAGGAAAAACAGTTCTATTTGTAGGAACTAAAAAACAAGCACAAGAATGTGTTAAAGAAGCTGCAGAAAAATGCGGTATGTACTATGTAAATCAAAGATGGTTAGGTGGTACATTAACTAACTTCTCAACAATTAGAAAAAGAATTGGAAGATTACTAGAACTTGAAAAAATGCAAGAAGACGGTACTTTCGAAGTTTTACCTAAAAAAGAAGTTATATTATTAAAGAAAGAAATGGAAAAACTAGAGAAAAACTTAGGTGGTATTAAAGAAATGACTGAAGTACCAGGAGTTATGTTTATAGTTGATCCTAAAAAAGAAAAAATAGGAATTCTAGAAGCTAGAAAATTAGGAATTCCAGTAATCGGTTTAGTAGATACTAACTGTAATCCACAAGATGTAGATTACGCAATTCCAGGAAATGACGATGCTATTAGAGCAGTTAAATTAATTGCAGATTGCATGGCAAATGCAGTTATCGAAGGAAAACAAGGTGAATCTATGGAAGCTGTAGAAGAAGCTATGGAAGTTGAAGAAGTAGCAGAACCTACAGATATGGAAGAAGTAGTTGCTAGCGAAGAAGTTGAAGAACCTAAAAAAGCTAAAAGAACAAAAAAAGTAGCTGAGGAAGCTGAAGCTACAGAAGAAACAGCAGAAGTAGAAAAGCCAAAAAGAACAAGAAAAAAAGCTACTACAGAAGAAGTAGCAGAATAATATAAATATTATTTTAAGAAGGATGTACTTATTCTTAAAAAGTACATCCTTTAATCAAAAAAAGGAGGATTTTTTATGATTACTGCAGAACAAGTAAAAGAGTTAAGAGAAAAAACAGGTGCAGGAATGATGGACTGCAAAAAAGTATTAACAGAAACTAATGGAGATGAAGAAAAAGCAATTGAACTTTTACGTGAAAGAGGAATTGCAAAAGCTGCTAAAAAATCAGATAGAATCGCAGCAGAAGGTTTAGTTACAACATATGTAACAGATGACAAAAAAATAGGTGTTGTAGTTGAAGTTAATGCAGAAACAGACTTCGTTGCTAAAAACGAAGAATTTAGAAGCTTTGTAGCAGATGTTGCAAAACAAGTTGCTGAAAAAAATCCAGCTACAGTAGAAGAGTTATTAGAACAACCTTCAATTGTAGAACCAGATAAAACAGTTAAAGATGTATTAACAAATAAAATAGCTACAATTGGTGAAAATATGTCAATTCGTAGATTTGAAAGATTTGAATCAAATGGATTAGTAGAAAGCTACATTCATGGAGACGGAAAAATCGGTGTTCTAGTTGAATTAGAAGGTGGAGACAGCACATTAGCAAAAGATATTTGTATGCAAATAGCTGCTGCTAAACCAGAATACTTAGACAGAGAAAGTGTTCCAACTGACAGAGTAGCACATGAAATGGAAATTTTAAAAGCACAAGCTGTTAATGAAGGAAAACCAGAAGCAGTTGCTGAAAAAATAGTACAAGGTAGAATTGGAAAATTCTATGGAGAAATTTGTTTAGTAGAGCAAGACTTCGTAAAAGATCCAGACCAAAAAGTTGGAAAATTAGTTGAATCTAAAGGAGCTAAAGTAGTTAGATTTGCTAGATTTGAAAAAGGTGAAGGACTACAAAAAAGAGAAGAAAACTTTGCAGAAGAAGTTGCAAAACAAATCAATGGATAGAGTATAAGAGGTGATTGAAAAAATCACTTCTTTTTTATAGTTTACTTGTTTATATACGGTAAATTTGATATAATGCGAATATATAAAAAAGGTTGGTGGTAAAATGATTTTAAAAATTATTACTTTCAATGTTGCACATGGAAGAGGAATGGATGGAAAAGTTGATTTGCAAAGACAGGCAGAAGTAATTAAAGAATATAAACCAGATATTGTGTTTTTGCAAGAAGTAGATATGTACACCAAAAGAGCAGGAGATATGAACCAAATTAGAGAATTTAGCAAAGCTATTGGTTTATATTATTGTTCAATGGAAAGCAATATAACTTTAGAAGATGGCTATTATGGAGATGGAATAATTAGTAGATTTCCAATTTCATTTTCAACAAATTACTTAATGCCACTTACAGATATGAATCATGAGCAAAGAGGAATTTTGTGTAATAGAATATCATTTGGAACAACCAAAATAAATTTATTCTCAGTGCATTTATCTACATATCAAGATGAGAGAATATTAGCAGCAAAAGAAATAAATAGAATAATGAAAAAAATAGATCCAAATGAATTAATTATAATGGGTGGAGATTTTAATGTTGGTGTTACAAGACTTGGCAAAGGACAATATACCTTTGAAGAAGCAGAAACCTATGAAGAATATGAGATATTAAAAAAACAATTAGAACAATTACCAAATAAAAAAGACACATGGTTTTCAGAACTTGGAAAAGGCTGTATTGATACTATTTTTTATTCAAAAGGAATTAGATTAAATAAGTATGAAACAATAAATGTAAATGGAGTATCTGATCATGATGCTGTTTTTGCAGAATTTGATATTTAAAAGTGAGGAGATTTAAATAAATGAAGGACAAGTTAAAAATGAAATTTAATGTATTGGCTGTATTTTGCATTTTAATATTTTGTTTTGCTTTAACACCAATTACATTTCAAAATGATACATATTATACTATAAAAATAGGTGAGCACATTGTACAAACAGGGGAAATAGACATGCAAGACCCATTTTCATGGCATGAAGACCTACCATATACATATAATCACTGGTTATATGATGTTAGTACTTACTTAGTGTATGATTTTGGCGAGAATATAGGAATTGGTGGATTCTGTTCTCTATATATTGCAACTATTATACTTTGTATGATACTTGGGTTAGTAATTTATTTTGCATCATGTAAATTGTGCAAAAATCAATTTGTATCATTTTTTGTTACAATGGCAACGATGTATCTGTTAAAAAATTTCATTGCTGCTAGAGCACAGTTAGTAACATTTATATTATTTGCATTAACCATATTATTTATAGAACAATTTATAAGCACAAAAAAGAAAAGATATGCTGTTTATTTAGTTATAATTCCAATATTAATAGCTAACTTACATTGCGCAGTATGGCCATTTTACTTTGTATTGTATTTACCATATGTTGTAGAATATTTATTAGCAGTTTTAGTAGAAGTACAATTATATTACTGGTTTGCTATTAAATGGAATGAATTTAAAATAAAGAAATTAACTAAAAAAGGTAAACTTGATGAAATTGGACAATATCAAGAGAAAATTGCGCATTTGCAATTAGATAAAGAAAATGCAGCACAAGCTAGAAAAGAAAGAGAGAAAAAATCATATAAGGTTATCTTCAAAAAAGAGCCTATGGTAAAATGGCTTATACTTATTATGATTATTTGCGCATTTACAGGCTTGTTAACACCAATAGGTGATACACCATATACTTTGTTACCAAAATTAATGCAAGGAAATACGACACAAAATATTAGTGAACATCAACCATTAACTTTAATAAATAACAAAGAAATGTTAACTGTATTTGCTGTGTTTATAATATTCTTAATATTTACAGATACCAAAGCTACCTTAAGAGACTTTTTTATGTTAGCAGGACTTACTCTGTTAACCCTTATGACGAGAAGACAAGCATCAATGTTTGTTATAATATGTGGCTTTATATTTGCTAAGATGGTTGCAAGCTTTTTTGCCAAATATGATAAAGATGGAACCAAAAAGATTATGCAAGGTATGACATCATTACTAGGAAAAGTATTTACAATTTTGCTTGTTATACTTGTAAGTTTTATGATATATAAAGGCAAAATGGGTGATAAATTTGTAAATGAAAAAACATATCCAGTAGAAGCAGCAAATTATATTTTAGAAAATCTAGACCTAGAAAATATGCATCTATTTAACGAATATAATTATGGAAGTTACTTACTATATAGAGGAATACCAGTATTTATAGATTCAAGAGCAGACTTATATGCACCTGAGTTTAATGGAACAAAAAATAAAGATGGAAAATATGAAGGAAGAGATATTTTTACTGATTATATAAATACTTCAAATGGCAGTAAATACTATGAAGATACATTTGAAAAATATGATGTAACACATGTAATCTTGAGAAAAAATACAAAATTAAAAATGCTTTTATCAAAAGATAAAAATTATAACGAAATATATCAAGATGATAATTTTATAATATATGAAAGACTATCAAAATAAAAGGAGAAAACATTGAAAATTATTGTACAAGGAGAAGCAGAAAGACTAGATAAATATATTAGTAAACAAAAAGTAGAAATATCTAGAGCGATGATACAAAAGCTTATTGAGGATAATCAAATATTAGTAAATGATAAACCTCAAAAAGCTTCATATAAAGTACAAGCTGGAGATGAAATTATAATAAACATACCTGAGGTTAAAGAAACTGATTTAAAATCACAAGACATCCCACTTGATGTCATATATGAAGATGATGACATTTTAGTAGTAAATAAACCAAAAGGTATGGTGGTACATCCAGCAGTGGGAAATCCAGATGGGACATTAGTAAATGCTGTTATGGCACATTGCAAAGGCAAACTATCTGGAATTGGTGGAGAGCTTAGACCAGGAATTGTACACAGACTTGATAAAGATACCTCAGGATTGATAATTGTTGCAAAAAATGATAAAGCTCATATAAATTTGAGCGAACAAATTCAAAATAGAGAAGTGAAAAAAGTTTATTTAGCATTAGTTCGAGGAGTTATTCCAGAGAATGAGGCGACTATAAATATGCCAATAGCAAGAAGCACAAAGGATAGAAAGAAAATGGCAGTTGATAAAAAAGGAAAAGTAGCTATTACGCATTTTAAAGTATTAGAAAGATTTGAAAAATATACATACCTAGAAGTTGCCATAGAGACAGGGAGAACACATCAAATTAGAGTGCATATGGCAGAGATAGGACATCCTGTGGTAGGTGATTATACATATTCAAATGGTAAGAATGAATTTAATATTCAAGGCCAAATGCTACACGCTAAAAGCCTAGAATTTAAACACCCTATAACAGGAAAACAAATGCATTTGGAAGCATCATTGCCAGAATACTTTACGGAAATTTTAAATAGATTAAAACAGGAGTAAAAATGGAAGAAAGATTACAAAAATTTTTGGCGAATCAAGGAATTTGCTCTAGAAGAAAAGCAGAAGAATATATTTTAGCAGGTAAAGTAAAAGTAAATGGAAAAGTTGTAACAGAGCTTGGAACTAAAATAAATCCTGAAAAAGATAAAATAGAATATAATGACAAACTAGTTGAAACTGATGTAAAAAAGGTATATATATTACTTAATAAGCCTATAGGGTATGTTAGTACAGTAAAAGATCAATTTAATAGGCCAACAGTAATGGAACTTTTAAAAAGGGTTAAAGAAAGTGTAGTACCTGTTGGAAGACTTGATATGTATACCTCGGGAGCTTTGATATTAAGCAATGATGGAGATTTTATATATCAAGTTACACATCCAAAACATGAAATAAATAAAACATATCAAGTAACTGTAAAAGGAAAAATTATTAACGAAGAAGTAGAAAATTTAAGAAATGGTGTAGATATAGGTGGCTATATAACAAAGCCTGCACAAGTTAGAATAATGAAAGTAGATGAAGAAAAAAATATTTCCAGAATAGAAATTACAATACATGAGGGAAAGAATAGACAAGTAAGAAGAATGTGTGAAGCAATAGGAAAAAAAGTACTAGCTTTACATAGAAGCAAAATTGGAGATATTGGAGTAAAAGATTTAAAATTAGGAGAGTTTAGATATTTAACTAATAAAGAAGTAAAACAAATATTAACATAATTTTGACTAAATTTAAAATATGTGTTAATATATTAACAGTTGTTGATACTGGTTGTATGAACAATTATATAGCAAACTACTATGCGTATACCTATTGGCTATGCTTAATAAAATTTTTTAATCTTTATTAAAGATTAGAAGGAGGAGTAAAATGGTAAAAGATAATGAGATAAAGGCAACTGTATCGCCTTTTGCAATTAGAGAAGGAGAATTAAAGGTATTTGATGGTAAAGATGGATATGTTTCTATGAACCAAATTATACATAGAATAAACATAGGACATATTTCAGATATACACTTTGCCATTATTGAATTAGTAAACGAATTTGAATTTATGACATCAAGACAATTGCTACAAATGTTAGAATGGAAAGGAATAGAAGTAGGATCACAAGACAAGCTAAACAATAAGTTAGAACAATTGGTAAAAACTAAAATATTAACTAGATATTATTTTAATTCAGAAGATGGAAAGGGGATTTATAGAATTTATTGCTTAGAAAAAATGGGAAAATACTTATTGAATTCTCGTGGAACTGAATGTAAATGGCAACCAACAGACAACACAAAACCAGTTGCAATGATAAAGAAAAGACTGGCAGGAAATCAAACTTTAATAGCATATTTAAGAAAGGTAAAAGCTTTTGAGTCATATATACCAAAGCCAAGTTTTACTGCTAAACAAGCAGGGAAAGTATTTAAGGCAAGTGGTGGAAGTGTAAAATTAACTAAGAACAATAAATCTTTAGAATTTGTATTTGAAGTAATTAGAAGAGAAGATGACTGGGAGAAAAAGTTAGTTGATAAAATGAAATTATATAAAGACTTTTACGAAAACTTCCAAGCAGGTGATTCAGGATATATGAATTTACCACAATTAATAATAATATGTGAAGATGATAAACATATGGCAGAAACATTTAAAGCAATAGTTATGAATAAAGTAGAAATTTCTAATATAAGATTATACTTCACTACGGATTTAAGACAAAATGAAGAGACTCTAGAAAAAACATTAGTACAATTTGTAGTAGACTCAGAAACAAAAAAATATAAGATGGAAAATATTGAAGTCAAATTATTAGGAATATAATAAAAAAAATAACACTCTATAAAAAGAGTGTTATTTTTTTTAATTTGTTTTCTTTTTATTTTTGAAGTTAACTACAATTGCTTCTTCATTATCAAATAAATATTTAGAATCTGAAGTATCTGTTTGAATTGGATCAACTTCACGGTCTATATCGTAATTATCATTACTTGAAGTAACAGTAGCATAATCAACCTTTTTCTTGTTTAGAGCTTTTCTAGCAACAGATTCTGGGTCTAGCAAGCTACCTCCAAATTTTGTAAAGTTATATGTTTTAACCTTTTGAACATCCTTATACTTAGCTTCCATAAAATCAACTTTACCTTTATTGACAGCGCTTTTTCCACCTAAGTCTTTAACCTTGTAAATAACTTGCTTTCCTTTCAATGCCATTATTTTACCTTTTGCAAAATTAGCTTTCCACTTGTATTCGATATTACCTTTCTTAGAGTCATACTCAGTCTTATCAGCCAAATAAGTATTGCTAAATGTCCATTCTCTCTTATCTTGCATTGCTGTTTCCCACCATGCAACATCTTCTGGAGTTGCATTACCAAAGATTAATTTATTAACTGTATTTGATAAAATTAAGTTTTTGTAATAATCTCCTCTAGGGTCAGCAGATAAGTCACCTTTTAATTGTGTTAAGTTTTGAGAATCTAACACGGTTGCAACATTGTATTTTCTATATAATGTATAAATAGGTTCTGTTGCTTTACAAATGTATGCAGGGAAGTCATCTATATATAAGAAATGAGGAATACGAGTACTGTCATTTCCTGGTCTAGCAAGAATTGCTTGTTGCATTAACAATAAGAAAAATAAACCAAAAGCTTTATGAGCAGTTTCGCCTAAGTCTCCTCTACGAGTACATAGTAAAGTAACTTGACCTTCTGATAATATTTTTTCATAATCCAAGTTATTTGAACGATTACACAATATTGCTTTTACACCAGGATAACGTAGTAAGTTATCAATCTCAGCAGAAGCAGTTGTTGTAGAACGTTTTGCATTTAATAAGTTTGAACTATCTGGGTAAAAATTATTTTCAAAATATCTAATTAAAATACGATATTTTTCAGCAAATTCTGGAATTTGTTTCATTTTTTCTACATAGTCTACTACTAAGTCGAAGTCTGTAAGTAAATCTAATACATCTTCTAAGTTAGGTAACAAGCCTTCATGTTCTAATGGATACATTTCTTTTAACAAAATAGATATATTTTCAATTACTTGGACAGCTTCATTTTCTCTAAATGCAAGTTCTGTATCTGGTCTACTGTGTAAGTATAAACCTTTTAAAACTGAAGAAACTGCAAGTCCTGTTTTGATAGGATCCTTATATACGAATGGGTTTAAGCCAGGTGAGTCTGCACGATTTGGATCTACTATATTAACAGGAATATGGAAGTTTTCAGCAACTTTAGCAATTTTTGATACTGACTCAATTTCAGCTGAAACATAAGTAATACCCATATTACGATAAATAATTTTACTACCTGAACTTGAAATTATCATTTTCTTCATATAGTTTTTATATGTATCTAATTTTTCCTCTTTTGGAATTAACATATCCAATGAGAAATTTTCGTTTATATAATCGTTATCATATGGACAGTTTAAACTAGCCAATCCAGTTCTTAATGCTGTAAATCCCATTTCTTTAGATACTTCTTTAAAAAATGATTTTCTTTCAATATCTCTTGCAAGCATTGGTTCATAAACCATTGTTGTTTTACCAGAACCAGAAACACCAACTACTAATAAAGATTCATAACGTTTCTTTTCCGGTATGCAAACATCTTCACCACTTTCACTATCTACACATACTTTTACTTCACAAGTATAAACACCATGAGCTTCTTTATCAGATGTTAATTTAATTCCACCATAATCAAAGATTGAATCACGAATATCTTTAACATCATTAATACTAAAGATAAGCCATTTAAGTACTTTATAAAAAGTAACAAGTGGAATATATACTCCTAATGCTGTAAATGCTGGTTTAAACAAATAAAAGAAATCTCTTGCAAGTTCTGGATAATTTGGTAGTGATAATAAATTAATCCAAATTATCTGATTTAACCATTGTACTACAGCAGATACAACTAAAATATAAAAGCTAACTATAAATGCATGGAAAAATCTTAATTTGTTAACATCAGCTTTAGCAAATTTTGAAGAACCTGAGAAGAAGAATGCAAATGCTAAGCAAGCAAATGCGAAAAAGTACTTAATAGGTCCCCAATAACTAAAACTAACACCCGTAAAAATTATAAATAATAATTCCATTATTCTGTCCACTAATATATATGCAGATATAAGTGTTAGAATATATGTCATAAATGTGTTTCTATCTGTTTTTAAAACTTTTAAAAATTTATCAAAGAGTTTCAAAAAATTCACCACTTTCATTTTCAAATCTATACTACTATATTATCCTATAAAATCGCGAAAATTACAAGAGCTTTTGCGAAAAATGTAGAAAAAATCGCAGATTTTCTTCATAATATATATTCATAAATACCAAATCTTTTTCGTATGTATTAAAGAGAAAAAAAGGAGTTTATATGAAAAAGAAAAAAGAAGGATTTATGAAGGGTGTTTTATTCTTAATGATTTCACAAATTTTAATCAAAGCACTTGGCCTTATATATAAATTATATTTAACAAATAGAGATGGATTTGGAGACAAAGGAAATGGTATATACAGCAGCGGATTTCAAGTATATGCTTTATTTTTAACAATATCTTCAGTTGGTATACCGGGAGCTTTATCAAAACTTGTTTCAGAAAGAGTTGCTGTAGGAGATACTAAGGGTGCACATAGAATTTTCAAAATAGCCTTTGTAACCTTTGGTTTGATAGGATTTTTAAGTAGTGCAATATTGTTTTGTGGAGCAGAATATATATCAAAGGTTATTTTACAAATTCCAGAAGCAGAGCTTACTCTTGTGGCACTATCGCCATCAATATTCTTTGTAGCAATATCTTGTGTAATTAAAGGATATTTTACAGGAAGACAAAATTTAAAAGTTACAGCAGATGCACACACTTTAGAGCAATTTTTTAAAACAGTGTTTTCTGTAATAATTGTAGAATTTATTGCTATAACTACAGGTACAGACACAGTTATAATGGCAGCTGGAGCCAATTTGGCTACTACTTTGGCTACAATTTTATGTTTCTTCTATTTATATAAGTATTATGCAAAAATGAGAAAGGAAATTGCGTGGGAATTAAAGAGAGGTCAAAAATACAAAAGAACTAGAATAATAAAAACTATAAAACAAATATTATCAGTTTCTATACCTATGTCAATGAGTGCAATTCTAGTGTCAGTGAATAAAAATATTGATTCATTAACAGTTGTGAGAGGACTAAAAAAGTTTTTAACAGAAGAGCAAGCAAAAATTCAATATGGTATTTTAAGTGGAAAAGTAGATACCTTAGTCACTTTGCCAATGTCGCTAAATATGGCGTTTGCAACAGCTTTGGTTCCATCAATTTCATCATCTAAAGCAATAGGAAATATGGAAACAGTTAAAAATAGAATATCATTTTCTTTGTTGGTATCTATTTTAATTGGAATGCCTTGCATGATAGCAATGATTATATTTGCCAAACCAATTTTAGAATTGCTATTTCCAAATGCCACTTCTGGAGCATTTATATATCAAATAAGTTGTTTAAGCATAATATTTATTGTAATAGAACAAATAATTAGTGGAGCTTTGCATGGATTAGGCAAAGTACTTGCACCAGCAATGGCTTTGTCAGTAGGAGTTGTAATTAAATTCATATTAAACTTATATCTAATACCAATAGATACAAAAGATTTTTTTCTTGGGGGAACAGCAGGAGCAGCAATTTCAACAGTAATATGCCATATGATTGCAGTAATTATAGAACTTAAAATATTAAATAAAAATATAGACTTAAAGCTAGATAAGAAAAAATTTGTATTTAAACCTATGTTAGCAAGTATAATTATGAGTGTATTTGCATATACTTTTTATTTAGTAATGATAACAAGAATTAATGATAAAATTGTAACAGTATTATCACTATTAATGTGTGCAATAATATATATAGTTGTCCTAGCTATATTAAAAATATTTTCTAAAGAAGAACTTTTTATGATACCATTCGGACAGAAAATATATTATTTTTTGAAAAAGTTGGGGCTGTATGGAAACGGCTTAAATGCCGATAAAATGTATACTTACAAGAGATAAAGAAGAGCAAAGCACTGAAAAATACAACTTTTTTAAATAAAAAAGAAGGATTTTTGAAAAAAATGACGAATAATGATAGTAGTAGGCTATGAACTACAGATTTTAAAATCTTATAGGAGGTAATTTAAAATGAACAAATCAGAATTAATCGCAGCTATGGCAGCAAAAACAGGAGAAACAAAGAAAGACGCAGAAGCAGCATTAAATGCATTCGTTAGCGTTGTAACAGAAGCTTTAGTTAAAGGAGACAAAGTTCAATTAGTTGGATTTGGTTCTTTTGAAGTAAGAAAAAGAGCTGCTAGAAAAGGTAGAAACCCACAAACTAAAGAAGAAATCAAAATACCAGCATCTAAAGCACCTGTATTCAAAGCAGGAAAAGCTTTAAAAGAATTAGTAAACAAAAAATAATTTGAAATTTATATAAAATATATGAATTCATATCAAAAGATGTAGTAAAAACTACATCTTTTTTTATAAAATTATTCAAAATAAGTTACTATTGTGGTATAATTCAAAAAAACATATAAGGAGGGCATATATGTATAGAAATACTTATGCTGAAATAAATATCGACAATTTGCAGAATAATGTTAAACAAATTATAAAAAAATATCCAGAATATGACTATTATTTTGGAGTAGTTAAGGGAAATGCATATGGACATAGTGATAAAATATGTAAATATCTAGTAGAAAGTGGCATAAATTATTTTGCGATTTCTTCGTTAGAAGAAGCAATTAGCCTACGTAATGATGGAGTAAAAATTCCAATTTTATGTTTAGAACCAATTGACTTAAAATACATTGAAAAATGTATTGAAAATAATATTACAATAACAGTACATGATTATGAATATTTTAAAGAATTAGAGAAAATAGATATAAAAAGTCCTTTGAAAGTTCATATAAAAATAGATAGTGGACTTTGTAGATTGGGATTGTATGATAAAGACCAAGTAAAAGAAGTGGTAGAAGGATTAATGAAAAAAGAAAATGTTCAAGTGGAAGGAATTTTTACACATTTTGCTACAGATGGAGTTTATGATGTTTCATGGGATAATCAATATAAAAGATTTATAGAATTAACCTCTGAAATTGACTTAACAAAAATTCCAATTATTCATTTAGGAAGAAGTCAAACATTACTAAATCATGAAAAAATTTCTTTTGCAAATGGAATTAGGTTAGGAATTATAATGTATGGATATAATACAAGTCCAAGGCCGTTACCAAACGATTTTATAAATAGATTAAGAAAAATAAAAAGAGAATGGTATAATAAAAAACATCATATTAGTAAAACAACTATAGACAATAAAATAGATGTAAAAACTGCTTTTTCTTTATATAGTGAAGTAATGCAAACAAAAAAAATAAAAAAAGGTAGCTTTGTTGGATATGGTAGAATTTATGAGGCAAATGAAGATATTTATGTATCTATAATACCTATAGGATATGCAGATGGATTTAGTACAAGAAACAAGGGAAGAGAAATAGTTATAAATAATAAAAGATATCCATTAATTGGTGCAATAAATATGGGAATGGTTATTGCTAAAGTGGATGAAACAGTTAAACAAGGAGATAAGGTTACATTAATAGGTGAACAAATACCAATGCTAGAAGCAGCGAGATATATGGGTACTAGCGTATATGAAGGCTCATGTATGATAAATGACTGGGTACCAAGAGTACTTGTAAAAGACGGAAAAATAATAGAAATAGACGAGAAAAAATAGAAAATATAGAACAATTATCTATTGCCTACTTTTTCAAAAAAAGAACCATACAAAACATTGATTTTTCAATACTTGTATGGTTTTTCGTTTCTGGTGCAGATGGCCGGAATCGAACCGGCACGAGAGTTAAGTCTCGCAGGATTTTAAGAATAATGGACAAATTAACTATTGCTATTATTTAACTTTATAAAACAGCTTTTAGTTTAAGCATTTTCAATGTTTTTAAGCTAGGAACTAGTATTTTAAATAGTTATTAAAATCCGCCTAAAATAGAACAAAGTGTTAGGAAAATGTTAGGAAATAATTTAGATTATCATTGACACAAGATTTAAATTTATATTTTAGGAGGTTACCATTATGGAAAATAAAGAATTAAAAAAAGAAATTACAGATGAGAAAACAGGAATTAGTTATACTTTAGTTGGAGATTACTATATTCCAAATATAAAGTTAGAGCAAGAAGAAAAAGTACAATTAAATAAATATGGATTATTAAGGCTGGATTATTTAAAAAAGCATAAAAAAGCAGAACTTTCTATAATGTTTATGGATATGACTTTAAATAAACATTTAAAAGAAGTTCAAGAACTAGCACAAGCGAGAGTAAATGAATTAGTAGAACAATTAAAAGCTAAAAGTGGTTTAACAGAAGATATGAAAAATACAGATATGCTTTATTGGGTGGGTACAATGAATGCTATTAAAAACCAAGCTGAAGAAATTGTATTAAAAGAACTAATTTATGTATAATAAAACTACTCTACTTTTAAATAAAAACGCCTTAAAATCGATTTTGAGGCTTAATTGAATAAAGAAAATTATTAACTACTTATAGTTTAAATGGCTATAAGTAGTTTTTTTGTTTTCAAAAGAGAATATGCCTCAAACTCTATAAAAGTGATAGGTGTGATGAGCCGATGCTATAAAGTTTATCCGTGTTTGTATAAGTGGTCTAATTATACAAAGTGCGAGAGTGAGATTTTAGAACACAGACTCACAATAATAAAAGAGTATTCGGTGGCAAAACTTGAAATGGATTTGTAATTGTAAAAAGTTTGGGCAAGTATGAACAAAGATATTTGTGATATCAGCAATTATAGTAGCAAATATGCTACTTACTAGACCACCTATGAAACGAGGCGAAGACCTGACGGTTTCTAATATAGGTGTAATAATTCTCTTATTTGCATAAGGGGATATTACACCTATTTCTACTTCAGCTCATCCCCTCTGGTTTCTATATAGATTTGCCATAGAGCGTGGAAGTTTGAAACTGAGCTTAAGTTTCATAAAGAGTAAGAAAAGTTGAAAAATTTTTCTTGCTCTTTCTTTTAACTAAATTGCAAAATGCAAATTTAGTTAAAACCTAAAAAATTGCTTGTAGCAAATTTTTAGGCAAAGGGGTGTGGGGAAAAATTTATTTTCCCTGCCACACAGATAAACTTTGTTTGTCTAGTGTGTTAGACAAGTAAACTTATTATATTTGAGGAAGGAGCGTTGGAGCTATGAGTTATGCTATCGTAAGAAATGAAAAATTAACACGAGCAGAAATAAACGGAAAAGGAACACACAATGATAGAAAGGCAAAAAAACATTCTAATAAGGATATTGATCCAGAAAGAACACATTTGAATTATTATATTAAGAAAAATGAATACACATACACAAAAGAATTTGATAAATATTTGAAAGAAAACAATTTGCAAGGTCATCTTCGTAGTAATAGCATTATAATGTGTCAAATGATATTTACATCTGACCAAGAATTCTTTGATAGAATTGGAGAACAAGAAACAAAAAGATATTTTGATGAATGTTATAAATTTATTTGTGATTATAAAAATCTTGGAGAAAAGAATGTAATATCAGCAGTAGTACACCTTGATGAAGGCGCACCACATATGCACTTAATGTTTGTTCCTGTCGTTCATACAAAAGATAAAGAAGGAAGAGAAATTGATAAAATATGTGCAAGAGATTTTTGGAAAGGTCGTGATAGTTATAGAAAGCTACAAGACGCGTATTTCAATCACGTTAAGTCAACAGGCTTTGATTTAGAAAGAGGTATGTTTATTGAAGATACCCAAAGGAAACACTACTCTATCGAAGAATATAAGAAAATTACAAATTATGATAATACTAAAAAGCTCTTAAATGAAATGAAACTTGAAATGCCAAAAGTTCCAGATATAACTGATATTGGTAAATTTACAATAAAGAGAAATGAAAAGATATTAGAAAAAATCATAAAACCAAAAGATGACTTAATAAAAGAATTATATCGTGAAAATGTTTCTTTGAATAAGGAATTATCAAAACAATCTAAAGTTGTTGATGAAGCTGTAAAATATCAAAAAGAAAGAAATACCATTATGGCTGATAATAGAGCTTTGCATATTGAAGTGGAAAATATTAAAAAGCAATATAAAGAAAAAGAATTTGATTTAAAATGGGATTATGAGAACGAAATTAAGCATTTAGAAAAGGAAAATACCCGTTTAAATAAAATTATTGATAGATTTTACAAAACTATTGATAAATTTATAGAATGGATTTGTAATAAGTTTAATTTTGGAGATTCTAAAGAATTAGTTAAAAAATTTGAAAATGAAACTCGCACATTTATTGACCCAGTAAAACAGATGAAAAAAGAAGAAAGAGAAAAAGAAATCGAATTTGATAGGTGGTAATTAAAAAACACAATGGGAGTGAATAATACATCACTCCCATAATCTCTTAATTATCTGTTTGTAGTCTTTTTCTATATTCTAATAGTTTTTGTTTTCTAATTTGATTTGATTTTCTTAAATTTGCAATCTGTTTATCATAAAGAGCACTTAAAGAATTAATTTGTTCTTGAGTTAATTGTTCTTCTTTTATCTCTCCGTTACGATATTGTTTTTGCAATTTTAATAATTTTGTTTCTTCATTCTCAATATTTTTTATTGATTCCATAAATGAATTTTTGTTGTTTTCCTTCTCTAATGATGCGTTTATGCCATTTTCAATGACAGTAGAGTTTTCAATAGCTTTATGTTTATAAAATAAATTTCTAAAAAAATTCTTAATTTTATAAAATATGCTATTCTCATTAACTGTAATTAGTGATTTTTCCTGTGTATTATCTCTCATATTATTCTTCTCCTATATCTTGACCTTCTTTTTGTTGGTCTATTAAAGCTTCGGCTTCAGAAATTGTTTTTGCTTCAGCTTCTAATGAAGATAATTCTTCTTCTTTTTGTTGTAAAGGTGTTTTTGCTATTTTTTTAAGTTTTAATGCTTCAAAAACTTTTGGATTTTGTAATACGCCCTTAAATTGAGGTGTAATATGACCTTCAGTTATAGCCTCTTTTATATATTCACTTAATATTTCATGAGGTGTATTAGGGTTTTCCAATAAATCGCTTATAACATATGTACAATTTGCCTGTTCTTTTCTTTTATCTATTTCTGACATAATATTGCTTAAAACTTGTGATGGAGTATTTGGATTATTTACTATAGAATATAATTCAGAGTATAAATCTCCTGGCAATACCCAATCATAATCAATTCTAGTAGCATATTTTTCTATTATATTTAATGGTGTATTTGGATTTTGTAATAAATCAGCTCTAACATGTTTGATATCATTACTTTGTCTAAGATTATCTGCAATTATTTGTAGAATTTCGGGAGATACATTTGGGTTTTTAACTAAAATATAATCTAAGCTTTTAATTCCATTTTCTCTTTTTAATTTACTTACATATTCTGGAGTATATAAACTTGGCAATCGTTCCATATCATACTGATAATCATGTCTATCTTCCATGTTTATTATCTTATTCATTAAATCCTCAGGAATATTTGGATTTTGTAAAACCTCCATTCTACTTTGAATATATATTCCACTTCCTTCATTTAATTTAGCAAAACCTTCTAATATGTCTAATGGCGTATTAGGGTTTTGAGCTACTGCTCGTTGTATTGTTTCGCTTCCACTTATTCTTTCTCTACTAGTAGATAAAGTTCTTAACACTTCTTGAGGAGCATTAGGATTTCTAGCAATGTCATAAAAAATATGAGTATTAGGGTTGTATTGTCCTCTTACCTCTTCAGGATTGCTAACAGTATTGTCGTAAATTTGTTGTAGCAATTCAGTTGGTGCATTTGGATTTTGTACCAAAGAATGTGAATATCCCATATCATATAACTTGTATAATATATCTAACGGTGTATTTGGATTAGAGGCTAATAATCCTTTTTCCTTAAATGTTTCACTTTCCATAAGTTCTTGTAATACTTCAGCTGGTGTATTTGGATTTCTAGCTAGTGATTCATTTACACCATTTTGTATATGTTCTAATGTTTTTACTTTTGATGTTTTTTTTGTCAACATTTCTTTTAATTTTCCATCTTCCATTTCTTCAAGTCTTTTTAATTCTTCTTGAAAACTTCTTTCTACTATTCCATTTACATCTAAACTTTCATATATTTCTTCTAAATTCATATTTTCCTCCACAAAAACATAAAATATCAATAATATTATCTCATAAAATCAATTTTTTTGCAACAAATACGAAAGCATTACAAAATTGTAATATAAATTTAATATTTCTGTAATATTTCATTCTCTACAAAATTCTTTTTCTAGAAATTCTGCTTGTTGTTCTGTCAATCTTTCATTAACAACTGCTAATCTTAATAAAGCCCTTATATTTTCCCATTTCATACATTTTGAGTAACCTTTTGCTGTAAGTTCTACATATTCTATAATTTCTTCAAATATATAATAAGGCACATTAAATTCTTCATTTATTTGTTCCATTTTATTATTTTCCCTTCATTTCTTTTAAGTATATAAATACAACAAAGTGTTAACACTTATAAAAATAACATAAAAAAATTATAAAATCAATACATATAAAATAACGAAAGTAGGAATAAATATGTCATTGATTGCAAGATTTGATGGAAATATGAATGTAATAGGAAGATTACTAAAAGAATATAGAATTAAAAAAGATTTATCTTATGAGAAATTATCTGCAAAATTAGAACTAATGGGTATTAGTATTCATAAGCAAAGTTTATATGATATTGAAAATAATAAAAGAACTGTTAAAGATTATGAATTATTTGGAATTGCTCATGTTCTTGGAATAAATGTAAATGACCTGTTAAAGGACATTAGCAAAAAATTCTAATAATTTTTGAAAAATAATTTGACAAAAACATTAAAATATTCTATATTATAGGTGTGTTGTGTTTTTGTATGTATTCAATTCTTCAAGAATATTTCAAATTTATTTGACATATAATAGAATTGGTGCTATAATAATATTAGCTTAAGCAAAGAGAGAGTTCGTAAGAGCACTTGTACACAGATGTGTTGACCACACATCTTTTTTTATGCTTTTTTTCATTTAAAAAAGGCGGTTGACCAGACCGCCTTTGACTAGATTTGCACTAGTCCTGAGAGTTATGACTATCTTCTTGATTATCATTACTAAGTAACAATAAAACAATTAGACGCCAAATAAGTTCGTATGAACTCACTATGTACACCTCCTTTCACAAAGATTTCCTTTATGAAAAGGATGCCCCTATTATAGTTCATTTTTTAACAAATTTCAATAAATTTTTAAAGATTAAACATATTTATTTTTTTATTATTTAACCATTCTATTTTTCTTAGATAGTTATTAACATTAGGATCATTTACAATGTCATAAGTGATAATATCTCTTGCTGATTTAATACTTTGCAATACCTCATCATTATATACAAATTCTTCTGTATAAATTAACAATAGATTACTTATAGCTTGTAACTGTTCATTTACATTCATTTTTCCAAATTCTTCTTTAACTAAATCATAATTAGAATATTTTCTTCTATAATACATAACTATTCTTGTTTTATTACTTTTCATAGGTAGTACTAAAGTATAAATTCCACCAAATCTAGCGGTATAATTATTTATATTACATAAGTCATTTATTCTTTTTCCATTATAGCTAAAAGGCAATGTTAATTCTGTAGTACAACAGAAATTTACCTTTTTATTTATTATTTTATCAATAATCATTTTATATTTTATATAAGTATTATTTTTTATAGCTGATTTATAATCTTCAATTTCTCTAGTTGATTCTATCATGTCAAATACCCAAGGCATTGAAATTAAATTTGCAATATCTGACATATGATGTTTCTCAGCACCAATATTTAAAAAATTAGCATTCCTTGTTTTACTATATTGTGAATGTAATAAAATTTTTAGTGCATATAGATTTAATACTTTTGCGTCAAATTCTTTTTCTAATATATCTTCATTTTCTACACAACTAAACACTGCATTATCACATTCTCTACAAATACTATCAAAAGTTAGAGTTTTTTCTACTCCTGGATTTGATTTAAAAACATTTAATCTAGTCTTTATATCCAAATAATCCATTGTCATTGAAGGACTATATACTTTTCCATTCTCAGCTATGTTTTTTATTACAAATCTAGGAATGGTATGTGAATTACAAAATGATGAACAGGGTTTACCGCATAATACACAATTTTTTCCTTTAGTATATTGATTTGCTTCTTTTTTTATTTTGCTTATTTCTTTATTTATTTCAATTTCATTCAATATGTTTCTCCTCATTTTATATATTTTGTAATTGTTTTCCAACTTTTTCTTGCCTAATTGTTTTGTTCTTTAATTCTATTTTTTCAATCAAAATTTCTTCAATAGCCATCTTTAAAGGACTAAATAACTTTTCACATTCTTCTTCTGACAAATTATGTATTCCGTCACTGACTTTAGTATATAACTTACTGTATCCGCTTTCAAAAATTATTGATGGTAAAAACCTTTTTAATTTAGATAGTTTTTCATCCATTTTTAATTTGATAAACTCCTTTTGTTCTATGTCTATACTACATTTATTTTCATCAAAACAATCCAATAATATTTTTTCAAATATTCTTCTTAAATATGTCATGGCTCCAATATTATTATTATAACTGTTTAAAGAACATGCAGTTTTATAATATGATGAATATTCTTCCCCTAATTCTTTAAGGAAAGTTTTATTGTTTATTTCTTCATTCATATCATAGACAGATGGAGATTGTCCTACTTTCATGATTGTGTTTTCATCAATAATTTTAAATAGCATTATTAAATTATGTCCGCAATCAGCTTTAGCAATAAAATAAAAATATTCATTATCATTTATCAATTTTGAATATCCAATCTCGATATTATCAGAAAAATGAGGTCCACTTTCTATTAAATAATAGTCCATTCCCACTGTTGCAAAAGTATATATCTTTTTTTTCTTGCATTCATTACAATACAATTCTATTTTGGTATTATCAATTGGAAAACTCGTTAATATTGATTTTGGCATATATTTAATTTTCTTATATAATGGAGTCAAAATTAGTTCTTCTGTTATAAACTTATTATATTTTTCGTCAAGTCCATTATTAAAATTAAAGTTTTTAAAATTTATAAATCCATCCATTTTCATATCTCCTTTTTTATTTATGCTCAACTAACCATTTATAAACTTCATCTTCTGTAAGTTTGCCTTTCTTCATTTTATTTACTTTATCTTTAGCTTCTTTTTTCCATTGTTCAAAGTCTTTTTGAATTGCTTTTACATCTTTATTTCTTTGTGCTATCATAAATTTTTGCCTATAAATTCTTCTATAAAGAGCTTGAGTTTCATTATTTTCTAAATTCTTTTTATACTGTTCATTTGCTCCTTTTTCTTTACAAGTTGGACTTTGGTCTGGATTTGCTAAATCACAATATATCTCGTTTTGTCTATAATTTGGTATAAAGTATCTACCACAGTTCAAACAAGTCTTAATTTGTAAATTTTCGTGCCTTACAACTTGATCTAATATTGCAAAACACATGCTTGTTAGTTTTCCACTTGTATAAACATTATGGAGTTCTAAATTTGAATCTTTATTATTTATTCCTTTTATTAATTGTGTCATGCTTTCATTTCTATGGTAATTATGTATATTTATGTAATTATCTGTTATTATCTCAATATCTTGCGAATATGTATAAAATTCATTATCTCTTATTGTATATGCTACAAATTTTGCAAATTTATTTTCTTCATCTTTTAATTCTTCATTTCCGTTCAAATTATATACAAAGTCAACACATTTTCTAAAATTATCTTGCCATTCAATAAATCTATCACTACCTAAATCATATATTTCTTTAATAATCTTCCTAAATTGTATGTCATCAATAAAACCATCATTTTTTGAATATAGATAAGGCGTATATTCTTTTACTAATTCAAAACCATAAGCATAAAAGAAAGTATTATATGCAGTTTCGTAGTTAGTAAAATCAGCATTTAAGAAGTTTATTAGCATAGCACCTAAATTTTCTACATAATGAATGTATATCGTAGATGGGTGTTTTATTATTTCTTTATCTATTTCCGTTTTTACTTTTGAAATATCTTTTTTTAATTTTAAATAAAATTTTGTTTCATCATCTGGATTAATTCTATCTCTTTCAACCTGATATAAATATAATGGTGTTGCATAATGTTCTTTCTTTTCTTCCAAATCAAACCACATATAAAAGTCTTCAAATATATTCACACGAGGCAATTCTCTCATTTTTAATTTTCCCCCTTTAATATTTTATGAACAATTTTAAATTCATTTTAATATTGTATTGACAGGAATATTATATCATAGTATAATAACAATGTCAAATGATACGGTTGTATTGTTCATGATATAGGTATATGAACATACTTAACCAATATCAAATGACGTTATTGGCTATTTTATAGGAATAGCCAATAGGATTTTTGCGTCCAAAATAATGCAAACAAAAAATCAACCAAAGGAGGTTTAAGAAAATGGAAAATAAAGAACAGATTTTAGATTTATTCTATAATAGTCATTTAAAGCAAACAGAAATAGCAGAAATTGTAAAACTCTCAACTCAATATATTTCAAGGATTGTAAAAAAAGATAGCAAATATGAACAAGAAAAAGCATATCGTAAAAAATTGAGTAAAGAAAATAGAGATTCCTATTTAAAGGATTTCTTTAAAAACTATAAACGACCTAAAAAAGATGATGATTCCTATAGGCAATTACAAGCACAACTAAAACAAGATTCATTAGAATTATCATTTTCAGGTGGATTTATTTCAGATAATGACTTTGCAAAATGGAATCCAAATGCCTATGAAGGCGATAAAAATGGTAATTTAAAATTAGTTAAAGGATTAAAAGTTGGATCTGATGTTCCTAGAACAATAAATAAGAAAAAGAAAGTTCTAACTCAAAAATATAAAAAGAAATATTGTTATAGTCGTTAATTATAAGATTTTATTAGGTTTAATAAAGTCTTTTATTATACAAATTTTTCAAAAAGGAGGTGTAATGTGCTATGGGTAATGTTAAAGAAAACTATGAAATAATGTTTACTACATATCCAGATGTAGTGAATATTTTTCAATTAAAAGAAATGCTTGGAATTGGCATTAATCTTGCTTATAAATTAGTAAGAAATAAAACTATTCCATCTCTTAAAGTTGGTAGAGAGTATAAAATACCAAAAGGAAATATTATTTATTATTTAACAAAACAAGTATAGACATTGTCCATTACGATAATGGCTTTTACTAGACTTAAATTAGCTTATATGGTATTATAAAAAAGTCAATGGTAAGCTAAATTTAAACTGTTATAAGGAAGGAGTAAGATATGATAACAGGTAGCGTACAAATTAACAAAGGTTATTATTTTTTAGTATTCAATATGTATGATGAATATGGAAAAAGAAAGCCTGAATGGCATTCTACTGGTTTAAAAGTAGATAGTAACGAAAGAAAAAATAATCAAATTAGAAAACAAGCCGAGAAAATGCTAAATGAAGAATTAGTAAGAGTAAATGCAGAAAATAGTTTTAGTAATAAAATGACTTCTGTTGCAAAAAACTCAAAATACTCTAATATGCTCTTTTGTGATTATATGTTAGAGTGGTTAGAAAATAAGAAACCTAAAGTAGCTCAATCAACTTTTATAGGTTATGAACAAGTTGTTAAAGGTAGATTATATAAATATTTTAAAGAAAAGAACATCAAACTAATTGATTTAAGAGCAAGAGATATACAGGAATTTATAAATTATTTATATAAAGCAAATTTAAAAGGTACAACAATAGGACATTATACTGCTAATATGAGTACTGCTCTAAAAGAAGTTGTTATTGCTGAAATCATTCCTTCTAATCCAATGGATAGAATTGAGAGTATAAAAAAGGAAGAATATATTCCAGATTTTTATACAGATGATGAGCTTATAGATTTAGTTGAAGTTGTAAAAACTGAAACATTAGAATTACCTTTAACATTAGGAATTATCTATGGTTTAAGACGAGAAGAAGTTTTGGGACTAACTTGGGAGGCAATAGATTTTAATAATAAAAGCATTACAATTAGAAAAACTGTAGGTAGAGGTAAATATGATGGTATTACACAATTTCTAATTAAAGATATTCCTAAAAATAAATCAAGCTACAGGACTTTACCAATGTTTGATTTTATTGTTGACTTATTAAAGAAATACAAAGATAAATATAAACACGATAGAAAAATATTTGACAACACTTATGTACAAGATTATAAAAGTTATATTTGTTTAATGGATAATGGTGAACTTGTAAAACCAGACTATGTAGATAGAACTTTTAGTAGAATATTAAAAACTAATGGATTTAGGCATATTCGCTTACACGATTTAAGGCATAGCTGTGCAACTTTATTATTAAGAAATGGAGTTCCACTTTCAGAAATTCAAAAATGGCTAGGACATTCTAATATCATTACTACTCAAAGATATTCTCATTTAGATAAAAGTGATAAAACAATTCCAGCAAATATGATTGAATCAAAATTTAATATGTCATTTTTAGCAAATGGCATAAAAAAAGAACAATTATCTATTGGTACTAGATAATGTTCAAAAGTGCTTTTCAAAACATTTTCTAAATTACAACACATTTGCTCAAGTGTTAGGAAAAATGTTAGGAAATCTGCAATTTTTAAAATTAAAACACCAAGTTATGATTTTCTCAAACACTTGGTGTTCTAATGGTGCAGATGGCCGGAATCGAACCGGCACGGTTTATTCAACCGCAGGATTTTAAGTCCTGTGCGTCTGCCAGTTCCGCCACATCTGCATTTGTTTGAACTGACAATAATAATTTTACTACGAGATGATTACAATTGTCAAGATATATTGCAAAAAAAATTTAAAAATATTAAAAATATTTAGTAGAAGTTGATATTTAGTGATAATAAAATTAAATTTTGAAAAGATAACATATAAATTCGACAAAGTGTGTCGAATTTTGGCATACGATTTTTCTTGCTATTTTGAAATAAAGGTATATAATAGAAATTACACCAATGAAAAGGAGGGGAAAAAACATTGGGAAGAGACGTGAAAGTATATGGAAATACTGAAATTAAACACGCAATAGGAGAAAGAGGATATAACCCAATTCAGTTAGAATATTACAAAATATATAATAGCGAAAAACAAGATGAAAGAAAACCATATGGAATAGGCGTAATAAAGAGATGTTCTAACGAAACAGAATTAGATGTTGAAAAAAGAGAATTTAATCATATTTTCAGTAAAGAAAATGATGCAGACGATATGCTTGAATTACTACTAAAAAATAAAGTAACACCTACATCACTAAGAGATATCTTAGAAGACTTTGTATTAGTATAATATAAAGGACACTTAAAATATTAGACAAACCTAGTATTTTAAGGTGTCTTTTTCATTTTTTTGAACTAAATTGACTTGAAACTAATTTAATGTTAAAATAAAATAGAAAAAAGAGAGGTTAAAATATGGCAGATTACGAAAAATATTATAAAGAAAGTATAGAAGTATTGACAAAGTACATCACAGATACTAGAATTATACCTACAGAAAAAGAATGGAATAAGATTGCTGTAAAGAATAATTATTTGACTGGTCCATCAATTAGTTATGCTTCAGGCATTAAATTTCCAGAATTGTGTAAAAAAATATACAAAGAAACAAAACAAAAAAAGGAGAAATAAAAGTATGAATATTTGGCATGACATTAATAAAGAAAGAATAAAAAAAGATGATTTTATATCAGTTATTGAAATTAGTAAAAACGGCAGAAATAAATATGAATTAGATAAAGAAACGGGAAGGCTTAGATTAGACAGATTATTATATACATCAACACACTATCCTGCAAATTATGGATTTATTCCAAGAACATATGCTGAGGACCATGATCCATTAGATGTATTAGTTCTATGTCAGGAAGAGATTGTACCATTAACATTAGTAGAATGTTATCCTGTTGGAGTATTGATAATGACAGATAATAATGAACAAGACGAAAAAATTATTGCAATATGTAAGCAAGATCCATTTTTAAATTGCTATCAAGACATTTCAGAGTTACCAGCACAAAAGTCATTAGAAATAAAACACTTTTTTGAAGTGTATAAACAATTAGAAGGAAAACAAACAGCAGTAGATAAAATATTAGGAAGAAAAGAAGCAGAAGAAATAATTCAAAAATGTATGGATAATTATGATAAAAAATTTGGTAAATAGAGGAAGAAAAAATGCTTGAAAAAATAATTTTTAATGTATTGGCATTTGCACTTTTTACGATTACTGTACTAAAATTAATTAAAAAAAATGACACAAGTTATATATATGTACTTGCTTTAGAGTTTATTGGTATTGTTATAAGTTTTATTGGACTGATATTTTCTATTAAGTTAAACTGGTTTTTAAAAACAATTACCTATTTTTTTTCGGTAATTATACCAGCTATAATATTATGGATGGAAAAAGTAAAAAAAGCAGATTTTCCAGAATTATTTAATGTAACAATTGCTAAAATTCTAGATAGATTTGGAAAACATGAACAAGCCAAAACAATGATATTAACTTTTTTGAATAAAAATCCAAACAGTTATATTACAAATAAATTGTTGGCGGAATTTTATGAGAAAGAAGAAAATTATGAAGCAGCTGTTAGCGCGTACATGAGAGTTACAGATTTAAGAAGAAATGACTTTACCTCTACTTATAAATTATGTGAGGTTTTAAATAAAAACAAGCAAAATGAAGAAGCTATAAGTATACTTGAGGATATTCTAAAGCAAAAGCCAGAATATGAAAAAGCTAGTAATTTGCTTGGAGAGGTATTTATAGAAGAAGAAAGGTATAAGGATGCTATATCAGTATATATGACAGCACTTAGATACCATCCAGCAAGTTATGATTTGTATTATAGCCTAGGAATGGCATATACTATGATAAATGACTTTCAAAGAGCAAAAGATTTTTATGAAAAAGCAGCAGAGATAAATAGCTTGGCTTATAATGCTAAATTAAATTTAGGACAAATTGCATTGATTTATGGTGATTTAGATGAAGCAGAAAATTATTTTATGCAATCAAGCAAACAAGAGGATTTAGAAGCGGGTTCATATTATTATCTTTCGCAAATTGCCTTACTAAAAGGAGATGAAGAAAAAGCTAAAAACTATATGAATGTCGCAGTACAGTTGGACCCAAAAGTATATAAACAAGCTCAAAGGGATCCAGTGTTTACACCTATAAAAGAAGAGATAAACCCACCAGAAGAAAAAGAACAAGAAACAAAACCAAGTCACTTAACAAATGAGGAAAAGAAAGTAAATAGGCATTTAATGAAAACGTGTATATTGGTGAAGAACTTAAGCAAAGAAGATATACAAATTATGAAAAATAATAAACAAAATCAAATTGATAAAGAAGAAAAACAAAAAGAATAATGACAGAAAAAAATAATATAATAATACTAAGGAGAATGAAGTAATGGAAATATATCAATCAGTAATTTTAGGAATAGTTCAAGGATTGACAGAACTTTTGCCAATATCAAGTTCTGCACATTTGAATATTATTCCATGGATGTTTGGGTGGATTAATAATCCTGGTTTCGCAGAAGCATTTAAAGGCTTCGATGTTGCACTTCACTTTGGAACTTTATTAGCTATAGCAATTTATTTTTTCAAAGATTGGCTTAATTTAATAAAGGGTGGTTTTGATCAAGTTGTTAAAAAGAAAAAAACTGTAGAAGGCAGAATGTTTTGGTACATAGTTCTAGCAACTATACCAGGAGGAATAATTGGATTTGTTTTAGACAAATTTTTGGAAGATACCTTAACAAAACCAATTATAATTGCAATAGCACTTATTGTAATGGGAATAGTATTATATTTTGTGGATAAAAAATCAAAATCAACAACAAAATATGAAGACATGACACTAAAACAAACATTTCTAATTGGTCTATCACAAGCTTTAGCTTTTATACCAGGAGTTTCGCGTTCTGGAGTAACAATGACAACTGCAAGAGCAATGGGAGTAACAAGAGAATCTGCAGCAAAATATTCTTTTATGTTGTCAGCACCAATTGTTCTAGCTGCAACAGTATTTAAATTAAAAGAATTTGTATTTAGTATACCTTTTTTTATAGGAATTATTACAAGCTTTATAGTGGGATTTTTTGTTATAAAATTTTTATTAGATTATTTAAAAAAAGGAAGTTTCAAAATTTTTGCAATTTACCGTATTATATTTGGAATAATAATAATTACGCTTCTAATAATAAGAGGATAAATAGAACCAATAAAGCTAAAAAACGTTTCAAAAAAGAAACGTTTTTTATTATATAAAAACACAATATTACAAAAATATTACAAAAATATTACAGTTGTATTAAATATAAAAAAATAATATTGACTTTTCTATAAAAACATATAAAATAATAATATGAATGGTAAAAAATTGTCAAATTAAAAAGAATTACAAGTATTTTTTATTTTGATTTGCAAAATATAATAATGAAAAAATTATTTTTAACGAAGGAGAAGACAATGACTAGTTGCTTAGGAATTTATATAGAACCTAACTTTATAAAATACGCCAAAATTTCAAAAGACCACGACATTTTGAGAGTTGAATCCTTTGGAATAAAATTTTACGACAAATTAGGAGATGCTATAGATCAAGTAATAAGCGACACATATAGTTTTAAAACACCAATAAGCATAAATCTGTCAGAAGAAAGCTATCAATACTTTTATATGTTTACACTATTAAATAAAGTTGACATGAAGAAAGCTATTCAAACAGAATTTGAATCTTTTTGCACAGATAAAGGAATAAATAAAAATGGTGTTGAAGCTAGATACGTATTAGTAAACAGTTTAGATGATAAAGAAAAAATTAAGGTAATTCATGTATCAGCAAACAAATCATCAATTCTTGAACAAGAGCAACCATTTCTTAATTATAAACTTTCGACTATAGCTCCAGTATCAATTAGTATATCTAATATTGCAAATTTAAAATCAAAAGAAAATGCACTTATTATTAATATGGAAAATGAAACAACAATTACAACAGTAATTGATCAAAGAATTTATCAAGTAGAAAAAATACAAAATGGTGCATCAGAGGTTTTAGAGGGAATTAGAATAAAAGAAAATTCATACTCAAAGGCATATGAAATTTGTAAAAATAGCACTATATATACTATGGAAGGACAAGAACTTCAAGAAGATAAAAACGAATATTTAGATGATATAATGCCTACTTTATATACTATTGCTAGTAAAGTAAAAGAAATAATAGAAAATGATACAATAAAAATAGACAGGGTATATTTGACAGGAACCTTGTCGGTAGTTAATAATATTGACTTATACTTTCAAGAAGTATTACAAAATGAAAAAGTTGAGATATTAAAACCATTCTTTATTAAAGATACAGTAAAAATCAATATAAAAGATTATATTGAAGTTAACTCTGCAATATCATTAGCTTTACAAGGCTTAGAATATGGCTTGAAAGATATGAATTTTAAAAAACATACATTTAAAGACAATATAGATGATATATTTGCAAAGCTTAATATAAGTAGAGAAGACAAAACAGATAAAAAACAAAATAAAGTATTATCTAACATGTTTAGCACAAATTTTAGAGGCAAATTAAGTCCATCTGAAAGATGGATGCTTAGAGTGCTAGGTGGAGCTTTAATATTAACTGTTATGTATTCAGGATTCTCAATATTTTTGAATAAAGAAATTGATAAGAAAAATCTAGAAGTAGCAGAAGTAAAACAAGACACAGTTTATAAAATAACAGAAGTAGAAAAAGACATAAAAGATGTACAAAGTAAAACAAGTGAGTATCAACGCTTGACAGAGAACTTAAGAAATATTAGCAATCAGGTATCAGAAAACAATAAAAATAGAAATAATATACCAAATCTACTTAGTCAAATAATGCATTCTATACCACAAGGTGTACAAATTACATCTATTGAGAATCCAAGCGCAAAACATATTATAATACAAGCACAATCACAAAAATATGAGCAATTAGGATATTTTAAAGCTATCTTAAAAACTCAAGGAATATTATCACCAAGTACTGTGGTATCTTCAGATGGAGAAAGAAGTGGTGAAGTAGTTAAAGTTAGGATAGAAGGAGATTTGCCATGAGAAGAATTCTAATAGGTATTTTAACAATATTGTTAATTGTCATGGCAGTTTTAGTAATTACTAAAGGTTTAACAATTGGCAATTTCAAAATTTTAAGTGTACAACAAATCATTGAAGGCAATGACAAATTAACAGCAGAAATTTCAGAAACAGAAAAATTAATCAGAAGCAATTATCCAACTGAATTGGAAACTTTAGATAGTAATGTTTCTAGTTTGTTAGCAGCCAAAGAGGAATATCAGGACTTAGCAGATGTAAGTACAAAGTCAGAAATAAATAAAGCTACTACAGTAGAAACTTACACAGTAGAATTTTTATGGACTAGATTAGGAAGACATGCAACAGCAGAAGGAGTATACTTAAGTTATACACCTACAAATAATAGTATTAAGTTTACTGTTTCAGGAGATTATATTCCAATTTTAAGTTTTGTTTCAGCTATTGAAAATGATAGTAAACTAGGATTTAGAATCGAAAACTTCAAACTAATACCAGGTGGAAACAACTTGCAAGCTACGTTTGAAACGAGAAACATTAATATAAAAACAGAAGGCGTAAATACTGCAGTTCAAAGTACTACAACAACAGAAAGTACACCAACAAATACGCCAGACACAAACACACAAAATACAAATTCAACAACTGAGACAACACAACCATAAGACTAGACAAAGGAGATAAGAATGTTAAAATCAGTTTTTAAAGAAATTTTTATAATGCTATTGCTATGTGTGGCTATTGTATTAATTTTAGGAGTTATGTTTTATAACTATATTCCTACAAATAAAACCATACCTAATAAATTGGCAGAATATAGCACTCCAGAAAATGTAAGAACCGAAATAGATCAAAAAACTTCTGAAGAAGAAAAACAAGAAATTTCATATGAAATTGACGGTTCGGACTTAAAATTATATAGACAAACTAATTCATATACTACAGGTAAGGCAAACCCTTTTGCGGCAAGTAATACTGTAGAAAATGAAGAAAATACAAGCAACAATGAAGTTATTGACACAAATACAAATGTAGACCCAAAATCAACAGGAACTTTCTACAATGATACGGGTACAAAATAATTATAGGTTATATTTATTTAAATAAATATATACAAAAAATCTAAAGAGAAAGGAGTAATATACAATGAGAAACGAAAGAGGTATTACATTAGTTGCTTTAGTTGTTACAATAGTTGTATTATTAATTTTAGCAGGGGTAACAATTACTTATGCTTTATCAAATAATGGAATATTTACAAAAGCTCAAGAAGCAGGAATGGTATCTGAGCAAGCAACTATTAGAGACGCTGTTAGCAGTGCACAAGCAGAATGCATGATGGAATATTATGATGCAAGCAAAACAACTAAAACAGAAGCTAAAGATTTGATTTCAAAATATGTACCATCAGGATGGTCAGTAACAGCTACAACAGCACCAACAATTACTGGTGGAGTTATAGCAGGAACAGTAACAGTTGCAACAAGTAGTTATACACACACTGTTACAATTGCAAATGGTGTAGTTACTGAAATTACAGCTGTAAAAAAATAATTTGATAGAAAAATCAATTATGATTAGGGCATATGCATAAAGTATATGCCTTGATTTATATAAAAACACTTTAAAGTTAACGGAGAAAATATGAATATAATATTATACATTTTAATATTTTGCATAGGAGCTTTATTTGGAAGCTTTTTTACATTAGCAGTTTATCGTATACCACTCGGAAAAAATATAACTCATGAGAGATCTTTTTGTCCAAACTGCAATCATAGACTAGAATTTTTAGATTTAATTCCTATATTAAGTTATTTATTTTTAGGAGGGAAATGTAGATATTGTAAACAAAAAATACGTCCAAGATATTTCTTATTAGAAATAATGTCTGGAGTAGTTTTTGTTTTATTTGCTGTATCTTTAAATTTAGATATATTACATACAGATATGAATACATGGATTTACTTTATATTTGGTATATTATACCTTGCAAGCTTATTTATTATTGCTGGTATTGATAAAGAGAGAACTTATATTCAAAAATCTGTACTTTTATTTGGATTTATTATACAAACTATATATATAATTTATCTATATATAGTAGAAAATAATTTTAATATATATAGATATGTTATATATTTGAGCATTATATGTATACTAATGTTAATTGATATATTTATTTTAAGAAAAAAAGCAAAAAACAGCTATGTTATAGAGAACTTATTACTTTGTGTGTTAATGTTAGGTTATACATATGAAACAATTACAATATTGACTATTATTTTCACATTACTTTGTATTGCATTTCAAACTTTACTGGCTAAATTGAGCAAAAAGAAGAATGTAAGAAAGAATGAAAATATAACTCAAATACCTATAGGATTTTATTTGTGTCTGACTAATATTGTATGCTTAATAGTAACTAATTTTTTTATTTTATAATTTAGAGGGAAGTATGGAAAAACAACGATTTTTAAAGTTAAAATCTAATAATGGTTTTACAATGCAAGATTTAATAATTGCAATAGCAATTTTTACATTATTTGCTGGAATAATAGGAACTGCAATTGTAGCAACATTCAGAGTTCAATCTGATAGTCAAGTTGATGAGGTAGGAACTTTATATGCTATTCAAATAGCAGAATATATAGACAAAATTAGCTTTGACGATGTAGAGAGTGGAATGGGTGATTCATTAGCTAGCATGTTTAATGTACCAGCCAATTTCACTGTTACAATAGATGTTTCAGACTATAAACCGGATGGAGAAACTCTATCTTGTGTAAAAGAAGTTGATATAAATTTAGCATATAATTTTGCAAATGATTCAAGAAATATACGTATTCAAAGACTAAAAATAAAAGAATTATAAGGAGATTGATTGATTATGAGGTCAGAAAAAGGCGTTACCTTAACGGCACTGGTCATATATATTGCTGTAGCTACAGTAGTAATAAGTACTATGGGACTTTTGAGTTCATATTTTTATACTAATATGAAATTGATAAAAACTGATAGTAATTATGTAGTTGAATATAACAAATTTAATATGTTTTTTGTTCATGATGTGAAAAGCAACACAACAGCAGATGTTACAACGAATAGCATAATATTTGAAGATGGAACTAAATATAAATATGAAAACGGAAGTATATATCGTAATGACAAAGAAATTGCAACTAATATTAAAAGTGCTGTGTTCTCACAAGAAACTTATCAAGTTGACTGGACAACTAAAAATATAATAACAGTTAATTTAGATGTTGGCGAAGATGAGAAGTCATATGTAAAACAAATTGAGTATGTTTTAAGATATTGGTAAATTATTGTAAATTAAAAAAAATATATTTATTTATCGAATTTTATAGTATAATAAATATAGACTAAGGAAAAAGAGAAAGGAGAACTACAAATGGAAAAAAGACAACCAATAGGAATTGAATTAGTAAAAAAAGGTGTTGTAAAAGAAGCAGACATAGAAAAAGCTTTAGACTATCAAAAAACACATCCAAACAAAAAAATTGGTGATATATTGGATATATTAAAGCTATGTGATTCTGATATTTTAATCAACGCTATGGGAGAAATTTTAGATGAAAAAGCAATATATTTACAAGAAAAAGATGTTAGGATAGATGCTTTGGAATACATATCACTAGATATAATGAAACAAAATAAAGCTATTCCATTTGAAATTGCTTCTGGTAAAATAAAAGTATGTTTTGCAGATACTTCTAATAAAAGATCTATAGAGGTTATTAGGCTTTTATTATTAAATAAAGGACTAGTAATGGAAAAATATATAACTTTTGAAACAAATATTGAAAAAATAATCGAGTCTTTAGAAGGAGGGGTATCTGACAATATTAATACAAATGCAGACATCTCAGGTTTGGTTGATAGTATTATAAAAACAGCTATGGAAAAAAGAGCGAGTGATATACATATTGAACCACTTGAAAATCTATTAAGAGTTAGGTATAGAATAGATGGACAACTTGTTACAGCTGTTGAGATTGAAAAAGAAAAACAAACCCAAATAATAGGTAGATTAAAGGCAATTTCTAACATGCATCAAGAAAAACAAGAATCACAAGATGGTAGAATACTTGCTTATCCTGATTATAATATTCGTGTTTCTTCACAAAAAAATGTATATGGAGAGAAATTCGTATTAAGATTATTAAAGAAAAATGGAAATATTCGTCAAATATTTGAATTAGGATTTCCAAATGATGAACAACTAGTTAGAAAGTGTTTCAATAAAAAGAACTGTATTACAATAGTAGCAGCACCAACTGGTGAAGGTAAAACTACTACATTATATAGTATAATTGATTATCTAAATAGACCACAAATAAACATTACTACAATTGAAGACCCTGTTGAAATAAGAATTGATGGATTAAATCAAATAGAAATGGATTCTAAAACTACTTTTTCAGATTCATTGAGAACAGTATTAAGACAAGATCCAGATATTATCCTAGTAGGAGAAATTCGTGATAGGGAAACAGCCGAAATTGCAATGCAAGCTGGACAAACAGGACACTATGTACTATCAACAATACATACAATTGACAGTATAGAGGTTATTACCAGACTTAGAAAAATGGGTATGTCAAACTATGATATTGCAAGTATTTTAGCAACTTCTGTTTCACAAAGATTAGTAAGAAAAGTTTGCCCTCATTGTGCTAAAAAAAGAGATTTTACAGAGCAAGAGAAAGAAATTATAAATAAAATAGGGGAAAAATACAACGTAAATTTTGACTTTACAAATAAAAAGACGTATGAAATTGTAGGATGTAAAAAATGTAACCAAAGTGGATATCTTGATAGAATAGGAATATTTGAAGTATTAACTATAGATGATGAAATTAAAGAATTGATTTCACGTGATGCTTCTAGTATGGAAATTAGAAAAAAAGCTTTGGAGTCAGGTTACAAACCACTTTTAATAGACGGACTTAAAAAAGTTGTAGACGGAATGACAACATTAGATGAAATAAATAATAAGCTTATAATTTATTAAGTAACTTAGGAGGAAATCATGGTTGATATAGATAAGATTTTAAGAATAGCAATAGAGAAAGATGCTTCAGATATACACTTAATTGGGGGGATAAAACCTTGTTTAAGAGTAAGAAGAGATTTGATAGATATAGATGGCTTTGATGCATTAACAGAAGAAGATATGTTTGAAATATATGATTACTTTGTAAGAGGAAACATAGAAAAAGATGAAGTATTCAAAGAAGAAAAGAAACTAGATTCTTCTTATGAATTTGAAGGAACTAGAATAAGGGTAAATATTTCTGTATCAGATGATTTACCAGTAGTAGTATTGAGATTAATAAAAAGTAAACTACCAAAATATGAGGAATTGGGAGTGCCAGATATAGTTAGAAGAATGATGAGTCAACCACAAGGGCTAATATTAGTAACAGGAAAGACAAACTCTGGTAAAACTACAACTTTGAATGCGTTAATAAATGAAGTAAATGAAAATGAAAATAAAAAAATATTATCACTTGAAAGCCCAGTTGAGTATAAGCACAAATGTAAAAAATCTATAATTGTACAAAAAGAAGTAGGAATAGGAAGAGATTGTCCAGACTATAGCTCAGGTGTAAAAAACTGCTTAAGAGAAGATTGTGACATTCTAATAATCGGTGAGATTCGTGATAGAGAAACCATGGATGCAGCTATTGAAACAGCAGAGGCAGGACATTTAGTAATAGGAACATTACATACAAAGTCTTGTGCAGAAACTATAGACAGAATGATAAACTTTTATGATATTAGAGATCAACAAACTATAAAATACTTAATAGCATCATTATTAAAATTGGTTGTTTCACAAAGACTATTAAAAGGAAGAGATGACTCACTTGTGTTGGTTCCAGAAGTAATGGTAGTAGATAATACAATTGCTGGCGTAATAAGAAAAGAAAAACTTGGAGTTTCAGAGATAGAAGATGCTATTCAAAGTGGATCAGATAAAGGAAGTATAGGATTAATAAATTCACTTGCTCAATTGTTTGTTGATGATAGAATTTCATTAGATCAAGCAAAAGCTCAAATTGAAGAGAAGAATATTGAAATTTTAAATAGAACAATTATGCAATTAAAAATAAAAAAGGAAAATGAAAATAAAAGACTTAATATGGAAAGCTAGGAAAAGGAGGTAAACTAATGCCTGAATATGTATATAGAGCTGTAACTAGAAGAGGGCAAATTGTACGAAATAAGGTTGAAGAATCTAGTAAAAATACTCTAGTAAAAAAATTAAAATCAAATGATTTGATGCCTATAGAAGTTATACAAGTTAGCTATAGAAGTAAGAAAAGCAAAGTTCCAAAAAAGAACATTATTGATATTGATGGTATAATGAAAACTGCTAATTCGGCAAGCGTACTTCAAGGTAGAGAAGATTATAGACCAAGTGCTAGGGAGAAAATAAACTTAATCCTAGCTGCTGGACAGAAAATAACTATAAAAGATGTTATTATATTTACACAGAATTTTTACTTATTAAAAAAGGCAGACTTCAATAATATTCATGCTCTAAGCACTATAATAAATAGTACAGAAAACTTATCTTTTAAAGGAGTATTAGAGGATATATTAGCAGGTGTAGAAGGCGGAGAATATATGTATACAACAATGGAATACTATTCTAATATTTTTCCATATGTATATATTAACATGATAAAAGTAGGAGAACTTTCTGGTTCGCTTACAAATTCTCTACAACAAGCAGTTGAATACTTGGAAGATACAACTACGAGAAGCAAAAGAATAAAGAAAATATTAATACCTAATTTACTACAATTTATAGGTATATTTCTATTATTAATTGGTGGAACAATATTTATATTACCGGAAATCCAGAAAGTATTTGCATCAATAGGTCAGGGAACTACACTGCCTGGTCCAACTTTATGGTTTATGAATCTGGTCGATAACTTTGGAAAAATTTGGTATATTCCTGTCGCAATTATAGGAGTTATTCTATTATTAATTATGGGATATATAAATACGCCAAAGGGAAAATACAACTGGCACTATTTTAAATATAAAGCTCCAGTATTTGGTAGATTAGTATTTGGAATCGATTTTTCAAGACTTATGAGAGCGATGCTATTGAATTTAAGAAATGGAATGAGAATTCAAGAGGCACTAGAAGTTAGTAAATCAGTTATAAAAAACTACGTTTTACTTTCAATAGTAGAAACTTCTATAAATAATATATTAATAGGAGCTTCATGGATTGAGCCATTTGAAAAATCAGGTTTATGCTCAGCTATGGAAGTAGAAATGTTAAAAATAGGTATGCAAACTGACCTTCCAGATATGATGGAAAAATTATTAGATTATATGGATGTGGATATTCAAAATAGCCTAAGTAAAATCATGAAAGTATTACCAGAGATTTCGTACTTATTTGTTGGTACATTAATAATATTCCTTGTTGTGGTCCTTCTTGTACCATGTATCAACTTATATATGGGTGGATTCATGTTAGATGGTCTAGATATATAGTAAAATATAAAAAGCTCTGTTATAAACGGAGCTTTTTAGCATTGTAAAGGAGAATAAAATGAAAATTGGAATTGATATGGGTGGCAGTCATGTTGCTATAGGAATAGTAAATGAAAACGGGAAAATTATAGAAAAATTTGAAAAAGATATAAAAACTGTAGGAGATCAAGCTAAAGCAGAAATTTCTACATACATTATAGAAATTATATCAAAAATTAAAGAAAACCATAACATAGAAAAAATTGGAATAGGATCACCAGGAACGCCAAGAGATGGTGTATTAACAAATCTTATAAATCTAAAGATAAAAGAATTTGATATTTCATCTATTTTGATGGAACATTTTGATATACCTGTACTGTTAAAGAATGATGCTAAATGTGCGGGACTAGCTGAAAAAACGTATGGAGCATTAAAAGAATATCAAGATGCAGTATTTTTATGTTTAGGAACTGGTATTGGAGCAAGTGTATTTATGAATGGTAAGGAATTAAAACCAATACAAAATCCAGGAATGGAGATAGGACATATGGTAATTGATAAAAATGGGATTAAATGTAATTGTGGAAAAACAGGATGTTTCGAAACACTTTGTTCTGTTAAAAGATTAAAAGATAAATTAATAGATGAAATGAATTTGTCAAAAGAAGTTTCTTCAAAAGAGTTATTAGAAATTTTGAAATGGAGAGCTAAAGAAGAAAATATTAAAAAGATATTAGAAGAATATATTGACAACCTAAATATTGGCTTATCAAATATTATAGACATATTTGCACCACAAGCAATATGTTTAGGTGGAGGTTTTGTATATTTTGAAGAAATATTATACAAACCATTTTTAGAAAAATACTATAATGAAAGAAAATCTTTTTATAAAGATAGAATTCCAGATATAAAATTAGCACTTCTTGGCAATGATGCAGGCATCATTGGAGCAACTATTTGACAAAAGTGAGAAAAAATAGTATAATAATTAACAGTTGTTACCAATATGGTAAAGAAGAGATTTATATTGTTTATTATAAGAGCGGATTTTAAATTAAAAATAGAAACTTAAAAAATATATTTTAGGGCGGAAAAGGAAATATATTTAAAAGTTTTGGATAAAATATCTGTGCAAAAGCTACAGATATATTATTGTTGATGTAATAAATAAAATAATGAGAAAAACAACAATTTAAAAAAGAAGGAGAGAAATTTTTAATGACAAATGAATTAAAACAAAAGGATACTAGACAAAAAGAGAGTACTGAGAGAAGAGAGAAAAAAGGATACTCAGTTAGAAAAAACAATAGAGTTAATCAAAACAAAAAAGAAATAGAAGGAGAAAAAAAGGCCACAGTAGAAAAGAAAAGACCTACTACAAAAAGAAATACAAATACTAGAACAAGAAATAATAGGTCAACTAACAAAGAAATTATGCAATTTAATTTCAAAAAACCTAATTTAAAAATTATTCCATTAGGTGGATTACAAGAAATAGGAAAAAATATTACAGTTTTTGAATATGAAGACGAGATAATATTAGTAGACTGTGGATTAGAGTTTCCAGGAAATGATATGCTAGGTGTAGACTTAGTAATACCTGATATAACATATTTATTAAAAAATCAAGAAAAAGTAAAAGGGTTAGTTATAACACACGGACATGAGGATCATATTGGAGCAATTCCATATATATTAAAACAAATTAATATTCCAATATATGCTACTAGATTAACAGTATCATTAATCAAAAATAAATTAGAGGAACATAACTTAGTAAATACTACAAAATTAAACATTGTAGAACAAGGTCAAACAGTTAAATTTAAAAATATGCAAGTGGAATTTATTAGCAGTAACCATAGTATTCCAGATGCCGTAATGCTTGCAATTAAAACACCAGTGGGAACAATACTTCACACAGGTGACTTTAAAATAGATTATACACCAATAGATGATAAAGTAATTGACTTAAACAGAATTGCAGAATTAGGTAATGAAGGAATTTTAGCATTACTTTCAGATAGTACAAACAGTGAAAGAAAAGGATTTACAATGTCTGAAAGCTCTGTTGGAGAAGTATTTGATAAACTATTCTTAAATAATTCAAAAAGAATAGTTGTTGCAACATTTGCATCAAATGTACACCGTGTACAACAAATAGTAAATTCTTCAATTAAATATGGAAGAAAAATTGCTGTATGTGGTAGAAGCATGATGAATATGATAGAAGCAGCAATGGAGCTTGGTTATATACAAGATGCCGAGAATGTATTTATTGATATTGATAATATCAAAAACTATAGAGATGATCAATTAGTTATTATAACTACAGGAAGCCAAGGAGAAGCAATGTCTGCATTAACTAGAATGGCAAATGGAGACCATAAAAAAGTTACTATAACTCCAAATGATATGGTAATAATATCAGCTACTCCAATTCCGGGAAATGAAAAATACGTATCAAAAGTAATAGATGACCTTATGAAAATAGGAGCAGAGGTTATATATAGCTCATTAGAAGATGTGCACGTATCAGGTCACGCATGTCAAGAAGAACAAAAATTGATAATCACTTTAGCAAAACCAAAATTCTTTATACCAGTACATGGTGAATATAGACAACTTAGAGCACATTCAGAAACAGCTAAAAAACTAGGAATAGAAGCTAAAAATATATTTATGATGACAAATGGTAGAATATTAGAACTAAATGAAAATGAAGCAACACTTACTACTTCAGTACCAAATGGAAAAGTTTTAGTAGATGGACTAGGCGTTGGAGACGTTGGAAATATAGTACTTCGTGACAGACAACACTTATCACAAGATGGATTAATAGTTATAGTTGTTGCAATGGATTCAGATACAGGAGAAATAGTATCAGAACCAGATGTAGTATCAAGAGGTTTCGTATATGTTAGAGAATCAGAAAATTTAATGGAAGACATTAAAAGAGTAATTTATGAAGAAGTAAAAAAATGTGAAGAAGGTCACATTACAGACTGGTCAACAATAAAATCAAACCTAAAAGATACTCTAAGAGACTATATATTTGAAAAAACAAAAAGAAATCCTATGATTTTACCAATTATTACCGAAGTTTAATTATTTCAAAATTAAACATTTAGAATTAAATTATTTTGAAAAGGGGAAGAGAAAAATGGATTATAAGGATTTAGCAAATTTAATATTTCCAAATGCAAAGCCAATTTCATATTATGAGGAAAAATATCCAGAAAGAAACTTACCAGAAGGAGCAATGGTAGTGCGTTTTGCACCAAGCCCAACAGGGTATGTTCATATTGGTGGGTTATATCAAAGCATTATATGTACAACACTTGCAAAACAAACTAAAGGTGTTAGTATATTAAGGATAGAAGATACAGACCAAAAAAGGTTAATTGAAAATGGTGTAGTACAAATAGTAGAAGCAGTTAAAGATTTTGGAATTGTATTTGACGAAGGTATGATAAATGAAACTGAAGAAAAAGGTAATTATGGACCATATAAACAAAGTGCCAGAAAGGACATATATCAGGCTTTTGCTAAATATTTAATAGAACAAGGTAGAGCATACCCATGTTTTGCAACTCCAGAAGAACTTGATGAAATGCGTAAAAAACAAGAAGCAGCTAAAATTAGACCTGGTTATTATGGAGTATGGGCAACATACCGTAATTTATCAGTAGAAGAAGCGGCAAAAAAAATAAAAGCTGGTGAACCATATATAGTTAGATTTAAATCTATGGGAAATGAAGAAAGAAAAATTAGACATCATGATGTAATAAAAGGAAATGTTGAATTTCCTGAAAATGATCAAGATATAGTTATTATAAAAGCAGATGGTTTACCAACATACCATTTTGCACACGCTGTTGATGACCACTTAATGAGAGTTACACATGTAATTCGTGCTGACGAATGGTTATCCTCAGTACCACTTCATTTAGAGTTATTTAAAGCCTTAGGATTTGCAGTACCTAAATATGCACATACATCAGCAATATTAAAAGATGATGAAGGCAAAAAACGTAAAATTAGTAAACGTAAAGACCCAGAAGCAGCAGTTAGTTATTATCATGAAGAAGGAATACCAGCAGAAGCTGTATATCAATATTTATTAAATATAGCAAATTCAAACTTTGAAACATGGAAAAGATCAAATCCAGATAAAGATATATCAGAATTTGAATTTGAACTTAACAAAATGAGTGTAAGTGGAGCAATTTTTGATATGATAAAATTATTAGACATATCAAAAAATGTTATATCTACATATTCTAAAGAAAGAGTATATGAAGATTCTTTAAACTGGGCAAAACGTTATGACAAAGAACTTGAAGAAATGTTACAAGATAAAGAATATGCTTTAAAAGTATTTGGAATTGAAAGAGGAACAGCTAAACCTAGAAAAGATATATCTAAATGGGCAGAAATAAAAAATGCAATTTACTATATGTATGATGAAAAATTCTTTAGTTTAGACAATAACTTTGAATATGCTAAAATAAATGATAAAGAAGAAATTAAAAAAATATTATCATTATACCTAGAAAAATATTTTAATATAAATGATGATAAACAAACATGGTTTGATAAAATAAAAGATTTATCAGAAGAATTAGGATATGCTAGAGAAGTAAAAATGTTCAAACAAGAACCTGAAAAATGGAAAGCACATGTTGGCGATGTTAGTACAGTATTAAGGGTTTCGTTAACAGGAAGACAACAAACGCCAGACTTATATGAAATTATGCAAGTATTAGGAAAAGAAAGCGTAGAAAAAAGATTTAAAAATATAATTGAAAAATAAAAAAAGGAGTGAGTTCCTATGGAATATAATGTAGGCGATATTGTTAGAACAAAAAAACAACATCCTTGTGGAAGTAAACTATGGGAATTGACTAGAGTTGGTGTTGATTTTAAAATGAAGTGTTTAGGATGTGGACATGTAGTTGTTTTAGAACGTCCTAAAGCATTGAAAGCAATAACTAAAAAAGAAAGATAACAAACAAAGAGGATGGTTTATTAAAACCACCCTCTTTATTAAAAGATTATCCAACCTGGAAACGACATACATGAGGAAGCGAACCTTCCTGCGACATCAAAAATTCTTTGATTTTATGGTCACGAGCACTGTCCCTAGTACTCATAAAAAACACGGTATTGCCCTTTACGTGATTAAAATCGTGAGCATTTGCACGAACTCCTTGATAGAAGTTCGACTTCGTTTCGAGAAGCGCAGCTTTTGCATGCTCTTCTGTCATAAAACTTACAATAATAAATCTCCGCAATTTACCCATAGTCGAAATCCTCCAATAAAAAATTTGCTCTTACTAAGAGCGTGAACTTATTATAATACTTTAGGAGTAAATAGTCAATGAAAATCGACAAAATATGTCATATCTTGTCGATTTTTTAACTATATATATTTTTCGATTTCTTCCCAAACTCTGTCTGTATATATTTTTCTCTCACTAGAACATGGAAAAAATGCAATATCTTTTAATGGATTTAAAATATTTTGTAAATTAATTACTGCGTCATCAACCTTTGTAATTGCAATCTTATCAGCTTTATTTGCAATTACAATACAAGGCAAATTAGTTTTAAAAATATAATCATACATAAGTTTATCATTAGCAGTAGGATCATGTCTAATATCTATTAAAAATACTATTAAAGCAATGTTTTTACTTTTTTGTAAGTATTCTTCAATAAAAGTTCCGACATTTGCTTGTTCTTGCTTAGACATTTTACTAAAACCATAACCAGGCAAGTCAACTAAGTAAAACTTTTCATCCATATTATAAAAATTTATTTGTCTTGTTTTACCAGGCTCACTGCTGGTTCTAGCTAATTTTTTTCGATTAACTAATGTATTTATAAAACTAGATTTTCCAACGTTAGACTTTCCAACAAGTACTACCTGAGGTAATCCATCATCAGGATATTGCTTAGGACTAACAGCAGAAATTCTAAATTCAGGATTCTTAATAAACATTTTGCACCTACTTTCAATAAGGTTATTTAATTGGTTTTAAAACCTTAGTTCCACCCATATATGGCCATAAAACTTCAGGGATTTTAACACTTCCGTCCTCCTGATAATTATTCTCAAGTAAGGCAATTAACATACGAGGTGGAGCAACAACAGTATTATTTAATGTGTGAGCATAATAATTTTGTTTTTCACCTTTAATTCTAATACCTAAACGTCTAGCTTGAGCATCAGTTAAGTTAGAACAACTACCAACCTCAAAGTATTTTTGTTGTCTAGGGCTCCAAGCTTCAACGTCACAGCTTTTAGCTTTTAAGTCAGCTAAATCACCACTGCAACATTCAAGAGTACGAACTGGAATATCCATGTTTCTAAACAACTCAACTGTGTATGACCATAATTTATCATACCAATTCCAACTATCTTCAGGTTCACAAACAACAATCATTTCTTGCTTTTCAAATTGATGAATACGGTAAACACCACGTTCTTCAATACCATGAGCACCTTTTTCTTTTCTAAAACAAGGAGAATATGAAGTCATTGTATAAGGAACTTTATCCTTTTGAAGAATTTGGTCTTTAAATTTACCAATCATAGAATGTTCACTTGTACCAATTAAATATAAATCTTCTCCTTCTATTTTATACATCATTGCGTCCATTTCTTCAAAGCTCATAACACCAGTCACTACACTGCTACGAATCATAAAAGGTGGAACACAATAGGTAAACCCTTTATTTATCATAAAATCTCTAGCATAAGAAATAACTGCAGAATGAAGTCTAGCAATATCACCCATTAAATAATAAAAGCCATTACCAGCAACTCTACGAGCAGCGTCTAAGTCAATACCTTCAAATGCTTCCATAATATCTGTATGATATGGAATTTCATAACTTGGAACAACTGGGTCTCCAAACTTTTGAATCTCAACATTTTCACTATCATCTTTTCCAATAGGAACTGACTCATGAATAATGTTAGGAATTTTCATCATTTTTTCTTGAATTTGTGCAGAATATTCTTCTTCAAGTTTTTCATTTTCAAGTAATTTGTTGTTAATTTCTTGTACTTGTGCTTTTATACTTTCTGCTTCAGCTTTTTTGCCTTGTTTCATTAAGTTACCGATTTCACTACTTAATGAATTTCTTTTACTTCTTAAATCATCACCATTTAGTTTTGCTTCACGGTTTTTAGCATCTAATTCAAGGACTTCATCAACTAATACAAGTTTATGGTCTTGGAATTTCTTTTTTATATTTTCCTTAACTACATCTGGGTTTTCTCTTAAAAATTTAATGTCTATCATAATTATACCTCTATTTCAAATAATTTACATAGTAATTATAGCAAATCATTCTTCAAAAATCAATATTTCTTAAAGTATAACGAATAAATTGGTAATTAAAGTATATAATATAATAAGAAACTACAAAAAGGGAGACAAGCAATGTTTGAAGAATATCAAAAAGAAACAAATATAAAAGATAAAACCGATGAAGATAAAAAGGTAGAACTTATAATGAGCTTAATAAAAGCAAAAAAAGAATTGAATTTAGCAACTAAGAATTTTGAAACGGCAGAAGAAGGTTTAGTGGACTATTATGTATATCAAATTAAAGCTAGTAAAAGTAAAGTAGATTTTTTAGTAAATAAAGCCAAAGACAAGGGACTATCTCTAAATATGATAGAAGAAATTTATTTCAAAAAAAATCAGGTAGGATAAGTAATATTTGTCCAATTTTTATCATACATATTACTAAAGGAATGGTGATAAAAATTGGATTTTTCTAATGCTTTAGTTATTTTAGGATGTATAGTAGTTTTATGGATTGTAGGAAAAATATTTTCAGTTCCATTAAAAGCATTGTTTAAATTAATAGTAAACTCTGTATTAGGTGGACTACTTATATTTATAATAAATCTAATAGGTTCAGCATGGGGATTTCATATAGGGTTGAATGTTGTTACAGCAGTATTAGTAGGTCTTTTAGGAATTCCAGGGGCAATATTGCTAATCATACTAAAACTATTTATCTAAAGTGTGCCAATAGAGACGAGAACAAAAAGCACCCAATTATGACTTTGTTTTGTTAGCCATAATTGGGTGTAATTAGGTGGGCGCTTTTTGACCATGTCACCTTAGTTTATTCAACTGTAACTGATTTAGCTAAGTTTCTTGGTTTATCAACATCTAATCCTTTATTTTTAGCAATGTAGTAAGAAAGCAATTGAAGTGGAATAACAGAAAGGATAGGTGAGATAAGGCTATTAGTTTCAGGTATATTTATAACATAATTAAATGAACTATTTGATAACTTTTGATTTGTAACGACTAAAGTTTTAGCACCTCTTGTTATAACTTCTTGAATATTGCTAATAGATTTTTCAACTAAATTAGGATCTGTTAAAATACTAATTACAGTTATACCATTTTCAATTAAAGCAATAGGTCCATGTTTTAATTCGCCAGAAGCATATGCCTCAGAATGAATATATGAAATTTCTTTTAATTTCAAAGAACCTTCCATTGCAACATTGTAATCAGTACCTCTACCTAAAAAGTACATATCATGCTCAGTATATACTTTGTTAGCAAACTCTTTAATAGCATCTGTTTCATCTAACATGGCTTCAACTTTAGCAGGTAAATCTAAAATATCAGCTTTTAATTTTTCAATTCCATCATATGATCCTAAAACTTCAGCAAAACACATAGCTAAAATTACCATTAACACAACTTGTGAAGTATACGCTTTTGTAGAAGCAACAGCAATTTCAGGACCGGCATGAGTATATATTGTATAATCAGCCTCACGAGTAATTGAACTTCCAATCACATTTGAAACAGCTAATGTTTTAGCACCTTTAGCCTTAGCAAGTTTTAAAGCTGCAATTGTATCAGCAGTTTCGCCAGATTGACTAATATAGATACAAAGTGTTTTATCATCTATAATAGGGTCACGATAACGGAACTCAGATGCAATATCGACTACAGTAGGAATTTTGCAAAGTTTTTCAATTGCATTTTTTCCAACTAAACCCGCATGCATAGCTGTACCACAAGCAACAATATATATTTTGTTTATTTTCTTTAAATATTCCTTTGAAATATCAATATCATCAAAACTGCATTTTTCTCCAAGTTTAAATCTAGAACCAATGGTCTCACGAATTGCAGTTGGTTGTTCAAATATTTCTTTTAACATATAATCTTCATAGCCATTTTTCTCTGCTGCAGTAGCATCCCATTCAATATTCTTAATAGCTTTGCTATGAGAAGTTAAGCTATTATCATAAAAATCTATATGGTCTTTATAAACAACTGCATACTCTTGGTCATCTAACAAATAAAATTCCTTTGTATATTTTAAAACAGCAGGAATATCTGATGCAATAAAGTTTTCACCATTTCCTTTTCCTAAAACTAAAGGACTATCTTTTCTAACTACAATAACTCTATCAGGATGTAAGTTAGAAATAATTTCTAGTGCATAACTTCCTTTTAAATCATCGACTGCAGATTTTACGGCTCTTAAGAATTTGTCATCATCATTTATTCCATTTGTGTAATAGTAATGAATCAAATTAGGAATTATTTCTGTGTCTGTTTGTGATAAAAAGTAATATCCTTTAGAAGCTAAAAATTCTTTTAATTCATGGTAATTTTCAATAATACCATTGTGCACAACTGCAAATTCACCGCTATTATCCATATGAGGATGAGAATTTTCTTTTGCAGGTTTTCCATGAGTTGCCCATCTTGTATGTGCAATACCAATAGTAGATTTTAAATCATTTATACCATCAATTGCTTCTAAATTTGCAACTCTTCCTTTATCTTTCATTACAGTAATTTTGCCGTCTTCGATAACAGCAATACCAGCAGAGTCATAACCTCTGTATTCTAAACATAATAAACCATTTATTAAAACTGGAGTGGCCTTTTTGTCTCCTATATAACCTATAATGCCACACATAAAAAATATACCTCCTTAAAATTTAAAGTAAGGCATACAAATTAAAGCGTACTCATATTAAATTTGTTATATTATATCACTATAATTTTTTGGTTAATATGTAATGGCAGTAACGCATGCCATAGAGCCATCCGCCGAATCTTTCGATAAACTCTAACCTCGTCAACAGTGTATAAACACTGTCCTGGCGCTAAATATATACAACCCTCCTAAAGGATATTTTTTTAATTTGTATTCCTAGTGCTAATATATTACTATAAAATGCAAAATGTGTCAAATTTCATTTTCTTATATGTACACAAGCCTAAGTTTACCTTGTAAAATGCAGCAAAATATGCTACAATATATATTATGCTAAGGGGGAAAACTAAAGGTGTTTAATATAGAAGAAGAACTAAAAAAGTTGCCTAGCAAACCAGGCGTATATATTATGCATGACAAAGATGATAAGATTATATATGTTGGTAAAGCAATTTCTCTAAAAAATAGGGTAAGGCAATATTTTAGAAAAAACAATAAAACAAAAAGAATTGAAAATATGGTGTCTTTAATAGACCACTTTGAATATATTGTTACAGATAATGAATCAGAGGCACTTATTTTAGAGTGTAACTTAATAAAAAAGAATATGCCAAAATTCAATGTTTTATTAAAAGATGACAAAACGTACCCATATATCAAAGTAAACACAAAGCTAGAATTCCCAAATATATACTTAACTAGAAGAATATTAAATGATGGTGCAAGATATTTTGGACCATATGCAAATAGTGGCAGTGCAAAAGCAATGCTAGATTTTATAAATTCAAAATATAAAATTAGACAATGTAAAACATTTAAATATAAAGGTAGAGCATGTTTAAATTATCATATTAAAAAATGCTCTGGACCTTGTATTGGTAAAATTTCAAAAGAAGATTATAGAAAAGAAATAAATCAAATTATTAGCCTATTAGAAGGTAATACAAACCAAATAATGAAAGAGCTTGATAAAGATATTAAAGAAGCGGCAGACAAATTAGAATTTGAAAGAGCAGCAGAATTAAGAGACAAAAAATATGCTATTCAAAGAATTACAGAAGAAAGACAAAAGGTTTCTAATATATCAGAACACAATATTGATGTAATAGGTATAGCTAAAGGACAAACTCAAGTATGTGTTGAAATATTTTTAATTCGTAATAGTAAAATGATAGAAAGACATCACTACTTTTTTGAAGGATTGCAAGATGAATCAGATGCAGAAATCTTATCAAGTTTTATTAAACAATATTATATAAATGATGTATTTTTACCAAATAAAATTATGATAAAAGAAGCAATTGAAGATAAAGAAATATTAGAGCAATTACTTTCAGAAAATTCAAGTCATAAGGTAGAAATAAAAGTACCTCAAAAGGGAGAAAAACTAAGGCTAGTTGAGATGGCAGAAAACAATGCTAAAATTACCATAATGAATAAAGAAAAGGAAAAATATAGTGTTGTAAATGAGTTAAAAGAAGTGCTAAAATTAGATAAAATACCTAGAAAAATTGAGGGATATGATATATCAAATTTATCAGGACAATTTATGGTTGCTTCAATGTGTGTATTAAAAGATGGAGAGCTAAAAAAGAACTTATCAAGAAAATTTAAAATAAAAACAGTAATTAGTCAAGATGACCCTAAATGTATGCAAGAGGTAGTAAAAAGAAGGTTACTTCATTCAATAGATAACCAAAATGGAGCATTTGGTGACTTCCCAGATATAATATTTGCAGATGGTGGAATTACGCAAATAAGGGCAACTAAACAAGCTATTAAAGAGCTAGGCTTATCTATACCTGTATATGGAATGGTAAAAGACGATAAACATAGTACTAGGGCACTTATAGACGAAAATAAAAATGAATTTGAATTATCTGAAAATTTAATGAAAGTAATTACAAATTTTCAAGATAACATACATGATACTGCAATAAATTATCATAGACAATTAAGAGATAAACAAACAATACATTCAGTTTTAGACGAAATAGACGGAATAGGAGAAGCAAAGAAAAAAGCTTTATTAAAGAAATTTAAAACTGTAAACAACATACAGAATGCTAGTATAGAAGAATTGACAGAGGTATCAGGAATTACAGAAAAGCTAGCTAAAAGTATAAAGCAGAAATTAAGCGAATAATGTAATAATTTGTGTTACGATTTTTATCATAAAATCCGAATATGCGAATATATATTATTAGAAAATATATTAGGAGGATTTTATTTTATGGAGTACACAAAAGATTTAATTTTAAATATACGTTATGATGAAAGTAGCAATACATTACGTTTGAAGGCACCAAAGTGGACAAGCAAGTTGATACAAAAAATAAAAAAACATAAATTAGTAGTAACTACATTGGCAATATTTTTAACATTTGTAGTTATGGATGTGATGTTGGTTACAAATTTTATGCATATTTTACAAAGCATTTAAAAATTTGAGATAGATACTATGTAATATTATACTTTTCTTCGTTATGAGGAGTATCCACAATAGCCAATGTAGTATAATATTGCATACTAAAATAAAGGGCTAAGATATGATAAAGTTGTATAAAAAATAAGAAAGGATATTTAGAAATGAATGTAGCAAAAGATTGGCAAGATTACGAAATATTAGACATGGCAAATGGTGAAAAACTAGAAAGATGGAAAAATGTTATTTTAGTAAGACCAGACCCACAAATAATATGGACACAAAAAAGTTTTCCAGAAAAGTGGAAAAATGTTAATGCTAAATACCACAGAAGCTCAACAGGTGGTGGAAACTGGGAATACAATAAAAAAATGCCGGATGCATGGCAAGTTAAATACAAGAATTTAACCTTTAATATAAAGCCAATGGGATTTAAACACACTGGCTTATTTCCAGAGCAGGCAGTTAATTGGGACTGGATGATAGAAAAAATTCAAAAAGCAAATAGAGAAATAAAAGTATTAAATCTATTTGCATATACAGGAGGAGCAACAGTAGCATGTAGCTATGCTGGTGCTCAAGTTTGTCATGTAGATAGCTCAAAAGGAATGGTAGCATGGGCAAAAGAAAATATACAAGCTTCAGGATTACAAGACAGACCAGTTAGATATATAGTTGATGATGTTATTAAATTTGTAAATAGAGAAATTCGTAGAGGTAATAAATATGATGCAATAATCATGGATCCTCCATCTTATGGTAGAGGTGCAAACGGAGAAGTTTGGAAATTTGAAGAAAACTTACCAGAGCTTGTAAATTTATGTGCACAAGTGTTATCAGACAAGCCATTATTTTTCTTAATCAATTCATATACAACAGGAATATCAAGCACAGTTTTGCAAAATATTTTGGAACTTACAATATCAAAAAAATATAAAGGAAAAGTATCAAATGGAGAAATAGGTCTTCCTATGACTAACTCAAAAATGGTTTTACCATGTGGTATTTATGGAAGATGGGAGAGTTAAATGCAAAATTTAAAAGTAATATTTGAAGATAACCATATAATAGTAGTAGAAAAGCCAGTAAACATACCATCACAAGCAGATAAAACTGGAGATATAGATATGCTTACAATAATAAAAGCCTATTTAAAAGAAAAGTATAATAAACCAGGAAATGTCTATTTAGGTTTAGTGCATAGACTAGATAGACCTGTTGGTGGAGTAATGGTATTTGCTAAAACTTCAAAATCGGCAGGAAGACTAAGCAATCAAGTAAGAGAAAAACAATTTCAAAAAACATATTTAGTAATAGTAAATGGAAAAATGGAAGAGCAAAAAGGAACCTTACAAGACTACTTATTAAAAAACGAAAAAGCTAATATGAGCAAAGTTGTGAAAGAAGGAACGAAGAATAGCAAATTAGCAATATTAGATTATGAAGTTTTAAAATATGATAAAGAATTAAACTTATCAGTTTTAAGGATAAACCTACATACAGGTAGGCATCACCAAATTAGAGTACAATTATCTAGCAGAAATCACAGCATATATGGAGATCAAAAATATGGTGGAAGAGGTCATGGAAAACAAATTGCACTTTGGGCATATGAATTAAAACTATATCATCCTATTACAAATGAACTAATGGAATTTAAAGACGTACCTCAAATGCTTGGAAGTTGGGCAATACTAAAAGATATTCAATTATGAAATATTATATATTTGTAAAATTAAACTAAACTTTATGAAAATACAAAAATTGTGATTAAAACAAAAAACGACAAATTTTGCACACAATTTTTATATCTTTATAAAGTTTTTTTATTTTTGAGTTTTAAAATTATAAAATACAGATAACGAAGAACGAGGTAAGAAAATGATTGATAAATTTTGTGATTTGATAACTGAAAAAATTAAATCAAAGGTTACAGACATAGATGAGGAAAGAGAATTAATTATTAACTTTGGTGTAAGATTAATTTTTGGAGAATTACCTAAAATTTTAATATTATTCATTATAGGATTTTTATTAAGTATGGGATGGCAAACTTTATTATTATTTTTCTTAATAGCACCTTATAGAAGTTTTACAGGTGGCATTCATTTGAAAACACATTTAGGTTGTATGATTACAACATCTATTTTATATTTATTACCAATTATATTATCAAAATACATTTTAATATCAGATAAAAATATTCTTTATATATTAGCAGGATTGATAACAATATTTAGTATTATCATAATTGCTAGATATGCTCCAGCAGATACAGAAAATATACCAATTTTAAGTAAAAAAGAAATAAAATCTAAAAAGATTAAGTCATATATAGCATTAGTAATTTTATTATCAATAATAATATTTAACCCATACAAACAATTTTCATACATGATAATTTATGCAATATTTTTGCAAAATCTAACAGTATTACCAATTTCATATAAGTTAACAAATAACAAACATGGTTATGAGGTATATACAGAGGAAACAATTTAAGATTATAATGCATTGGCCGGCAATGTTTATGATATAAAAATAAAAATATAAGGAGGAATATAAATGTTAAAATTATTAGCTAAAGTAGCAGAAAAATATGCAAGATCTACAAACACAGCATGCTGGATTTTAGGACTTATTCATCAACCAAAAATGCCTGCATCATTAATCAAAAAAGATTAATTAAAATATAAATAAATATAAATATTTCCTTAAAACGACAAAACAATTACAAAGAGGTATCTTAAATCAAGATGCCTCTCTTTTTATTTACTTTTTAATAATATATTTCAAATTGTTGTGAGAAAAATTCTTCACTCTTAGTAGTATATAAATTCAAATTATTATTTTTCTTTAATATTTGTCTAACTTCCCACAAACCAAGTCCACTATTAGTGGTTTTAGATTTAGTAGAAAAATCTTTTTCATAAATTTTATCTACATTTATATCTTTATTTTTATTTTTATATGTATTATCAATTATTACAAGTAATCTTCTACGATTTTGTTCTTTTCTAAAACTTACATGAATTATTTTATTTTCACATTCAGAAGCAGCTTCAATAGCATTATCTAAAAGTATACCTAATATTCTAGTAAATTCATAAATTTTCATATGTTTTTCAATTTCATTTAAATTTATAAAAATACCTAAATTTATTTGAACACCAATTTCATCAGCTTTATGATATTTAGTAGCTAAAACATTGTATATAGCTGGATTATTAATAACTTCTGGATTTAATGCAGTTAAGTTATTAGTACGTCCACAATCTTGTAGAAGTTGTCTGTAATAAATACGTAATCCTTCTAAATCACCTCTGTCAGCATAACCACCAATACTTTGAACAATATTATGAAAATCATGTTTAAAGCCTCTTATACTATCATGCAAAATAGTTAAAGTCTTATTATATAATTGTGCTTCTTCTAAATCTCTGGTGGTAGTATCTAATTTATCTGTACTTAATAAACTGTAAAAACTAATAACAAAATATGTTAGCAAACTCAAAATACTGATTGCAGTGATATATATTGGCATATTATTACTATAAAAAGCCATTAGATAAATTTGAGTTCCGATACTGATAATACCTAATATAGAGTTTACAATAAATAACACTTTATTTCTTTTTGTCATATTATCTAAGTTTATGTATAATTTGAAATATTTGATAACTCTATATAAACAATATATAGAGGCATAAATTATTAGAGCGAGAATGAGCCTATATATAGGAACATACATTATTGATTCGTATGAAATATGAAACACCTCAAGGCAAAGTTTTTGTAAGAATAATTCTAATATAGTAATTAATACAATTACCATAAATTCAGCGAGTAAAGCTTTTAAAAAAGAAGACTTTAATATGAATTTAATTAAAAATATAATGACAATCATATTTATAAATGTGCCATAAGGGTCAGGTACGAATAATCTAGTCAAAATTGCTATTAAACTAATAGATATTACATAAGATATTCTTGATTTTCTGGTGGTGGTAATGTTTAAAACAGTTGTAAATAAAAGCATATTTACAATTGCCTCAGGAAAGCAAGATAAAAATCCTACAATACTTAAAGCGATATCATTCGGTGTCGTCATTGCTGTCCAAATTGTTTAAAAAATTTGCATAATTAAAAACCTCCATAATTTTATTTTTATATTTAGGACCAATATAACATTTATAGTCCTCATTATCATTTAGAAAAATAACATTGTTAGAAAAGTCTACACTAGTTATTTTTTTAGTATTAACAATATATGATTTATGGCATTGTATAAAAGTGTCTGGCAATTGTAACATTATAACTTTAAAAGAACTATAAGTTTCATATTCTCTGGTATCAGTATAAAAGATAGTTTTCATCCCCTCTTTTTGAATATACAAAATGCTATCTTGCCTGATAATAGTTCTGTTATTATCAAGTCTTACAAACTTGGGTTCAGAACCCGAATAATCTTCAACTAACCTAGTTATAGTATCTTTTAATCTCTCTACAGTTATTGGTTTGGGTATATAATCAAAAGTTTTATACTTATATGCCATTAAACCATATTCTAAATGACCAGTCGTAAAGATAATATAAATGTTTCTATCCTTTTTACGGATAATATCAGCTAAATCTAGTCCAGTAATGTTAGATTTTAAATCAATATCCAAAAATACAACATTAACCTTGTTAACTTTTACATATTCAATTAATTCTTCAGGATTTGTTGTACTTAATGCAATACGCGCGTTAATTTTACACTCGATAAATAAAGACTCTAGCATCTTTTCTAATCTTGTTAAAGCGTTAAAATTATCATCACATAATACAAAATCTAACATATATTTTTCCTCCGTATAATATAATAAATATAAATTAACACAACAAAAACGCGCAATGGTAATTCGACAAAACAATATAAAATTACCCATTTTTTTCCAATTGCCTATATAAATATAATGCAAATAAATAATATTGTCAAGAAGAATCTTATAAAAAACTATAAAATGTCGAAAAAAATGAAAGCGTTGTTATTAAAAGGAAAGAGGGATAAAATGAAGAGAAATTCAAATTTTCTTATAGTTATATCATCAATTTTATTAGTATTTATTTTTTCAATTTCTGTAATTAATTCAAACAATACAACAGAAACAAGTGCAAGTTCAGTTAGCGAAAAAAGAATTGGTTGGGGAATAAAAAGATCTAATAATAATGAACAACCAGATTTAGGAAGTGTAAATAAAAAAATAATAGATACATATGAAGGAATTGCTATGGGAAATAAAAATTCAAAATATGTATATCTTACTTTTGACAATGGATATGAAGCTGGTTATACTCCTAAAATATTAGCAGTATTAAAGGAAAATCAAGTTCCGGCTACATTTTTTATAACAGCCCATTATCTAAACACTGCATCAGATTTAGTAAAGCAGATGATAGATGAAGGCCATACTATTGGAAATCATACAGTGAATCATAAAAGTATGCCAGATTTAACAAATGAACAAATACAAAAAGAAGTAATGGATTTGCATACAGCAGTTTACCAAAAATTTAATTATGAAATGAAATACATTCGTCCACCAAAAGGAGAATACAGTGAAAGAACTGTAGCATATACCAATACATTAGGCTATAAAACTGTTATGTGGAGTTTTGCCTATGATGATTGGGACAAAAATAAACAAGGCAGAGAAGATTATGGAAAAAAGATGATTTTAAATAACATACATCCTCGGAGCAGTTATATTACTACATGCAACTTCAAAAGATAATAGTAATATTCTAGATTATTGTATTAAGGAGATTAAGAAGATGGGGTATGAGTTTAAGTCTTTAGACGATTTCCAAAGGTAAATGGTTGCAAAATAATTACAATTTTTAATGTGTCAAATTTAATTCTTTGACAACTATAAAGAAATAGCATAGGGGAGATGAGAAAGTTTGAGAAAAGCTTCTAAGAAAAATAAAAGTATACAAAGTAGAATAAATCGTTTATTAGAAATCCCTCAAGAAATATCAACTAATTTACCGAAAATAACAGTAATAGGTTTTAAACAAATGTTGATTGAAAATTATAAAGGAATATTAGAGTATCAAGACTTCTATATTAGGATTAGTACACATATTGGAATTTTAAACATAAATGGCTATGATTTGTATTTAGAAGAAATGACAACAGACGATTTATTAGTTACTGGAAAAATAGAAAGCATTGATTTTGAAACAATTACAGATGAAGAATAGGAGGGAAAAGTTTGTATTTTAAAATACTATTAGCTTACATTTTAGGATATGTAAATATTGAAGTAGAAGGATATTTTATAGAACGTTTTATAAATATTTGTAATAGTAAAAAAATATTTTTGTGGAATATGAAAAGAAAACACTCCACAATTATAAGAGTAAATATTGGAATCAGGGATTTTAAAAAAATAAAAGAAATAGCTAAAAAAACTAAATGTAGAGTAAAAATACAAAAGAAAAGAGGAATACCATTTATCTTACATAAATATAAAAAAAGAAAAATCTTTGCTATATTTTTTATACTTTTAATAATTGTAGTTATTGCATTATCAAACTTCGTATGGAATATTGAAGTAATAGGGAATAATAAAATTTCGGCAGAAGAAATTATTAAAGACTTAGCAGATGATAATTTTAAAGTTGGAACATCTAAAACAAATTTAAACACCAAAAATATAATTGATAAAATACGATTAAAAAGAAGTGATTTAGCATGGATAGGAATAGAGATAAAAGGAACAAATGCAATTGTAAAAATAGTAGAAGCAGATTTGAAACCTGATATAATCAAAGAAGAAGAGTATTGTAATATTGTTGCAACAAAAGATGCGATGATAGTAAAAATAAATGCTCAAAATGGCACAGCCGTAGTAAAAGAAGGAGACATAGTTGCAAAAGGAACTGTGCTAATACAAGGGTGGCTTGAAGGTCAGTTTACAGGAATACGCTATGTGCATGCAAATGGCGAAGTTCAAGCAAAAGTATGGTATTCTCAAAAAATAAGTGTGCCTTTAAAACAGACTAAAAAAATAAAAACAGACAAGGAGGAAAATAAATATTCCGTAAAGATAAATAATTTTGAAATAAATTTGCCAAAAGGGGTTCCAAAATTTCAAAATTATGATACAATAGAGACGAGTAAAAAACTAAAACTATTTTCAGATTTTTATTTGCCAATAGAAATACACCAAAAAACATACCAAGAGTATGAAGAACAAGAAATTACATATAGTATAGAAGAAGCAAAAGAGCTTGGAATAGCACAAGCTGACGAGAGCCTAAAAGAGCAAATAGAAGGAAAACAAGTAACAAATAAAAAAATAAATGCAGAACAAATAGGAGCAAATATTGAAGTTGAAGTTATTTACGAAGTACTCGAAAGTATTGGGACAAAAGAAAAAATAGTATTTTGAAAGGAACAGATGCCATGGAAGAAAGAAGTTTGAGAATATACCAAGAAAAAACATTTTTTTCAAAAATTAGTAACACAATTACTAAAATACTAACTCCAACAAAAATTGGAATCAATGGAATGTTAATTTCAATAAAAAGAAACAATGCTCTAAAAGCTTATGAAGCATATAAAGCAAGCGAGGATATTCAAAATCAAGAAAAACAAGAAGCAATTGAAAAGAAATTTGAAGATGTATACGCTTTATATCTAGAATCAATAGACAAATATATTATGGATTCTATTTATAAAAAAGTAAAAAATGATGTGGCAAGTGATTTTGAAAAAAATGCATTATCTGAGTATTATTCAGTTGTTCATTTAAAAGAAACAGAATATTTAGAATACAAGTATAAAAAGCAAATGTATTTATTAAACCTAGACTATGAAACTGTTGATAGTCTTAATAAAGAACAGCTATTACAAAGATATCAAACATTATATGTTTCTCAAATGGAATCATTATATAAAGGCTTATTAAAACATTATTCAATTAAACTTGCAGATAATTTAACTCCAGGAGCTAAAGATGAAGTATATAACAAAATATTTGACACATTAGAAAAATATATTGAAAATATATTACCATTAAAAATGAAACAAGATCCAGATAATAAAGTGTATAAAGAAATACTTGAGGATTATCAAAGTTTTGAAAGATTTACAGTTGGTAAACTAGATCAAAATGATACCATTGAAAAAAATATGATATTATTAAGTTTGAGTAGAAAGTTATTTACACATAGTTTACCACTTATAGTAGCAGAACAATGTTATGAAAAACTATTAAATGATGTTAGAAGTTTAATAGTGGATACAAAAGTAATTAGAAAACAAGAAAAAGCATATTCATTACTTATTACTTTAATAGAAGAATATAATGTAAAATTACAATCTACTAAAGTATATTGGGAGAAACCAGCAGAAAGGGAAGCATATAAAGACTTTTACAAACAATATCAAGCAATTCAAAAAGGAAAAGAGAAAAATTATATTGAATATTCTAAAGATAAGCAAGTTTTATTCTTAAGAAACGATTTGAAAAAATTAAGAAAAGAGTCAAATAGATATTATAAAATTATTCAATTTTACTGTGCAAAATTGGTAGAATTAGATGCTATGAAAAACTTGAAAAATTCATTTATCTCAGAAGGTGCTTACACTAAAGGACCAAAAAAAGTTAAGAGAAGAGGTAGACCTAAAAAGGTTGTTAATGCATAATTTAGATAGAAGGAAAATATAATGAATTCAGTAACAGAAATTGTTTGGAAAGATATCCAACAAAATGAAGAGCTAGAGGCTATAATTGAAAAAGTAATACAAAAATGTTTTGAGGTAGAGCATATAAATCCTACCTCTTTATATATTTGTGTTACATTAACAGATCCTAAAAATATACGTGAAATAAATAAGAAATATAGAAATATAGATAAAGAGACAGATGTACTTTCTTTTCCTATGTTTGAAAAAGATGAATTGGACAAACTTATTGCTACAAATCTTTTGAAAACATTTAATTTAAAAAATGGAGCATTACAAGATATAATGGGTGATATCATAATCTCTATTGAAAGAGTAGAGGAACAGGCGCAAGAATATGGACATAGTTTTGAAAGAGAATTTGCATATATGCTAGTTCATGGATTCTATCACCTAAGAGGTTATGACCACATGGTAGAAGAGGAAAAAGCTCAAATGAGGGAAAAAGAGGAAAATGTTTTGTCTCAATTAAATATAACAAGGGGAGAATAATGAAAAAAGAAAACAAGGAACTAAAAAATCATAATTTTATAGATGCTTGGAAAAATGCATTTAATGGAATAATATATGCAACAACCACACAAGGTAATATACAAAAACAATTAATAATTGCAGTAATTGTAGTAATTGTTAGCTTATTTTTTAATTTAAATCGCGCAGAATTTTTATGTTTTTTATTTACCATAGTGCTTATCATATTTGCAGAAATGGTAAATACAGCAATTGAAACAGTTGTAGACCTATATGTTGATGTATATCATCCAAAAGCAAAAATAGCTAAAGACGTTGCAGCAGGAGGAGTAGTAATAACAACCATAAATGCAATAATAGTAGCATACTTCTTATTCTTTGATAAAATTGCAGATATAGGTTTAGCATTCTTAAAAAACGTAACAAGTAATCCAGTACATTTATCATTTGCAATTATGGTAATTGTAATGATTGCAGCACTAGCATTAGTTGCTTATGCAAAATCTAATAAACATAAAGGATTAAATTCAAAATTTGTCCCAAGTGGGCACGCAGCTATTGGATTTGCAGCAAACACATTGATTTGGCTATTAACAGATAATATAGTAATCTTAATGTTATCATTAGTAACTGCTATTTTACTAGCTGAAAGTAGAATTGCGGCAAAAGAACATAAATTATCAGAAATAATATTTAGTGGATGCTTTGCCACTGTATTAGTACTTGTGCTATATGGAATAGCAATGGCAATTGTTTAAAAAGGAGATGTTTTCAAATGGCAAGAAAAAAATCTAAAAAAAGTGTAAAACCAATAATCGTATTATTGTTATTAGCAATATTAGCAGTAAGTGTATGGTTAGGAATTGAAAAGTTTAAAAATAGTCAAGAAGTTGGAAGTACAGAAAATAAAACAAAAACAGAAGCTCCAAAGGAAGAATTAAAACCTAAAACTTTTGCAGGAACAGAAAGACCACTTGCATTTATGATAGATAATAATATAAATGCAATGCCACAAGCAGGTTTGGAACAAGCAGATTTAGTATATGAAATGATTGTTGAAGGTGGAGAAACCAGATTAATGGCGGTAATAAAAAATAAAGACATAAGCAAAATCGGACCATTAAGAAGTGTTAGACATTATTATCTAGATTATATGCTAGAAAATGATGCAATTTGTGTTCATTATGGACAAAGTCCACAAGCAAAAGCAGATATTACAAAATTAAAAGTTGATGATATAAATGGAATATATGAAAGTGCAACAGACTTTTGGAGAGATAGCAGTAGATATGCTCCACATAATGCTGTAACCTCAACAGCTAAGTTAACAAAACTTATTGAAAACAAAGAATTTAGAACTACAACTAGCAAAAAAACAGTACTTAACTATGTAGTTGACGAAGTAAATTTGCCAGATGAAAGAGAAGAACCAGCAGAAGGTGAAACAGAAGGAAAGATTACAAACCTAGCAAATACAGTTACAATTCCATATTCAGCATATAACACAGTAAGATATGAATATGACGAAGAGAGCAAAGAATATGTTAGGTATTCAAGAGATAAAAAACAAACAGACTGGAATACAAAAAATACAGTAAAAACAAAAAATATTATTATAACAAAATGTAAAAATACTACTTTGGATGATGGCAGTGGAAAAGGAAGACAAACATTAGATAATGTGAAAACATTAGACGGATATTACATTACAAATGGAAAATATATACCAATTAAATGCTATAAAACTTCAAGGAGCAGCCAAACAGTATATAAAGACTTAGAAGGAAACGAAATAAAAGTAAACGACGGAAAAACCTTCATTCAAATCTGCCCAATAAATAGTAAAATTAGTTTTGAATAAATATATGTAAAATCATTCAGTCCATTACAAAAAGTATCAAAATTTTCTTCTGTTATTTGCGAACAACAACATCTAACATGGTTACCTTGAATAGGTCCTGTATGCGATAAAAACGCAAAATCTGCTCCCATCAATTCTATTACTCTAACACCATTTATCCTGTGCACTTGTATTCCATCTATCTTAGACAATTCTTCATCAGACATACTTTCATAATTAGTAAAAGCATTTACATACCCTTCTCTATACTCTTGAACTATTTTTTCTTCTATATTACTTCCAATTTTTCTAATTCTTTTTAAATCTTCTGAACCTATCATTTCAATACAATCATTTAAGATACCTTTTAATGCCTTTTGATCAGACATTTCATTTATCGTTGATATCAAATCTACAACATCTTCTAAAGATTTATTTTTCATAGAATAATCTGTTCCATTTCCTAATTTCGTAATTTTATAAATACTACTATCTCTAACTAAAATTTCGCATATAGCTTGCTTTAATTCCAAATTTGAAGTAGCACTCTCTAATACTTCTGCATAATAAGCTTTTTCAATCTCATTCATATTTTTAAAATCTTGAATATTTTTTATTTCAAATTTATTATCCAAATTTATTAACTCATTCCATCTATCTTCAAAATCACTTTTCTCATCATCAGAAAACTCCTGAAAATTTTCTACAATTTCATTATACAGATTTGCAAATTCATTATATTCACATATACTTTTATACAATCCCTCATGAAAATCCAAGCCATTACTGTCTTTTCTAAAATTATAATATTTTTTGAAACATTCTAAACCGTTATTTTCTTGATTTATTTCATATAATTTATCAATAATAAATTTCATATTTCTCATTGTAGGATATTTCTCCAAAAAATTCATTTCTAAAAAATCAGCATTAATTCCATTAACAAACAATGCTTGTATTATATCTTTATCAAAATTACTATCTAACTCCGTAATTAATGAATATGCTGCTTGATGAGACAAATCAATATATTTTTCAAATTTTTTTCTTCCTAATACAGCACTACTTTGAATTATTTTCTCAACATTAGGATATGGCATAACTGATTGATTATATACAAAAAGCTCATTAACAAAAGTCTTATACATGCCATCTGAAGTTTTATTCATAATAAAAGCTTTTAATTCCTCACTCATATTACAATTTATCCAATCAGAAACTTCTAAAGAAATATCTAAATCTTCAATTAATTTAATTTTATCTGTATCACTCATTGTTGAATTTATTGCATCAAAAGCATATACTAACAGTCCTTCTTTTTTTAAAACATCAGCCTTATTTTTCACATCAATATTTTCATTTAAAAAAGCTTGTTTTTTCTCATAAGCCAATTCTCCTTTTTCATTCTGATACACTTTATTTGCAATATCATATAATGAAATCTCACTATCTCTTTGACTATTAATTTCTTGTAATCTATTATTATCTAAGTTTTTGACTTTTTGATAATATTCCATCGGAAAAGCATCAATAACTCTTGTTCCCAATTCTGTTTTTAACAATTTCTCAACATCTATATTTTTTATTACCATTTCATATACTTTGTTACTATCTTCTTCAAATATATTAATATGATTATTTAAAAAATCTAATTTATCATCTTCTTCAAGCAATGCAACATAATATAATAAATTTTTATCATCATGTAATTTTTCTACAACATCAGCATCTTGTAAAGCAATAGATATAACGGCTGGATTCATCAAATTCTCACTCAAACCAGCTACACCTTCAAGCTCTATATTTCCTTTTAAAATTTTCTTTTTCAAATTATTAGCCTTTGCATAATTTATATATTTCTGTGCTATTTCCTTTATCTTTTGAAAATATTCATTCATAAATTTTCTCCTATGTAACTTTACAAGAATTTTGCTTTAATTACAAAATATCATGCACCTTTTATATGATACATTTATTATAACATAAACTTATTTACTACAATATCAATTTTTAATCTTTCCTATATATTTTTTACTCTTATAATAACAGTTTAAAAAGATGGTGTTTTTTTACACCATCTTTTATTGTCGGAATATTAAATTTAGAAGCACTTTCATTGAAATAAGATTTTTCAATGTTTCCATTTTGATCTAATATTGAATAACCATTTAACCGAACATGAAATATACCTTTGCTAACATCTGTATACTGATTTTCATCACATACTACATTATGCTTGCCAGTTCCTGTACACTCAGATTTTTCCCAATATACCGTTCCATCTGAAACAGCATACCATTCAGTATCATTATCAACAACAACTTCATCAGCATTAACTGCCACTCCATACATCATAGGTAAAAACATAGTTAATACCAAAATTAAAAAAGCCTTTAACATATTCGTCATATTGTTGACCACCTTTCATAATTATATTAATAATATATATGAAAAGTATCCTTGTACAGAGAGTGCTTAATACAATGTATACAACTATTGAATATTATATCAGAGCGTAATAATTATGTCGACCAGTGCTTGATTTAAACGCACTAAAAAATAGCTAATACTATTATACTTCACTTGCTTTTTACGATTTTTTGCTCACTTCATAGTATTCATTCTTCACAAAATTGAATTTTTAATTTAAATATTTCGTAAAATCTATTCTTATATATTTATTTGTTTTTGATATTAAGCTATTTATAAGTTCAACTTTTACATTTTGAGCTAAATTAAATTCGTCAATATTAATATATTCATCTTCTAAAGCTTCTTTTAGTTCATCTTCATCTAGAACTTTTATTTGGTTATTCTTTAAAATAACGTCTATAAATAAGTCTTTATAATATGGTGAATTTAGATTACTATCAAAACCATTTTCTAAAGTAATATCAAAATAATATAATATTACTTTTTTATATTTATCTACAAAAACTCTTATACAATAATTTTCATTTAAAGGAACTATTTCTATTATATAGTAATTATTATCTATTAAGCAACCATTACTTTGCGTACAAAATGGCTCTTTTATGGATATTATTTTTTTTATTGATATATAACAATTATTTTTTATATCTTTTAAAAAATGCAAATCATATTCATTAACATTCTTTAAGTAAGTTGACAAAATATATTTTTTCTTAACGTCCTTCATCTAATCCCCTCTCATAATTTATACTTTGCTTTTTATATTCATCATATTCATCAAGAACTTTTAACATTTCATCAATTATAAATTCTCTTTTTTCATCTCTAGCAATTCTCCTATTGTCCTCTAAAGTACCTCTTAATTTTGAATATGGAATATATTCAAGAGTAAAAATCTGCTTTGATTCATTTTCATCTAGTTGACGTTTACTTAAATCAACTTGTGCATCTGTTCTTCCGTCAAGAAATTGTATTGTTGTAAAATAATTTAATCCTAAATTATAATAATTTTTTTCAAAACATTGTAATTTATAAAATGGAGCATTAAAATTTTCTAGTCTAATTGTTATTCCTGTTTCTTCTCTAACTTCTCTTTGAGCACATTCTAAAGGTCCTTCACCATTTTCGATATGTCCGCCTATAAAATTATAAACACCATTTCTTCTGCATAATAAAACTTCATCATTGGAATTTAATAAAATAACTTTTACTCTATGTTGTTGCTTTTGAATATCATCCTTTGATAGTTTGTTTAAATTAATTGTTTCTACTTTCATATTTATCTCCCTTTATATAAAAATTACATATTTTAATATACCATGCTAAAAATTTTATGTCAACATCCTTTTGTTGACTTTTACATAAAAATGTGTTATAATTATAATTTTTCATGTATTATTCGCATTGTATAAAGGAGGAGTACTCTATGATTAGAATTCCTACTCATAAGCAGGAAAAACATAATCTTCAAGAATTTTTCTGCTTATTAACAAAGCGTTGCAACTCCAATTGTGCATTCTGTATTGAAAAAGATGTACATACTGGTGGTTTTCTCACTTGGAGCAACTTTAAGAAAGCTGTGTCGTTCGCAAAAGAAAACGGTTTGGAAAATTTCTTTCTTCATGGTGGAGAACCTACTTTTCATCCAAATATTGTCGAATTTGCTAAATATTCTAAAGAACAGGGACTCACCGTAAAAATGTTTACAAATGGTATTCAATATGATATTTTGAAATCGCTTGATGGTATTGTCGACGAAATCAAAATTTCATATCGAAGTGAAGCGATTTCTTTCCGTTTTAAACAAAATGTATATTTTATCAAATATTTTTTACCTTTTCAATAAAAAAATGTCACTTTCTCCTTACTCCTTGTATTAATATCGTGTGGAAGGTATCTTTTATTTTTATTTTGTGATATACTATTATTCATAAGTGATCTAAATCTCCTTTTTATAATTTTTGTTTTGCAACTTAATTATATAAGATTTTGATCACTTATTCAATTTTTATATTTTTTGTTTCACATCAATTGTAACACTACATATTTTTTTAATAAAAACAGATATTTTAAAAGAATTTTTTTATAAAATTTGACATATAATAAAATTGATGTTATACTAACATCAGCTAGCAAATCAATGAAGTCACGAAGATTTGCACGGAGATATGTGTCCGCATATCTCTTTTTTTATTTTCAAAAAAAAGACAGGTGTCCGCCTGTCCCAAAGATTATTCTTTGTTAACTTCCTGGTTTTCATCATTACTATTACCCAAAAGTAATAAAACAATTAATCGCCAGATTAAATCAAAAGAAGTCACGAATCATGCACCTCCTTTCACAAAGATTTCCTTTATGAAAAGGATAGTGCTATTATACTTTATTTTCCATCTTTTTACAATCTTTTTTTAATTTTATAAACCTAATTACTTTTTCAAAGATTTCACCCCAACTATAGACAAATAGTCATAATTTTTCTAAATTTTCTAATTTATTTATTTTTTTCACATTTACTACAATATACGCATTTTCTTCAATTTCATTTTCGCATTTTATAAATACCATAACATTTTCTTCTTTTGAATTAGTGATTTCTTAATTTTTATAAATCTTGCTTCCTATATAGGCAACAACTATACCAAGAGCAATTCCAAAAGCTTTAATAACAGTTGACATTCCATACAAAAACGTACCATAATACTGGTAATAAGCTTCTGCAACTGTTTCACCACTTACGGACCTTAAATTAGACATTTTATAAGCTGCTCTTTCTATTTCATTTGTCCCATCAAAAGTCATTCTTATTATAACAATAGCTACTATATATAATATTACTTCAAAAACAATTCTAAAATTACTATTTTTCTTTTCTTCATTTGTTTCGTTCATTTTTTAATCTCCCCTTTGACTTAATCCTTAAATTCAAAACAATATACTTCCTATAATTCTGCCTTTATAAATTTATGTTTTAACTAACTCTTACACCTCCTAACTAATAATTGTTATTAACATATTTAATTAATCTAAATTATATCACTCGTTTATATTTTATACAAGTACATAAGTGTCATGAAATCCTTATAATAACTTATTTAGAACTTATTTTCTTAAAGCAAAATAATTGCTAATAAATTTCACTATGCTAGATATGAAAATAAAGCTATTGATTTACTTAGAAAAAATTCAAAAACGCCTTCCTTCAACAGAACGTAATTTTTTTCAACTCTCTAGATAACTTCTTCTTTCTAGATTTAATAATTAAAATGGCAAAAAAAAAGAAGTAGTTTTATTTAACTACTTCAAAATTTTACTTGGTGGCTTCAACTGGAATTGAACCAGTGACACAAGGATTTTCAGTCCTCTGCTCTACCAACTGAGCTATGAAGCCAAAATAAAATTAAAACTATCTAGATAACTAGATAGTTTCTGGCGACCCGGAACGGGCTCGAACCGTCGACCTCTAGCGTGACAGGCTAGCGTTC